>Ga0131853_10014040_pt1 | contig 14672 bp, 7 predicted proteins | sample TergutLab28metaG_FD_92764 | JGI IMG/M metagenome (GOLD analysis project Ga0131853, IMG submission 92764) | Labiotermes labralis P1 segment gut microbial communities from Petit-Saut dam, French Guiana - Lab288 P1 (version 2) (version 2) | ecosystem: Host-associated > Arthropoda: Insects >... | reverse complement strand
CGCCCATGCGCTTTGTATTCCTGATAACTAATGGCACCGACCCACATCTAGGGTAAGGTATTATTATTTCCCCCCCCCCCCCCCGGCAAAAATGGTTTCGCTAACGCCCCTTGATGTTCCGTTTATAAGTACATTGCTTCTCTTGTTATTCTTCCAGCCTCACTAGGATGCCATTTATAATCGGCAAATACCCCTCTTGGGTCGTACTAAAACCAAGTTTTCCGTTAAGCATGCAGCCTGTCTGCTTGTATGTGTAAGGCGTATTGAATAACAGAATTCAGTGACGTGACAGGGAGACTACGTGGTTAGACGACGTGTCCGAGGACTCTTGCTAATAGCCAATGCCAAAATATTAATAATTATCTGTTAATAAGTTAATCTGATATAAAAATAAATCATAACAGATTTCTACAAGACTAACTGCCATTTACCACAGTTTTCCTTTATGTTATTCCGTTTTAATACGAGTATACACTCGAAATGTATTCCGACCACTCGGTATTATGAACATTAATGTGAATGAAACTTACACTTTGTGGTAATTACATGATATTAAAATCTAAATTGAGAAAATACGTAAGTTTTTATGCCTCAACACGGAAAATAATAAACAGTTTTCGTAAATTAGATTCCTGCCTCCAGAAAAATATATCACACCAATGTTTCAAAACTGTGTGCGCGTAAAAATGAGGTTTAGTGTAAGGTGTTTTATCAATGTAAGAACATAACGAGTTTTAGAATATTTTTTAAAAGTTTGTAGCTATGTAAATGACAAAGAAATGCAAGATTTTATGTGAACCAACGATATATAATCAGGTTTACAGAATGTCGTCATTTGGATCTTTCTGTGTAAGCTTAATTCATTCTGCAAATTTAAAATTGAGTGTGAAATGTTAATTTTAATATTTTCACCCAATCCTGGAATATTTTTATCTTTTCTTCAGGTTTTATTCTTAAATAATGTTGAAGAAATCCAACAAGAAGCAACAGCATGCAGATATTTATTTACTGCTAAATTCCTCTACATGTTTCGGACGTCCATCGCGCCCATCAACAGGAATACATAAAACTGTAGTTGCAGCCTCTGGTACAGATCATACTATGTGGGAAGTAAGCTTCTTCAAACTTGACCAAATAAGGCCTGAAACTTAAGTCCTTATTTGGTCACGTCTGAAGAAACTTGCTCCCCAAATAGTATGATCTGTACCGGAGGCGTCAACTACAGTTTTATGTACTCCTGATGATGGGCGCGATGGACGCCCGAAATATGTAGAGTAATTTAGCAGTAAATAAATATCTGCATACTGTTGCATTTTGTTGAATTTCTTCAACCTTGAATTACGATGCACGGAACTACAAATATAAAATTTAAATAATATCTCCAAGTACCATTTCTCTATGCGTTTTCTTTATCCTACCCCATTCGTTGATTTAATTTTTGTTTTACAATAGGCTACTAAGTGAAGCCAAAACATGAAGTACTTTAATGTGAATTTACTCCAATTTTTCTGCCTGAACTTTTGCCTTCTTGCTTAGGTAGACTTAATTAAGTCGGCTTAACATTCACGGAATCCTGTTTCGATAAAAGGCAAAGGCAAGATATTTTTACCTTATCATAAGCGTTTACACATTCTGCCTTATATTAGGCGGGAAAGGGGACTCTTTCCGCTGAGGTACAGTGGACGGCACGTGAAGCTGACCACTCAGCCCATCTAGTGCCGAGTTTAAGAACGAGTGAAGCTGCACTTCTGCTCCTCACATATCTGCATAGCATGTTAAGGGGTAAGTTTCCTTGTAACTAACTTTTTCTCGAGCATTCCGTTAGATGGAGGGTCCAGCATTAAAACATTACAAAATCACATACGCCCTGATAGGTTTTTTGACCCTGCCCGTTCCTTGAGGACGGTAAAACGGGCACTTCTTTTATAAAACAACAATTGGTGGAGCCAGCGTAGTTTGACAGCGCGTGCTACACGGATTATATTTTATATCGTCGACACTTCAACGGAAATCCTCGTCATTTGCTATTGTTGGCAGATTCAGTACGGTTTAATTGTAGCACCCATAGGTCAATACATTATAACCAAACGTCCATCTGTTTGTCCGTTCCACCATGTTTCCCTCAAACGATGTGTTTTCTGTACAAAGAACGTTCTTGTAGGTGAGATATTTCTAGAATAACAACAGATTATGTTCTGTTTCAACACAACTTTGCATGGTGCTCGAAAATGGATAAGAAAAATTATAGCATATGCACTTAATAGCCAATTTCTGTCACGTGATTTGGCCAGTGCCAGAGGCTCCACAGCTGCTTGTCGAAGTGGACTAGGGAGTTAATTCCTGTCAGAGTCGATGGATTTCTCATTTTCAATTTGAACTCGACGATAAGCATGTCAGTTTTGCCGCCCTGTAAAGGTTCTGTGACTGGCAAAGTGGACTTGAGTATCAAACTGTCTACGGCGCTTGGAATTGGGTTAAATTCCTGTCGCGTGGACGTCTCAAATGTAATTTCAGAATCTGATCAACTACCAATGCAGGTGGACTTTTCATATAGATTAATAGTGGAAGTGGTGTAGTGGCTTCTTATTTATCATATAAATTGGACCAGTGGACCAATTGGCCACTGTGTGGACTCTATACGAATTTCACCCTAAAAGTGGGCCAATTCCTTTCACTTTTCGGAGGGCGATGAACGAAAACTTCCAGTGAACCAAGAGCTTCTCAGCTACCACGGCACATGAAACAACACGAACAACAAAAATCTAGCACCACAGTGAGCTCACAATAATGCGTACGTAGTTCATGTAATCTGTCCGAGTACTTAGCGCTTGCGCATGTAGCCTCCAGGGCTGACTCACATGTACTAACATAACAACCCTGCTCCGTGATCAGAACACGGTTCCTGGAATCATGGCAGTCGCTACTGCGCATGCGTCACTCTTTTTCTTGGCTACTGTCCAGTGACAAGATATTTCTAGTTTTGCCAATTGGGAAGAGAATCTGGTAAATCTGATTGTGTCGGAATTAGTAATTCCTCTAGAATTTCTCATAAGATATTAGAGCAAATCGATATTAATATACTTAATGCAAATCAAATTAATGCAAATTATTAGAAACAATTTCGGATTAGGTTCAAATTTTTAGTAACCCGTCCAAATATTGTAGGACATCTCCCCATGTTTGACTTTGAACGAAAGAAGCTTCGCAGTTACACAAAGGAAGAAGTGAGCTATACAAAGTGTTAATTATTATGATAATAGAAGCCAGAGGGGGCATTTAGTTGCATAAACAAAAGCTCAGCACAGAATTAGAAACTTCTGGACTGTCCCTTAGTTGTGTATAGCGAATCAAGATAGCAGGAAAGCAAACCGATGTAGCGCGGAAGTACCTCATTTTGAAGTTCGGAAAGAAAGAAAACGTAAGAGAAAAGTACTGCATGTGGGTCAATTCTGTGAAACTGTAGTTCGAAGGACAGTCTCAGTTTTCTATATTACAACGGGCTCTAACATTCAATGCAGTAAGAGAAGAACTGAAAGAGATTGGCGGGTTTAAATGTGGGATCAAGAGCGTAAGACGCCCAGCCTCGTGGTCTAGTGGTCAGAGACTCTGACTACTAATGAGGTCCCGGGTTCGATTCCCGGCTCTGCAGTGGGAATTTTTCCTGAAGGGGAGGATTCCCGCGGTGACCATGGTCTGGGTAGGTTGGTAGAATTTAGGTTTAAGGACCCTCCTGGCACTACATACTCCTATATCACCACTCACTTCATCGGGACACAGTGAAACAGTTCACTGTCTATAGAAAACCATACATTTGGTAGACAAATCGCATTTCTAAGGGCTGTAGTTAAATACAGGCTTCACAATTGGGAAGTAGTATAAAAATTGATGGCCCGTTGATTCTTCTGATGTCCAGAAGAAGTATGAAGACTGAAAACACATTGCACTCTTGTCTTACCTATGTCAAGGGAACGTCGGGCGATCCTACAACCAAGAGAAGAGGACGAGTCTGTGCCTGATGCCCTCCTTACACGTAAATTTAATTGGACTGCAGATGACTATCACTAAACGGATGAAAAAGCAAAATTAAGAAAATGTTTCGCGACTTTTGCCGCATATGGTTTTGTTTTGTTTTCTTTTTTGACAGAGCGAATTATATTTCCAGCTCTAACACTACACAACAAAAGACGAGGAACTGAGCTGATGAAATGTGGCTACGTTAAAACTCACATTATATGGAATGATGGAAAATTCATGTCCAGTACTGCGAAAGCGCAGAACTTCTTTCGTAACACTTCCGTGTAAGTCCCATGGGCAGCATTTGGAAAACTGTTAAAGGATTAGAAGCCATGTGAAATGTGTCTTTTAAATGAGACTAAAGAAAGGACCTCTGCATAAAAACTAATCAAGACATTGCTGATGATTTTTTCCTCACTTTTGGATATCTGGAGTGGAATAGAACACCAATGTAGAGGAAACGAAGTAATATTTAATTTTATATATATTATATATATGTATATATGTGTGTGTGTGTGTGTATGTATGTAGCAAATCTTTCAATGGTGAGGGAATAGGCAGTAACAGCGACAGAAATGTTGGAACGGAAAATGGTGACGAATAGAGGATATGACGTAACTACAGAGCAGTGACTGGTAGGTGAGCATCTAATTTTTATTTCGTGGTTCACTCAGGCGTCAGGCAGCTGCTTCATCCTCCGTCGCTTCACTACGCCTCAACATACTCGGGTTCAGGATACCTGTCTTTCCTAAAGGCGGAAGGTGCTGGAAGCTCTCAAGTTGTGACGTAGCAGGGTTTGCAATTACAGTGGCGCAGCGTTGCAAATTACAGCCTGATTCTGCCGGTCGATCTTGAGAGGAAGATCAAAGCTCGTATTCTTCTTGTGTTACCGCGGTTCGTCCAGGATTGGATAAAGCTGCCGAGATAGAAGAAAGAAATTTCGGTACAGTTGCAGAACCCTCATTACAGAACACACATAAAAGAGCAGAAGAGAGGAAAAGAACGTATGTCGAGCATTTTGTTGTAATATTCATCCGCTATTATGAAAAGAGTCCAAGTCTGTATGTGTGTGAGCTCGCACTCTTATTTTCTTACAAGGGAATTCTACGCTTTTATTGAAAGGAACAACTCTTGTCATTTCTCTGTACTTCAGATGGAATACTAGGATGACAGCCGGCACAATATATTGGTATATAAGAAAACACCTACAAGATTAGGCTCAGTCTGAAGCGAGTAAAGCCCTAGCTCAAGGGGATTCTGAGGTCATGTTTTCGAGTCCATTTTAAAGTTTTGTCGCCTTTCTTGGTGGTATTTGCGTCGTGCTAGTTTCAATTCAAATAGTAGCACCGCGTTTACAATATGGAAATGAAAGTGAATTAGTCGCGCTCTTAATTAAAACAGTAAAAGAGGGTAAATTAAAGTAAGAACTAACAGACTACATGAAGCAAATTTCCTCTTGACAGACTAATAAGACTCAGCTAATCAAAACCTTTCCCGCGTTTTATGAAACCCACAGGTTCCATGAAGTTTCTTAGGGTTCAAAAGTTCAAAAGAACTCGGCACTATTCCGTATCTTGACCCAGATGAATATATTTGACGGCGTAATTAAAGTATGAAACGAGAAAAATTCCTGCCTATGCAAAATAATATTGCTACAGACCTCGGTAACTGATTGGCTAAGGGGTCACCGTCACGTTCCACCGCGGCATGGCAAGAATTTTCTCTTTTTTTGCAAGGTCCTAAACAGACCTGGAGACATACTTTTCTACGCAAGGTTTCCGCGGGTTTTTTAAGCATGAGAGCGAGCAGTCCCTCCAGGATTACAAAAGGACAACTATGCGCCTTTATTGAGAGTGACTGCCCACACATTGCTGTGGAGAGAGTGCGGATACGAAACCTGCATGCATTAAAGGAGAGGAGGATAATGATCACAGTTAACACTATGAAGAAAGCAATTAATGTAAATGATACATAAGCAATTTGACATTCAGAGGACAGTGCATAATGATATATTCTTATAACAAAACCAACGAGTTGCGCTAATTTCTCAAATTTATTTTGGAATGGAACTCTACATGTTTCAGACAGTCTCTGTGTCCATCATCAGGAGTCTAGCACTGTACACAAAGCAATAGGTGTATGTCCTACAGGTTATGCTGACTGCTGCTGGTCAGTTCCATCCTGAACCCGTTAGCAGCAGTCGGCAAAACCTGTATGACATATACCTATTGCTGTGTGTACAGTGATAGACTCCTGATGATGGAGAGAGGGACTGTCCGAAAAATGTAAGAGTTCCACTCCAAAAATAAATTTGAGAAATTAGCGCAGCTCGTTGGTTTTGTTATAAGTGGATACATAAAAACTTAACTTATACGTAACAGAAGTTTGTGTGATATCGCTGTAAACCAAATGAGTGGTGGCCATTAGGACATGGATTTTTTGCCCTGAAAATATATGAAACACATAAATACATTTTGTCGGCGCATACAGGGTTGATTAATGTTACAGCACCTAGCACATACTTGAACTACTGCGCTTTAATGAATTAATGTATAAAATTACTTACTCTGAGTAAATTAAGAATGTCAAGACAGGATACGGGGTGGTCAGGCTTAGATGTTTCAAAAACTGAACATCTTTAAATGGAGGGTAACTGAAATTGTGGTGATGAACAATAGGTGTAGGTATCAGTCAATAACACAACAATATCTAAAAAGATGTTTAATAAAGAATGATAGTAACTACATGCTTAGGCCTATTGCGGCCATCATCAGGTTTTCATCCGAAAGTATGGTGGTAGTGCTTTATAGGACAGCTCAAGCTGCACACCCCAGGATACAGTACATCACAGATACCTTCCCCCCCGTGTCCCTTAACAATAGCATATAACAAACATCACAGATGCTGAGATCTCACAATCGTGACATAACCATATCAATCATATAAAGCACTACCACCATACTTTCGGATGAAAACCTGATGATGGCCACAATAGACCGAAACATGTAGTTACTATCATCCTTTATTAAACATCTTTTTAGATATTGTTGTGTTATTGACTTGTACCTACACCTACTGTTTATATACACACAACGGGGATGGCTCATTTTAGAATTAGTGATGATGAACGTTTAGATCTTACATAGACGGAATATTTTGACTCACTGAAAAATGATCAAATTTCGTTCCAATAGTTTTTAACATGCATTTTTCAAATCTTGCCGCCAGAATATATGTAGCCCATTGAAGGCAAGTAGTGAATAAATACACCACATACATTAACATTCAGTAATTCTGCGTTTCGTCACACGTTGTTCTTAACGAGTTTCGTGTTATCCTGAACATATGAAACTATTCCTTCCTTACCCATCAATAACGGGTTTGTCATTGCAATGGACACTGACTCTTCTGTCTGTGAGATAGGAACTGGAAATTTATACGAAACACCTTCCAAGAGCTGAAACAAGGTTAGTTGCGAGGCAGGAGTTTTATTAACGTAATAAAACAAGTAAAAAAGTTAAATAGATCCCGTTACAGGCCCGGTGTGGCCCAGAGGGTGGGCAGAGGTATAGCTCTACTCTTCCATGACCACGGCACTAGAAGGTGGTGAGTGGTCAGCAGCACGCCCCGGCCGAACTTTCCCCCGGAAAAGACCCAGTACCCATTGTACAGGAGGCTGGGTGAGCCCCAGGGTCGGTCTGGACGGGCGGAAAATCTCGTCCCCACCGGCATTCGATCCCGGACCTTCCAGCCCTTAATCAGTCGCTATACCTACTGACCTACCCGGCCCACAATAAAACAAGTATTTTGTGGAAAAGCATTGTAGCTTCTCAGTTTCTTCGTAATTACTGAAATTTGAGTCCTGCCGCGGGAACTTGGACAGGAAGTGTAAATCTTTTATAAGTTGTTACCTAATACAATAAGGCATTCGTTTAGGAAATTTAAACTTCCGTACCTTCGGGTACCTGGCCTTACGCACGACTTGCCAAATGCAGTTATGGTTTGAACTGAATGGTTAGCAAGTGCAAGAAATGGAAGTGTTAATTTCGTAGAGACTGTTAGCTTGGTGGGCCACAGAAGGGTCATAAAACGCTGAAAGATCGAAATTATGCAATAACTGGTCTCAGTATCAAAACTTTATAGATAAAATTTGTATTAACCTGAGCTGAAACTTGGGGATCGTAATTATAAGATTGTGCAGGGAACGGCTTGTTGTTTTACTGAGTGACTCTGTTACTTACTTAAATTTTACAGCTTCGAATGTTGTGTTGGTTTCGAGGGGTCGATTGGAACGGATACGCGAAGACACTTTCATATACCATTATAATGCACTAACCCGGAATATTCCTGAAGCCAATGGGCAGTTTCACGAAAAAAAATCACCTAGGAATGGAAACCGGGAAATCAAAAGCATAAAGCAGCAGTTATAACTAATCTTCCTTGACTTTCTGTCGCATTAAGTGTTTTATGGAATCTCCTTGAAGTTGAAGTGTTCGGTGTTTGAAAATAACGCCTTATCTCCGTCAGCTTTGGGGTCAAGATTAAATGTTTAAGATTACATCCGCTATACGAGCTTTGTTCAAAAAATATCCGGACTGACCACAGTACATGAAGTAGATTAGGCTTACGGGGTTTTAACCCTAATTGTCTTCAACATAGTTCCCTTCCGCAGCTACACATTTCGCCCAACGTTTCTGCCACTGTTGGAAACATTTTGTAAACTCCTCTTTCGGGATGTCTAATAGTGTCTTCGTCGAATTTCGTTTGATGTCCTCCGTTACCTCAAATCGGTGTCCCTTCAGAAGTTACCCGCTATCTCTCGTACTGTCAGTCTCCTGTTATTGCGAACGATTGTTCTAACTTTAGCAATAATTTCCTCGCTTCTCGATGTTAACGGACGTACCGAGCGGGGGTTGCTTTCAACGGAGTTCTACCCTCTTTAAATCGACGGAACCAGCCAAACACTTGTGTACGACCCATTGCATCTTCACCGTATGCTTGTTGCAATAATTGATACGTTTCCGTTGCAGTTTTTCAGATTTTAAAACAAAAATTGATGCAAATGCGCTGTTCGGTACTTTCACACATCGTAAAAATCGCTATGACATAAACGCACGTGTTACTTCCGCGACCTACTACAGCCAACTGAGCAAACACAGCCACTTGCAACTTGTGTCATGAGTTGCTAAGACATGTACGAACATGTCAAGACTGGTTGCAATCACATCCCACCCAGTGAACAGCCACTACAATTCCAATCCGGATATTATTTGAACAAACCTCGTAAACCTTCATGACACTGATTAGCCACAAGGGTAACTTTCTCTGAACCTGTACCTGTAATCGGAATATGGTGATGGATTTCATATTCTGATTCACTGATTTCAAAATTAGAGAGAGATTCGTCTGCTACAAATACTTGATATTATACAGTTTTATCTGAGTTATTAAGTAAGTTAAATTCAGTATATCCTCACACACCTTAACACAGATGAAATACACTCAAATTACTCGTACTATTTTCATCTACGTGGTAGGGGAGTGAAAGCACAGTGTTCGAGGGCGATTATAACCAACAGAGATAAAAATAGTTTGAATGAAAATTCGCACATTACAAAGTTTCTATATAAAAAAAGAATAGGAGAAGACGAGAAGAGCAAAATAGTTTTAATGAGCTTAATTTTATCTGGGTAGAAAGAAGAAGTTGGTTCATTGAATAGAACAACGATAAAAGTAGAATGCGAAATTTACCCTTCTGCCTTCTATCTTTCTAGTTTTTTTTACACATGCCTTCAAAGTCCTGAAATATTCATTAACGAGTGGAATTACAAATTACTCCTTCAGCTCGGGAAAGAATAACATGCAAACTTTCATACATACTGCACATCACTATGAGGTATGTTAGACTGTTAGTTTGAGTTGGAATTTATTAGTGAGAATGGAAAAGTAACATTTGCAAAGTACAATATCGTTACTTTTCTTAAGCCATACAACTGTGTATTGTAACATGTGGTCTGGTATTTGAGTAAAGCGTCTGATCTGTAATTTAATTTCCGCTGAGAGTATATGGGGAGCTGTCTTTCGTTTTAACGTTTAGAAATACTGCATTTCCAGCATCCTGCCAAATGATTCCAGGAGATACATATTCAGGATGCAGCACCCGTAACTTGCACCTGACTACTGATTACTATTTAATGTCTAGATCAAGAATAAATGGAGCTTTATCTCCACCCCTGCATTCATACATGCTATGGTTTTTCGACCCATACGGCGTTGTCATGGGGTTGTAGTCGAGTTTTCAAGAAGGTAATGGCTGCGGGTTCAAATTTCGGTAAAGAAGGACGACATCGGCTTTCCTCTGCATGTCTTAGCTTATGATGTTGCTCACCCACGGACTCGTGGACGAGACAGCATTATTTAACTTTAGCAGTTGTGCAAGTGTGGCCATATGCATTCCTCAGTGGATGCAACGCACTAGAATATAATCTCTGTACCGCTGGGTAGAAGCGTTGGTTATTGCCAGAGACGGGGTTGCACAGGATGCACAAAATCTTTTGCACCCTGGCTAGACATCTCCATGTTTGACCCCATATGGCCCCAACGAACAGTTGAAGGATGGAAATGCACGCATAGCGTCAAAATAACGGCGTTTTCCTTAACTTTTTTTTGTGTTAAATAGGGTTTAAGTTTTGATAAAATATGGTTTTATATCACTTTGCACCACGCTTTAATAAAATACGCAATTTTATACGCTGAGATAAATGAACTTAGGCAGAAGCAAGATTTCTTTAATAGTTATGAACAAACTTCGACAAACCTTGTGTTGATACATTCCAAAGACCACTCTTGAGTGTTAAATACATTCGTGTTGTACTATATAATTATGTACGAGGTAGGAAGGCTGAAAAACTCGTGTATTGGATATGAAGCCCGTGTTTTTCAGTTTGTCTAAAAAGATCGCCCGAAATATTTTTCCCTTCCCATAAATATATAGTGAGAATCTGTCGACCTGCGCTCGCAGTGGCTTATGTGTATTTACGTTAAATGGTCCTTAAAACTGCCCGAAATGAATTAAAGTTGAAATAGACGGACTAGTTTTAATAGAAACTCTGAGTTTATAATTTCATTTCATTTATTACGCTGGTTTTGTGGCTGTTTTATACTTTCAGTTGGACGGACGGACGGACCGTCGAACGGAAGGGCAGTGAGGTCTTAATAAACAGCTCATAGGGTTGCGAAAGTGCTTAAAAGGAGACATAGTTTGAAAACTGGATACGAGTCTACGCTGTGACACACGTAGCCATTACTTCACATGATTAAATCAAAAGTGTTGGTTTTTGAACGGTTGATAAACGTCTACCTAATTAAGACATTAAATATTTGATACTCTTATCATAATGACCTGCTACTGTACTCTATTTGAGTCTAACTCTATTCCATCATCGCAAAACTAACTTTTCTACAGTCTTTCTCACATAATCCATGCACATAACTATTTTGTCCTATGCACTCCCAGCAATTGAAGTTCTGTAATTAGGCGATTGTGTTCATTTATTAGTTCTATATGCGCGCTACGTGTCCAGTCAGTCCCACATTCCTCGATTTGGTTTGATTTGTTGTAAGAAGTTAAAATTAGGAAAAAAAAACTTTCTGGTGTACTTGTATTTCCATGTTCCTGGCGACTTCCTGCTCTCTAGCATGACATATGCTGTAGTATAACCAAGATGGTGACAGGAGAGAACGAATGAAAACAGAATCTTAGCTCCAAGCCTGTCAGCTCGCCTGCAGCGATGCGATCTCCAACCGGACTAAATCCCTTGAAAGGTGTCGGCTTACCAAAATATTTTATTTCCTCTTTCGTTCCCCTTATCACACCATTTTCTTCAGGTTCGTTCTATCCCTTCCTTTACCCAGCTGTAATTTTCCTTTGGATTCTTCACCGTAAAATAATTATATATATACAGGGTGTTTAAGGAGGAATAGTAAATATTTTAGGAGGTGGTAATATGGATTATTCCGAGTAAATAAGTTCATATAAATATGTGTCCAATTTTCAGTGGGTGTGGAGATACATCTATTTGAATGTTACGCATAAAAAGCCTTACAATAGGTATGAAGGAATGACAAATGACTTATTGATTGCATTTATTGGTTATGTAAATGATCTCAATAAATTGCAGCAGTTCAAAGTAAGTGTTCAAAAATCCCACCATTGACTTCGATGCACTTTTCAACCCTCTTGACAATAGTACGTGTAGTTCTCCTGAGGTCGTCTTGGCGTTCTTGCTTTATGAGGGCAGCACTATTCATAATGCGAGCGACCAGTTTGTTTCCTGTGTTTACTTTTTCTTTGTAGACTTCGCTTTTCATTCATCCCCACAGACAATAATGTGATCTGTACGCGCCAACTTCAAACAGCTGTATTTTCACACCCATTGAAAATTGGACACAAGCTCATATGAACTTATTTACTCGGAATAGTCCATACTACCACCTCCTAAAATACTTACTATTCCTCCTGAAACACCCTCTATGTATATTCGTAAGCGAACGCCTCTTCTCTGGGAGAGAAGATTAGAGTGAACAAGAGGGCATCTTTCCTAACGTCATTCCTGCCTTACCTTGCCCTCTTGCTATAGAGTTTTCATATTTCATTCCATCACTACGTGACGAACTTTTTCAATACTTTTTTGTTCCCATTCTACACATATATTGCTTGCATAAAATTACTCAGTCATTAAATGTAACGGTGGCATCAAGTGAATATCAATCATGCTTTTATCTGCAAAATTCTGGGCTGTAATGTTAGACCAGAGACTGGATATGCTGACATTTTCCTTGAATATATTTTATTGGGCTACCCTGAAGAAGGAGGCAGCAGGTTCGTGCGAGATGGTGTAAATAAACAACAACGTACGAGGCGATATAGGACAGAAAACTTTGATATTCGTAAATGCGGCTGTGAGAAATTCGACGGTCGCCGTACGCCCATCATAATTATTACTTATCATTCCATGAAGCAGAGTCCTTCTTGAGAAGCCAGCCGGTTCTCAGCTAGTCAAGAAATTCCCCGTGTTTTATGGAACCAGAAATTTCATTACCGCATTCACGGTGCCCGCCACTTGTCCCTATCCTGAGCTAGATCGATTGGGTCTGTGCCCCACATCCCATTTCCTGAAGATCCATCTTAATATTATCCTCATCCTCACTTGGGTCTTCCAAGTGGTCACTTTCCCTCAGGTTTCCCCACCGAAGCGTGTATACCACGGTAAGTGGGTCCCTGTCACTACGGCATGGCGCATCCTCAGGTTAAGAATGAACAAACGGCTCCAGTATGGAGGGTAGTTGCGAAGATATTGAATGAGTAGTCGCGGACAGCCGACAAGGGTTGGTCCTCCAGCTTGGGGATTTGGCGAGGTGTAACAACTCCTGACCGTAAAAACTTATCATGTTACGAATTATTCACAAGGGCCTCGGAATTGGACTGATGCATCATAAACATAATCATAGTCTCGCATATTTCGTCACCATACATAGTGTTAGTTACGTGCATAAATCACGCAGTTCTTCATTTTGTCATATAGTTATGTGCGCATTTTTTCACCCTTCATAGATCCAAATGTCTCATCATCACACTCTTTAAATATTTTGAAAGTATGTCCTCATCAGATAATTACAGTGTACCCTTTACACCAACCAGTTTAATTCTAATTACATTTAGTTTTGGACCTCTACAACAAAATTCCTTCGTCGCAATATTGTGACACTGCAACCCAAAGATTACACGAAATCCCTGACATTATGATATTTACAGTTAGGCTATCTTATATGCATTGATGCATGAAGAATATGAAGTACGTCTATTTATTTTGATACCGTGTTTCCCGTGCAACACATGATAGATTCTTGTAATTATCAAACAGGAAGGCAGTGTACGTGTAACTTAACAATGAGGCGCGTTCGTGCTTTGTACAGTTGATGGATATTGTTGCTGTGTGGTTGAGAGACATGTTTTTTTTTCTGCAGGATTGTGGTGTGTATTGTATGTAAGTCATAAGTTTGTTTCATCATGCTGAGTCTTCGCCTTTCTTGTTTAAACTTTTATTTCATAGTAAGCAGACCAGGCACGGGAGGAATTTAGTTTTCCTTCTATTTCTTTTTTCTGTTTATATGTTGTCGCGCTAAATGTTTATCGCGCGAGCAATGCGTAGCTGCCTTGTGATCCGGTGGCAGTCTGCAGAAGTATCTCGAACGGTGACCAGCAGCATTGAATGGCGCAGGACTATCATTGTTAATGTTAATGAAGAGACCCACAATCAAGGGAGTTGTCGCCTCGTCTGGCTCGAAGAACATAAAGCTACAAACAGGGTATTAGTTTCTCAGTACTTGCTGGTTCATTAACGATTATGAATTATTATTAAAAGGACGCCACAAATTACAATAATAAATGTTAGTACACTCACTATACCACTCTTAATGTCGATTTGCCATACACAATAATTAGTTATCATATAGTGCCAAATTATTCACTGAAAGTACTGTTATATAATGCAGTATTATATTGCACACGCAAGTTCATTTAATACTGTTCGTTCAACTGATATTATTAACACCTTGATTGTTGATAATGCACTCAAGCATACACTCCTTATGAGTAT
>Ga0131853_10014039_pt1 | contig 14672 bp, 9 predicted proteins | sample TergutLab28metaG_FD_92764 | JGI IMG/M metagenome (GOLD analysis project Ga0131853, IMG submission 92764) | Labiotermes labralis P1 segment gut microbial communities from Petit-Saut dam, French Guiana - Lab288 P1 (version 2) (version 2) | ecosystem: Host-associated > Arthropoda: Insects >... | reverse complement strand
TGCACTGTAGACAGGCACAGGTGCGGAACACACGGTGACAGTCAGTGCACTGTAGACAGGCACAGGTGCGGAACACACGGTGACAGTCAGTGCACTGTAGACAGGCACAGGTGCGGAACACACTCTGTACTGCTCAGTTCCTATTAAAGCAGCAACAAAACAGCTAATAAATATATCATGTAAACGTCTATACTCTAAACTTTCGACAACTTCTAAACTACAAAGTAACCAAATCTTAAGCTGCATGTGTCTAGACAACTTCCAGTACGTAGAATAGCAAATCGGTTCGAGCCCTTTCGGTCTCGATGCACGTAGGCATTTCTGACAGGCCCCTTGTGCCCTTCCAGTACGTAGATTACAGATTCCGAGAAGACACTGCACCCTAAAGATGGAGGCAGCAAACTCCCCCAAAACGTGGGAAACTATGCACTAACTACACAGGGTCATTTCCCACAGCACTTGCATCTTTATCTGCACAGCCATAAGAATTTCAAATTTCGCACCATCCGGTAACTTGCCACGACATCGTGAAGGCTCGTGAACCTAACATTAAGTAATGTAATATTAAATAATGTACGTCAGCACAACTACTTTATTACGCACGGTAATTATATAGGCTACATGTTTCGACTATTGATCAGTCATCTTCAGGCTTATTTTGTCAATTGTTTACACGATGGGATCCCAATGTGTGCATAGCGCGTAATTACCTTGTGTAATAAAGTAGTTGCGCTGACGTACATTATTTAATATTATACTACGTTTATGAGCACATCGTGATGCCTCTGTTCAAACTAACATTAAGTACGCTAACGTAACGAGATACACAGTTCGAATCTCGGCAACTGTATTGGCTATCTGTTCTCCGATATTTCTCAAGATTTCCAAATTTAGAGACAAACGCCGTGACAGGAGCTTTAATAACACCACAAAAGTCTCCTTCCCAATTCCCACATCAAACCAATAAAACCTTTTCATTTTATTCGCTACACCGCGATATCTGCAATTGAAAGAGCATTGAGATATTCGCTCTTCTGGGATCTTATACAGCGTTGATTGTATGTAGTTACCGACGGTTCGGAACAACCTATCGATTCCATCTTCAAGGGTCAATCAATTCAAGCACACTGCATGACACATGAAGATGGAACAGACAGCATGTCCCGAAACGTCGGTAACTAACTACCAATCTACGTTGTGTAAAATGTCACAAGAGCGAAAATCTGGTTCACACCGAGGCGGAACCTTCCAACCACGCAATAAAGTAGCGTTGTAACACCAAAATCAATCTCGCAAAACGAAAACACAGTTATCAGTAGGCTATACAGACAAAATGTTACTCGTTTGATCGTTAAAAGCGGAAAGTCCGAAATATCTGCACCTCCTAACCTTGACTTCACTATCTGCAGTGTGCGCAACACCTATCTCCTACCCGCTAGGCGACCTGTTGCTCGAAATACAACAATTCGATCCCGTGTGAAGGAAATGTTCGTTTTCATTAGTAACTAGCGACAATGGGTTCAGGAAGCACAGATGTTCTCGAAGCACTACATAGGCTCTAATTTATTCGATAAATTCAACTTCCATCGAACTCGAAAAGTACATTGCTGGATTCGAAACAGCCCGCCACTGTGGCCTATCCTGAGCCAGACAAATCCAGTCCACACCCTACCACCCCATTTTTTGAAGGGCCATTTTAATATTACCCTCCCACCCACGGCAAGAATTTATCTTTCCTTCAGGTTTCTCCACCAAAACTATGTATGCACCTCTTGTCTTATCGCAGGTTCCGTTAAACAGGCATAAATAAGGTAAAAATTGTTACAGTTCTTGTGAGACCCTCCAATTTTCGACACAGAAAGGATCTTCCATCTCGGATGTCCTCTGTACTCCTTCCGTAGCAGTCAATTTATGTCTAAACGTAGCTGTGATACAGTGTTGGTAAAGTTGCGCCCGTTCATAACATGAGGGTATATGGGGGAATGGAGGTATAGCTCCACTCAGTCTTAACGTCAGCATTAGATGGCGGTAACTGGAAAATACCTCAAGGATAGGATTTATTGGACCGTGCAGTAGATGTAAAAACATCAAATGTAATGCGTGACTGAGTGTTTCTATTTTCATTGGCATTTCCCAGTGGGTATAAATACACGCCACAACTTGAACACAAATGGGAAAAGGGGAACCTGACAATGGCAGAACTGCCACATGTCACACGTCACACCCTGGGGCCAGTTCACAAATCCCTGATGCGTAAAGGGCATCACGTTTTGAAATGCGGAAAGTTACTACAATTATTCAGTTCGGATACATACAAGAATTTTTTTAAATGACTGTAAACCGCATCCGCAAAAAGCTGACGCAAATGATGGTTCTATAAACAGAAGGCGCGGAAGAGACACTTAGAAATGCAGGAGGCCTACAGATATGCCATATATATATATATATATATATATATATATAGTGTTTATGGTTAACTTAACGACACTGTCACTACCATAGAATACAAAGAGTCGAATCATACAATGATCAATGAATTGGGAAGGATGTGTAAGGCAGCTATCGTGGTTCAGTCTCAGGTAGGCCCATGTCCCAGCACTTGCCTGAAGGTACAGAGGAAAACGAAGAAAAGCTCTGTTAGAACAGCCGTACAAAGGGTTTGGGATCGGAAAACGCGAATACGAAGCAAGATATGCGTACCCCGCTATGTTCATGCACATTTCCTGCACGTCTGACTCAACTGGCGCAAAATACTGGCCACAAAACAAGCAAATCTCAGGATCGGCCGGCAGACCGTGCGCCGCGTCGCGCAAAAAAATACACAGAGCACAGGAACAAGGATGCAGCGTGTCATTCAGTACAAGTCTCGCATTCTGCTTTCAATGAAACAGATCTGCAGCCCTCTATGCTTCCGTTTCAAGTCATGACGTTAATTCAAAATTAACATGCAGAATATGTCGTATAATTAAGTGCCATATGCTGGTATATGATTTTAAATTTTCTGAATGCACGCTGCATCATACCAACACAGTTTTTTTTTATTTTATTTAGTTCCACGCTTCCAGCGACGTGGATAACTGCCTGCCTCATATTTAACTGCCCAGAACGCGTAGCGTCAAAAGGACACAACCACAACGAACCTATATCCTGCTGGCTGGGAGGGTTGCTTTTAAGAAATTACGAAAACCACGAAAATATTCCAGTCAGGGTACCAACCCCCCAGTCCGAAAAGCAAACCCGGGGTCTTCCGATATAAAATGGATTAGTGATCACAAGGCCATGACTTTCGTTTCTCGACAGTTACTGGTAACAGAGTATCTTCTTACATCCGGCCCTGATGGCAGCATCTGTGACCAGCGTACAGGGCACATCGTGATATCACATGACTGACCTCATCTCCGTAGTCAAGATGATGGACCACAAGTAAAGTAATACGATCACTAAGCGTTAATGCTGTTCTCTAAATGGTTCGGCTATGTAACATTTATCAACGTTCAGAAGTTACCACTATTAGGGACATCAATCATGACACAACAGCAGTAGCTAAGATACCAGCAGAAGCCTCGGTATTGCCTAACCAGCTTCACTGATGATCATAAAATCACAGTTCTTTAACAGCAGATATAAAAGACGCTGGGCGCAAGGCATGCATCTGGACTGCAGTAGCGTACTGGATCGTGCCTTATTCATACACCCCACAATGTTTCAGTGAACCGCTCCCAAAGCCCCTTGCATTTACGGCTCCCTCGAAAAAGAAATGTGGTGATGAAAGACACGGCGGTCTTGGGGCCAAACCCCCTTTAAAAGTAACTGCCTCCAAAACCTTACGCAGGTGCTTCATGGAGTTACGGACTCTGTGCGCACTCGAGCCGTCCTGCTGAAAATAGTAGTGAATTTCGCCCTCGTCCAACTGCGCACTGAGCGCAAATAAAATATCGGTAGTGTAGCGTTCTAAGTCGATTACTGGATGGAAAAAAGTCGGATTAATGATTCTCCTCTCCGGGGAAATACAAACCACACACACTGATCTTCTGGTCGTGTAAAGGTGCACGGTAGGTTGCATGCATTTTTATGACCACCAACAGTGCGGATTCTTTGAATTTACGTAGCCCAACACACGAAATCACGCTACGTCAATATAATACGTGTAATCCAGAACATCGTCGCCTCATGCAGTCACTGTTAAATTTGTCACAATATCGTTGTCTTATAATAAAACCAACTAGATGCACTAATTTCTCAAATTTATTTCTGGAATAAAATTCTACACGTTTGGGACAGTTCCTCTGTCCGAAACATGTAGATGCACTAATTTCTCAAATTTATTTCTAGAATAAAATTCCACATGTTTCGGACAGTTCCTCTGTCCGAAACATGTAGATGCACTAATTTCTCAAATTTATTTCTGGAATAAATTAGAGAAATTAGTGCATCTAGTTGGTTTTATTATAAGACTTTATCACGATGTACGGTCACCTGAACGTCTAATACTGTTAACGTCTCGCTCTATCCGTCGGATTCAGTCCACACACGGCAGAATTCCGTACAAATATGTACACGCAGAAGTTTATCGGGCTACTCTCTGCAAGCAGTAGCGATGGCTACACTGGTTCGTTGCGACAAAGTGACGACGGATTTAAAGGGCTGCTAAGCACATTCTACCGATATTTTGTTCAGTCTGCAGTCCATATAACCGTTCTTGCCGAGCAGTACTTCAAATTATGCCATGGCCGCTTCCTAACAAACCCTTTCCAATTCGCTGTTCACTGTTGCCCAATCATTAGATAGTGCAAGGCAACAATCTGAAGTACTAAAACTGTCGTTAAATAAACCACAAATAATAAGTAACTACGTCGTTAATTATAACTTATTAAACGTGAGAGAGAAAGGGAAAGTTATGAACGGGCAACAAAACGAATGCCTAAGTATCAACAGAGGAGGTTGCTTATAGAGATTGGGGTTTCCGCGGCGGCGAACATTTCCACTGTGTATTATGGGTTACGACGACATACAGGTTGATATGTGGGTTACGTTTTGCAGAAGCTTGTTCGTTCCATCTTCCTTGAAGAAAGAAGCAGACTACGTCCACAAGGTATCATAACCAATACCGAAATCTCATAGTGACCCCAAGGGATTTTTAAAGTGTGGTGGGAAATTTACGAACACGAAATAAAAATATTTCTCTCAATTTTGCGCATTGCACGAGCTGCATTAATTCAGTCTATTTCGCGAACAAGCCTCTGAATAATTTAACACTAAATGTCAGTTTTCAAAACAAGTTCGGCCGTCTCGCACTACCGTATCCGCGGACGAGTATAAGAAGCTGCAGTGCGAATGAGTAGTCTTCGTGATAGCAAGTTCAGCACGTGTCACTTATCTCACTGTGAGGAGAGTGCGGAGTGATTGATTGCTCTTTGTCGGTGGGAAGTGAAGGGGGGGGGGGAGAAATCGTTGTTTATGAGAAAAGTTTCCAAGACATGAATCATCTCATCATTATGAACACTTTCGATCCTACAGCTTCCCTTCGTGACAGCTTCCAGAAAACAAAATTTAAGTATGTCAGGTGTTACTTTGCACTTAAAAAGCTCAGCATTATCATAGTGTCAACAGACAAACGCCGACCGATACGACAGGGTTTCGATGAAAAAATAAGTTCCGGTATATCTCCCTGTAAGAAGAGTACGGACGACGATAATACACCCGACTGCTCTGAATCCGAAATGTCTATTTAAAAACCATAATACGAAATATCTATCTACAAACCACAATCAGAAATGTCTATTTACAAACCACAATACGAAATATCTATTTACAAACCATAATCAGAATGTCTACTTACAAACCATAGTCCGAAATGTCTATTTACAAACCACAGTCCGAAATAACCATTTACAAACCATAATATGAAATGTCTATTTACAAACCATAATCAGAAATGTCTATTTACAAACCACAGTCCGAAACGTCTATTTACAAACCACAGTCCGAAACGTCTATTTACAAACCATAATCCGTAATGTCTATTTACAAACCATAGTCCGAAATAACCATTTACAAACCATAATCCGAAATGTCTATTTACAAACCATAATCCGAAATGTCTATTTACAAACCACAATCCGAAATGTCTATTTACAAACCATAATCCGAAATGTCTATTTACAAACCATAGTCCGAAATAAGCATTTACAAACCATAATCCGAAATGTCTATTTACAAACCATAGTCCGAAATAACCATTTACAAACCATAATCCGAAATGTCTATTTACAAACCATAATCCGAAATGTCTATTTACAAACCATACTGCCAAATGATTTCAACACTGCAATATCAGATATTGCATACACCGTGTACAGGAACAACTGCGTCGCGCAGAAACGGATAGGGAAGTTCGCAAAAGAACATCAATGAAACATAAAATTATCCCTGTAGTCTCGAAAAGTTGTCCCAAAATTACCGCGAACAGAAAACTAGGCATAAATATAACGCAACGATAAATACGTACTACAATTCAACAGTGTTTTCCGTCACACAAATATTATTTCGCACTTCCGAAAATATACACTTCGAAGAATAATAATACGTCCGGTCGCTGACAAAATACCTGCACAACACGCAAACGGTAAACCAATAATTCTTTGTGTTTCACAGAATTCAGTGCGGCCTACTGCCTTGTCATTCAACCGTACTTTTAGCGGAACTTGCTGTTTGTAAATAACGACCTTATAGTTAATTCAAATATCCCCCCCCCCCTTTTCGACGTATGTATAATACATACGTGCGGCCCTGAGGCAAGTCCTTAACGAATTATGTGGCCCTCCTGTGGGTCGCAGTTGGCCAGCCGTGCAATACGGTGCAATATTTATTTAACTGCAAAAAACACCCACTGAACCTGTCTCAGGAAGAATCATTACAAGCCACGTAAACTTCCGACGGTTTAAATCCTACGAATTTGTTGCATTTTGATTTGCATGACAACGGTTTGACGTGACTCTCCTGCTTAAAGGCACGTTTACAAACAACCGCTGTAGATTTAACCTGTACCTTGCAGGACCTGAAGTGGGTACCCCCCCCCCCCACACACACACACACACACACAGTTCCCACTACTCAAATACCAGTAAAGTTAAAGTTGGACCGGTGGGCATCATGAAGATATAGGGGGGAGGGATGGCGGTATAGCTCCACGTATGCTTAAACCGGACACTAGATGGAAGTGAGTGATTAGGTTCACCCCTCGGCCTTTTTTAGTCTCTGGGAACAAGAGCCCAGTTTCAATTCCATGGGAGGTTGGGTGAGCCCCACAGCCGGTCTCGAAGTTTTGGAAAAGCAAGAAACTCCCTTCCCATGCCGGTAGACCAGGCACTGAGACGGTGCATTGAGTATGGTGACAGGCTAAGACTTGGAGGATCGAGCAACCCTGGTTCGACTCCCGGTGTGGGAAAGAGAATTCTTAATTCTCCAAACGTCCGATTCGGTCCGGAACCCATACGGCTTCTTATTCAATTGGTACCAGCGAATACCTTCTCGTAAAGTTGTTGGGGCCTGAAACTGAACAATCCCACCTATTACACAGGCCATTCTCATAGAGTCCACAGACAAATCTCTACCTTTACCATACCTAAGGGCAACCCAGTCCACAGCCTAATCACTGCAGTAACTACATTATCGCGGCTATTGCTCAAATAGTCGAGTTATACAACGTAACTCGCATACGTTCCATGTTGCCCTGTGCAGCTTGCTCCTTTGCAACTGCAAATATTCAACCATGTTACCGTCCCGAATACAATGGCATGCCTACATATCTGTTCGCCTCAGAAAACAGTCCTCCTAAGAGGTCTTCACTTTATACTACAAAAACACGTGTCCATGACGTAACGATACTTTTTCGTTGTGCTAACAACAAAGAATTGCAAAAATGTACAAACAACTTCGCCACATCCGTCCGTCATAGAATAACCATGGGACCGACGAACGGTACGTCACTGACATGCCGCACTCAGTTGTGCTGAACTTTTTTCGACACGCATAAATTCTGGTAAAAAATCGGGCCTTTATAAAGGCCAACCTTACGTGGAAAACTACATGCGTTTCTGACCGCATATGGGGCATAACTGGCCAAAATCGACCCGTGTATCGGAATTATAAATGTTGCTGTCATACGGTGTAGAGGGAAACGAAACAAATTTTGTGGTCAGTCAGTACGTCCCGTACGTCTTGAGACTTTCGAGATAATGAAACGCGAGCGACCATGCCCCATTTCTTACGCTATTCACAATCTTTTTAACTAGCACCACTGCAAATGAGTTTTCTTTTCTTCGAAGTTCCGCTGAGTCGGACGCTCCTCCGTTAAGTCGCACCAGCCAACGACGATTAGTACCTCCACGGCCGTGTTGTCCACAAAACTCGTCACACAACACAACGCATCTCCTGACGTCTAGAGTTGCAACTGTCCGTATTCCGCCCCCATTCTTACAACTATGGATATATTGGCCTACGGCATTTGGCAGCGATTCCTGAAAACAATATGTCGTTATGAAACAGTCGAGATGTATCTATACTACGTTCGGCATTGCAGTCTCGTAACTTGCCGAAAGAAAGTTATCTCTAGTTAGTATCACCGTTAATTTGATCAAACCGTCTGTCAAGAATTTTCCGACATTATGTCCTGCACTGTCAGAAATACTGAACTTCCTCGGCGTTCCTCAAGAGTTACCATGTAAACGAATAAACCAATGAAAGGGTTAACTTAAGAATAAAAAACCAACTAGATGCCACTTATTATTTTATTGTGCTTCTTATAGGCTCAACATGTTTCGGGTATTACTAAGCCCATCATCAGGAGCTCGCGACTATGATGTTGATTACCACTTTGGTCGTTTCGTTTTGTAAAGATGGAAGGGTTAGCGTTAGTGTAAAATTGTAGTTCTTAGTGGTGTATGTTCGGTGTGAAGTTCTTTGTCGCTGGTAACGTGTATCTATTAATATTAACAGTTGTGATCTTTTATGCGTGGTGATCGTAGTGTTCTCTTGTGTGTAGTGTGTTTCATTTCATAGAGCTCCTGATGATGGGCATAGTAAGGCCCGAAACATGTTGAGCCTATAAGCAGCACAATACAATAATAAGTGGCATCTAGTTGGTTTTTATTCTTCAGTTATCACAATGATGCACGGTCCAATAAACATCAGATTCAATGAAAGGGTTATCTGTGGAAAACCAATCTACAGACCGGATTCATCAATTTATCCCGCTGAAATTGCAACGGTCTTTATAACAATAACTGCTAAAGTAACACCACTCGACAGACAGTGAAAGTCACTCACGTTTATGTTACTGTATTCTCAGTTAGTGAAGGGCAGCAGTACAAGCCTCGTGCAGGCTCTCCTCGTGATGCCTTCCGTCGCCGTCTCTGCTGCTGTTGCCGTTGTCTTGGCAAGACGAAGTGAAACACTTGGAGTCGTAGCAGTGACCACACAACGGACAGTTCGTGTATCTACACTCCCTGCAAGTAAAGCGTACCAGTAAAACATTGATGGGCCATCAAAAATATACAGAAAACAAAACAAATGGAATACTTGGTTACAAGACAAACTTTTTTTTATCTAGCTTTACATTCTCTGAACCGTACATCGTGATACATATACGTGACACAGACCAACCAGATGCACACATTTTTTCGTTAGTTTATTCCAGTTAAACTATCTTCTACATGTTTCGAACCAATAATTGTTCCAATCACAACGTGTTAGCGGCTAGACACCCCATCGATGCGTGGTAAAATACTGTATGCTGCGTGGACAGAAATAAACTCATGATGATGAACGATTATTTATTCGGAACATATAGAGGATAGTTTAATTGGAATAAATTAATTTAAAAATGTGTGCATCTTGTTGGCCTCTCACACGTATATCCTTTTGTGTAGTTACATTAGGAGAACAAGAATAATCCATCTAGAGTCCTGAACGTGAAACAGACTTTATACAAGTGTCTTCCTTATACGGTACCCACAAAACTCACAATTAAAGTCTATTTCTAACAGTCACACAAACGTAGGCATTACGTTTGTGTTTCTGGTGAGTTTAGGTGTTTTAGACACCAACACCGGTATTTCTACTTCCAAAGCGCGGAAGCAGCAAATGAAGTTACGAAACACTTACGTCAAGCAGCTCTCTGAAGACATGATTGTGTGTGCCAGAGACAAACCCGTGAAAATGAGATGTAGATCCACTGACACTCATAATTAGAATGTCGTACTTTGGAAGGAAAATATGCGGTAGGGAACGTACGCACAACGTTAACATTGGGGCCCGTTCGTGTAACCACTGTTGCCGTGCACAATCGGTTGAGCACTCAATATTATTAGTGTGTGTCTACTCGTGCCTTACGTGTCTCGTATACATCCGGCACGCAAATCGCACATTTCCTGCGCCACATTACAACGTCACCTGCGGCTTGTCTGGCTCTAATATATTTCTTCCACATTAATTCACAAACGCCACCATTTTCGCGAAAGGCAACTGAACATAAAAGGTATGTACTGATTCTCTCTATAACTGTTGTCTGAAACATTTCTCATTCTTAGAAGAGTTCAGCGAGACATTATCATAAATGTACATACCTCTTCGTCCCAAGTACCTGTTAGAGTACTTGTCAGATTTTAAAAAAACATGAATTTTCTCGACTGATTTCAAGAAATATTCTCAAATACCAAATTTCATGGAAATCCGTCCAGTGGGAGACGGGTTGTTCAGTGCGGATGGACAGACACAACAAGTTTAATAGCTTCTGGGTAAATGACCAACTTGATGCACAATTATGTTATATAATACGTTTATTATTATAGTTCTCTACATGTTTCGAGCACCTATGTGCTCATCATCAGGAGGTCAAACTGTATCAATACAGCATCTCGTATAGTACTCTCTGTAAGTGACCGTCCGGTGTGCGCAGATTGACACCTGCGCACACCGGACGGTCACTTACAGAGAGTACTATACGAGATGCTGTACAGTTTGACCTCCTGATGATGAGCACAGAGGTGCTCGAAACATGTAGAGGACTATAATAATAAACGTATTATATAACATAATTGTGCATCAAGTTGGTCTTTTACCCAGAGTCGTACCAGGATGCACGGTCTGCAAAACATAAAAGTTTAACAGCCGTTTTTCGCAATTTCACGAAAGTGGCTTAAAACTTGAATAAGGAAGCTCTATTAGAAATTACACGGTACAAATGTCAATTCCATTTCTCCTTAACAGAGCAATCAACAGAACATTAAGCCACACGCCCCATGCACGTGACCTCCATCTTAAATAGGTCGTTAAAATGTAAATTGGACTGTATGGGGTCCAGCAGAGAGGTTTCGTGATGACGGTGATGAACCTTTGGATTCCATTAGGCGAGGGAATTTCTGGAACCGCTTTATAACCATTCAAGGAAAATCCTGTGCAATGAAGTCCATCAATTAGGGTAACTAATAAGCTCCTTAAAACCAGCTGTTGCACAAAATCTGCTGACAGAGACGAGGCGGCCGCCATGGGTCCTGCGCATGGAAATCACCATACACGATATTTATTCATCTCGTGCACACCGTCACCTAACGCACTATATCCATCATAAACATGAAAGTGGAACAGAAATAAAGCAAGAATGGTAATGCGATAACGTGACGTTACGCTACCACGTTCCTGCGCGTGAACGCCAGCGCTGCCTTGCAGCGTTGTCGTCTGTATCAGTGGGCCATGGAAACAGCGTCACAGGTCCCCGTGACGTCAGATACTTGTTGCAGCAATTCTACTTTATATTCATTGTGGCCTACACCGGCCGCACAGGGTAGTCAGTATTGCCACTAGCTGCTGGCTGGACCGTTTGGGGTCACAGCCCCGGTGAGTGCAGAACGGCCCAAGGAACCACACAGTGATGGATATCGGGTGTTTCCCGGGGGTAAAGCGGCCAGGGTGTGGCGTTGACCGCCTACTCCTACAGTGGGTCGAAATTAAGAATGGGTAGAGCTATCTACTCGCCCCACGTGCCACCAGTGACAGGTTACGAAGAGACAGTACCTTCACAGACATTTACAGATCAAAGCAAGTGTGATGACTGCGGATTGCACTCATCTGCAGCGTGAATTCTGAAGTGGGCCAATGTGTTCTCGTAAACAAAGTATGTGAACACTTTTAGTATGTTGTCTTTCCGACCGCATGACAACAACGGACACAAAAGAGAGGCGGAGCAAGTACACCTCGGGTGCTGAAAGGAGACAAAAAAGGGGAGGGGGGGGGTCAAATTTTGTTCAAAACGCAGAATATTTTACAAAGCTCTGAAACAAGGTGGCTTCCAGAAAATTAAGTAACTGAAAACTATAAATAATTTTTAAAATTATTTAAGGACATGGTGGCTGAGGAGAAGCTGGGTGAAATGGCCGTTCTGTCCATCGAGAAAGAATTAGCATCCGTCTTTGACTTAAATGCTCTCATACCGAAGTACCCAGAAAAGAGTCGAGCAAGGCGGGCGTCTTGCAAGGGGCGTGATCATGAGAGTGAGCTGCATGTTCAGGTGCTGCGGTAGCAAACCAGTCAAGAATGCATTTACACTCTCTGAAATACACACACAAACTCGGCTCCGTTCTTCTTCTTCTTCCATTGGCACTACAGCCCACTGTGGGCTTTGGCCTGTCGAACAATATACTTCTATTTTTTTCTATCTGCCACCAACTCTCTCCATCTTCTCACTCCCAGCACAGGAAGATCTCTTTCTACTTCCTCTTTCCATCTTTTCCTGGGTCTACCTCTTCTTCTCGCCCCTTCCAGTTCTTGAGTGAAGATCTTTTTGGGCATCCTATCCTCCTCCATTCTCTCTAGGTGACCTAACCAACTTATCCTTTGAACTTGGCTCCATTAATATTACTTAATTAAGGGTAGATACAGAGGATGTGTCCAATTGAACAAATTAGAGAAGGAACTGTCACTCCGGGGCTCGCATCCTTCTAGTATCGGCCGTGACTGATTACTTGCAAATAAAATTAAAATGAAAAATAATTTAACAAACACTCCACACACACAAACTTGGTGCAGTTATTACTATTACCTCCATTTACAAAGAAGTGACGTCCCAGGCCCACTGGCAAGTTGTCAATTACAAGCAGAAAATTTGATCTTACCTTCATCAGGCAAAGGAGATATTTCAGTGCCACCACTAGAAGCTATTATCACAACCGACACAATACAACACTTTCTAACCGATACCATAGTATACTCACCGTGGAACAGATAGAAATTTTCTGCAAATTAATTACTTATCTCAATTCCTGTCTCCCACCTAAACAGTGACACCCCCATGGAGCAACAGCCCCTAGTGGACTAGAGCCTCTTTGTTGTCGAGGCTTCACGATCACACTGAGACACACCACAGTCGGTAGGACTCCTCTCTGGACGAGTGATCAGCCCGTCGTAAAGACATCTACTCGACAACAGATATTCACAGGAGACAAGACGTCTATCCTCCAGGCGATATTGGAATCCGCAAACCCTGCAAGCGAGCGGCCGCAGACCCACGCCTTAGAACGCGAGGCTATTTGGATCGGCCAAAAACGTGATTGAAATATACTTTATTTTTACAGTAAACCGCATGCGGTTGCATTACTGAGCACTTTAAACAATTAACCATAAAAGATATAAACGTTATTATTATTATTATTATTATTATTATTATATACACACTAGTCTGAAATGTTTCCATATTAGCTACATTTTCAAGGGCTCCTCAAACATCAAATATTTATTAGTCTAAGTAAAAATTCGTCTAACGCACCATACATTTTAACACCACTTTATTCATAATGTTACACGGCTACATGTTTCAGCCCTCAAGGGGCCATCCTCAGGGAGTACTGATACATTTTGTGAGCAGGGTCAACAAAATACGTGTCCAGATGTAAATATCTGGAAGCCAAAACATTGTACATGTAAGTTATACTGACTATAAAACACACAACACAAGATTAAATTACAATAATTAAATATAAAAATGTACAAATATAAAAGAGACAACTATGATTATAAAATCAACATGAACTGATGGTACGACGAAACTTGGTAATACATACCGCATTACGCAGCAGCGCGCTATATGTTATGTGGCAGGTATCAGGTGCATCTTAATGCATGTGTTCAACGAACGGTTTTCGGTAAAATACGCACGCAATTACATTTAGTACCGTTTAGTTGTACAGGGTGAGCATAAAGTCTTTCCTTGATTACAAGCATTTATTACAAGAAAACTACGTGGAATAAAAACCTATTTTTTAACATTATTTAAGTTAGTTTCTAAAATTTTATGTCATGTGTTTATTGTAACATTTGGTTTTTGGATGCAACATTTCCAAACAAGTGGATTGGGAGAGGTGGTCAGACACCCTGGCCACCACGATCGCCAGATATCACCCCCCCTTGATTTCTTTTTATGAGGGTATGTTAAGGACAAAGGGTTTTCGACACCAGTTCCAGATATTATAAATTTGAAGGCACGTATAACAGACGCTTTTGCTACAATAACTGAAGACATGTTGGAGAACACGTGGAGAGAAACTGATTATCGATTAGACGTTCTCCGTGCAACAAAAGGAGCACATGTTGAAGTGTACTAATGTGTTGTAAAAAAAACT
>Ga0131853_10014036_pt1 | contig 14673 bp, 31 predicted proteins | sample TergutLab28metaG_FD_92764 | JGI IMG/M metagenome (GOLD analysis project Ga0131853, IMG submission 92764) | Labiotermes labralis P1 segment gut microbial communities from Petit-Saut dam, French Guiana - Lab288 P1 (version 2) (version 2) | ecosystem: Host-associated > Arthropoda: Insects >... | reverse complement strand
CCGTACTGTGGACAGAGGGTGGTTCTGTGTTAGGCTGTACCGTACAGTGGAATGTGGATGTTTCTTTGTGAGTCTGTACCGTACTGTGGACAGTGGGTGGTTCAGTTTGAGGCTGTACCATACGGTGGACATTGTGTGTCTCTGTGTGAGGCTGTAACGTATCGTGGACCGTGCGTGAATCCTTGTGTGGCTGTAATGTACTGTGGACAGTGAGTGGTTCTGTGTGAGAATGTACCGTACTGTGGACAGTGGGTGGTTGTGTGTGAGGCTGTACTGTACCGTGGATTGTGGGTGGTTGTGTTTCAGGCTGTACCGTACTGAGAACAGTGGGTGGTTCTGTGTGAGGCTGTACCGTACAGTGGACAGTGGGTAGTTCTGTGTGAGGCTATACTGTCCTGTGGAGAGTGTGTATTTCTGAGTGAGATGGTACCGTACAGTGGACAGTGGGTATTTCTGAGTGAGATTTTACCGTACAGTGGACAGTGGGTGGTTCTGTGTGAGGCTCTACCGTACAGTGCACAGTGGCTATTTCTGAGATAGATTGTACCGTACAGTGGACAGAGGGTGGTTCTGTGTGAGACTGTACCGTACTGTTGACAGGGGGTGGTTCTGTGTGAGGCTGTACCGTACTGTGGACAGTGGGTGGTTCTGTGTGAGGCTGTACTGTACTGTGGACAGTGGGTGATTTTGTGACAGGCTGTACCGTACTGTGGACAGTGGGTCGTTCTGTGTGAAGCTGCACTGTACTGTGGACGGTGGATGGTTCTGTGTTAGGCTGTACCGTACTGTGGACTGTGGGTGGTTGTGTCAGGCTGTACCGTACTGTGGACAGTGGGTTGTTCTGTGTGATGCTCTACCATACTGTCGACAGTGGGTGGTTTTGTGGAAGGCTGTACAGTACTGAGGACAGTGGGTGGTTCAAAGTGAGGCTGTACCGTACAGTGGACTTGGGTGGTCCTGTGAGAGGCTGTACCTTAGTGTGGACAATGCGTGATTCTGTGTGAGGCTGTACCGTACTCTGGACAGTCGGTGGTTCAGGGTGAGGCTGTACCATAATTCGGACAGTGGTTGAATCTATGTGATCCTGCAACGTACTGTGGACTGTGGTTGTTTCTGTGTCATGCTGTGCCGTACTGTGTAAACTGGATTGTTCTGTGTGTGTCTGTACCGTACTGTGGACAGTGGTTGGTTCTGTGTGAGGCTGTACCGTCCTGTGGACAGAGGGTGGTTGTGTGTGTTGCAGTACCGTACTTTTGAGAATGGGTGGTTCTGTGTGACGCTGTACCGTACTGTGGACAGTGAGTGGTTCTGTGTGGCTGTACCGTAATGTGGACGGTGGATCGTTCTGTGGGAGGATCTACCGTAATGGGGACTGATGGTGGTTCTGTGTCAGGCTGTACCGTACTGTGAACAGTGGGTGGTTCCGTGTGAGGCTGTAACGTAGAGTGGACAGTGGGTGTTTTTGTGTGAGGCTGTACCGTACGGAGGACTGAGTGTTTCCGTGTGACACAACCGTACTGTGGACAGTGGGTGGTTCTGTGTGAGTCTGTACCGTACTGTGGACAGTGGGAGGTTCAGTTTGAGGCTGTACCATACTGTGGACATTGTGTGACTCTATGTGAGGCTGTAACGTATCGTGGACCGTGCGTGGTTCTGCGTGTGGCCGTACCGTACTGTGGACAGTGGGTGGTTCTGTGTGAGGCTGTATTGTGCTTTGGAAAGGGGGTTGTTGTGTGTGAGGCTGTAGCGTACTGTGGAGAGTGGGTGGTTCAGTGTGAGACTGTACCATACTGTGGACTATGGGTGGTTCTGTGTGAGGCTGTAACGTACACTGGAGAATGGGTGTTTCTGTGTGTGTGTACCGTATTGTGGACAGTGTGGTTCTGTGTGGGACTGTACCGTACAGTTGACAGTGGGTGCTCCTATGTGACGCTGTACCGTACTGTGGACAGAGGGTGGTTATGTGTCAGGCTGTACCGTACTGTGAACAGTGGGTGGTTCTGTGTGAGGCTGTAACGTACAGTGGACAGTGGGTGGTTCTGTGTGATGCTGTACCGTACTGTGGACAGTGAGTGGTTCCGTGTGGCTGTATCGTATTGTGGACGGTGGATGGTTCTGTGGGAGGCTGTACCGTACTGTGGACTGAAGGTGGTTCTGTGTCAGGCTGTACCGTACTGTGAACAGTGGGTGGTTCTGTGTGAGGCTGTAACGTACATTTGACAGAGGGTGCTTCATTGTGACGCTGTACCGTAATGTGGACAGAGGTTGTTTCTGTGTTAGGCTGTACCGTACAGTGGAATGTGGATGTTTCTTTGTGAGTCTGTACCGTACTGTGGACAGTGGGTGGTTCAGTTTGTGGCTGTACCATACTGTGGACATTGTGTGTCTCTATGTGAGGCTGTAACGTATCGTGGACCGTGCGTGGTTCTGTGTGTGGCCGTACCGTAATCTGGACAGTGGGTGGTTTTGTGTGAGGATGTATTGTGCTTTGGAAAGGGGGTTGTTTTGTGTGAGGCTCTAGCGTACTGTGGAGAGTGGGTGGTTCAGTGTGAGACTGTAGCATACTGTGGACTATGGGTGGTTTTGTGTGAGGCTGTAACGTACACTGGAGAGTGGGATTTTCTGTGTGAGTGTACCTTATTGTGGACAGTGTGGTTCTGTGTGAGGCTGTACCGTACTGTGGACAGTGGTTGGTCCTGTGTGAGGCTCTACCGTTCTGTGGACAGTGGGTGCTTCTGTCTGAGGCAGAACCATGCTGTGGACAGTGGATGAATCAATATGCGGCTCTACCGTACTTTGGACAGTGGGTCGTTTTCTGTGAGGCTGTAACGTACTGTGGGCAGTGGATTTTTCTGTGTGGGGCTGTACCGTTCTGTAGACAGTGGGTGGTTCTGTATGAGGCTGTACCTTGCTGTGGCCAGTGGTTGGTCCTGTGTGAGGCTCTACAGTACTGTGGACAGTGGGTGGTTCTGTCTGGGGCTGTACCGTGCTGTGGACTGTGGGTGGTTCAGTTTGAGGCTCTACCGTACTTTGGACAGTGGGTCGTTTTCTGTGAGGCTGCAACGTACACTGGGCAGTGGATTTTTCTGTGTGGTGTTGTACCGTTCTCTAGACAGTGGGTGGTTCTGTATGAGGCTGTACCGTGCTGTGGACAGTGGGTGGTTCTGTGTGAGTCTGTATCGTCCTCTGCACAGTGGTTGGTTCTCTGTGGGGCAGTACCTTACTGTGTGCATTGGGTGGTTCTTTGTGACGCTGTACCATACTGGGGACCGTGGGTGGTTCTTTGTGAGACTGTACCGTACTGTGAAGAATGGGTGGTTCAGTGTGAGGCTCTACCGTATTGTGGAGAGTGGGTGCTTCTTTGTGTGGCTGTACCGTAGTGTGGACAGTGGGTGTTTCAGTGTGAGGCTGTACCATACTGTTGATAGTGGGTGGTTATATGAGGCCGTACCGTACTGTGGACAGTGTTTGTTTCTGTATAAAGATATACCTTACTGTGGACAGTGGGTGGATCTGTGGGAAACTGTACATTACTGTGGGCAATTGGTGGTTCTGTGTGAGGCTGTACCGTATTGTGAACAGTGGGTGGTTCTTTGTGAGGCTGTACCGTACTGTGGACATAGGGTGGTTCTGTGTGAGGCTGTACCGTACAGTGGAACGTGGATGGTTCTGTGTGAGGCTGTACCGTACTGTGGACAATGGATTCTACTGTGTGGGGCTGTACCGTATTGTGGACAGAGGTTGGTTCTGTGTGAAGCTCTATCGTACTGTGGACAATGGGTGGTTCTTTGTGACACTGTTCCGTATTGTGGACAATGGTTGGTTCTGTGTGAGTCTGTAGCCTACTGTGCACTGTGGTTGGTTCTGTGTGATGCTGGAAAGTACTTTTGACATATGGTGGTTCTTTGTAAGGCTGTACCGTAATGCGGACAGTGGGTGGTTCTGTGTGAGGCTGTAGCGTACTGTGGACAGTGTGTTGTTCTGTGTGAGACTGTACCGTACTCTGGACAGAGGATGGTTCTGTGTGGGTCTCTACCGTACTCTGGACAGTGGGTGGTTCTGTGTGAGTCTGTACCGTACTGTGTACAGTGGTTGGTTTTCTGAGTCTGTAACATACTGTGGATAGTGTGTGTTTCTGTGTGAGGCTGTACCGTACTGTGGACAGTGATTGGTTCTTTGTAAGGCTAGACCGTACTGTGGACATTTTGTCGTTTTCGTGAAACTGTACCGTACTGTGGACTGTGGGTGGTTCTGTGTGACATTGGATCGTACTGTGGACAGTGGGTTGTTCTGTGTGATGCTGTACCGAACTGTGGTCAGTGAGTGGTTCTGTGTGGCTGTACCGTACTGTGGACGGTGGATGGTTCTGTGGGAGGCTCTACCGTACTGTGGACTGATGGTGGTTCTGTGTCAGGCTTTACCGTACTGTGAATAGTGGGTGGTTCTGTGTGAGGCTGTAACGTACAGTGGACAGTTGGTTTTTCTGTGTGAGGCTGTACCGTACTGAGGACTGCGTGTTTCTGTGTGAGACTACCGTATTGTGGACAGTGGGTGGTTCTGTGTGAGTCTGTACCGTACTCTCGGCAGGGGGTGGTTCTGTGTGGGACTGTTCCGTAAAGTTGACAGTGGGTGCTTCTCTGTGACGCTGTACCGTACTGTAGACAGAGGGTGGTTCTGTGTTACGCTGTACCGTACAGTTTAATGTGGATGTTTCTTTGTGAGTCTGTACCGTACTGTGAACAGTGGGTGGTTCAGTTTGAGGCTGTACCATACTGTGGACATTGTGTGTCTCTGTGTAAGGCTGTAACGTATCGTGGACCGTGCGTGGTTCTGTGTGTGGCTGTACCGTACGCTGGACAGTGGGTGTTTCTGTGTGAGGCAGTATTGTGCTGTGGAAAGGGGGTTGTTGTGTGAGAGGCTGTACCGTACTGTGGAGAGTGGATGTTACAGTGTGAGACTGTACCATACTGTGGACTATGGGTGGTTTTGTGTGAGGCTGTAACGTACACTGGAGAGTGGGTGTTTCTGTGTGATTGTACCGTATTGTGGACCGTGTGGTTCTGTGTGATTCTGTATCGTACTGTGGACAGTGGTTGTTCCTGTGTGAGGCTCTACCGTACTGTGGACATTGGGTGGTTCTGTCTGAGGCTGAACCGTGCTGAGGACTGGGTGTTTCTGTGTGAGACTACCGTACTCTGGACAGTGGGTGGTTCTGTGTGATTCTGTACCGTACTCTGGGCAGGGGGTGGTTCTGTGTAGGACTGTACCCTACAATTGACAGTGGGTGTATCTATGTGACGCTGTACCGTACTGTGGACAGAGGGTGGTTCTGTGTTAGGCTGTACCGTACATTGGAATGTGGATGTTTCTTTGTGAGTCTGTTCCGTACTGTGGACAGTGGGTGGATCAGTTTGAGGATGTACCATACTGTGGACATTATGTGTCTCTGTGTGAGGCTGTAACGTATCGTAGACCGTGCGTGGTTCTGTGTGTGGCTGTATTGTACTGTGGACAGTGATTGTTTCTGTGTAAGAATGTACCGTACTATGGACAGTGTGTGGTTCTGTGTGAGTCTTTACTGTACCGTGGATTGTGGGTGGTTGTGTGTCAGGCTGTACCGTACTGAGGACAGTGGGTGGTTCTGTGTGTGTCTGTACCGTACAGAGGACAGTGGGTAGTTCTGTGTGAGGCTCTACTCTCCTGTGGAGAGTGTGTATTTCTGAGTGAGATTGTATCGTACAGTGGACAGTGGGTATTTCTGAGTGAGATTGTACCGTACAGTGGAGAGTGGGTGGTTCTGTGTGTGGCTCTACCGTACAGTGCACAGTGGGTATTTCTGAGAGAGATTGTACCGTACAGTTGACAGAGGGTGGTTCTGTGTGAGACTGTACCGTACTGTGGACAGGGGGTGGTTATATGTGAGGCTGTACCGTACTGTGGACAGTGGGTGGTTCTGTGTGAGGCTGTACAGTACTGTGGACAGTGGTTGGTTCTGTGTGAAGCTGTACCGTACTTCGGACAGTGGGTGGTTCAGTAGGAGGCTTTACGACACTGATGACAGTGGGTGGTTCTGTGTGAGTCTCTAACGAACTGTGGACTGTGGATGGTTCTTTGTGAGGCTGTACCGTAATGTGGACAGTGGGTGGTTCTATGTGAGGCTGTAGCTTTCTGTGGAGAGTAGGTGGTTCTGTGTGATGCTGCACCGTTATGTGAGCAGTGGGTTTTTCTGTGTGAGGCTCTAGAGTTAAGTGGACAGTGGGTGGTTCTCTGTGAGGCTGTACCATACTGTGGACAGTGGGTAATCTGTGTGAAGCTGTACCGTCCTGTGGACAGTGGTTGGTTGTGTGTGAGGCTAACCGTACTTTGGACAGTGGGTGGATCTTTGTGAAACTGAACCGTACTGTTTACAGTGGGTGGTTCTGTGTGACGCTGTACCGTACTGTGGACAGTGGGTGATTTTGTGACAGGCTGTACCGTACTGTGGACAGGGGGCGGTTCTGTGTGAAGCTGCACCGTACTGTGGACTGTGGATGGTTCTGTGTGTGGCTGTACCGTACTGTGGACTGTGGGTGGTTGTGTCAGGCTGTACCGTACTGTGGACAGTGGGTAGTTCTGTGTGATGCTGTACCTTACTGTCGACAGAGGGTGGTTCTGTCTGAGGCTGTACCGTGCTGTGGACTGTGGGTGATTCAGTGTGAGGCTCTACCGTACTTTGGAGAGTGGGTGGTTTTCTGTGAGTCTGTAACGTACTGTGGGCAGTGGATTTTTCTGTGTGGAGCTGTACTGTTCTGTAGACAGTGGGTGGTTCTGTATGAGGCTGTACCGTGTTGTGGACAGTGGTTGTTCCTGTGTGAGGCTCAACCGTACTGTGGACAGTCGGTGGTTCTGTCTGAGGCTGTACCGTGCTGTTGACAGTGGGTGCTTCAGTGTGAGTCTCTACCGTACTTTGGACAGTGGGTGGTTTTCTGAGAGGTTGTAACGTACTGTGGGCAGTGGATTTTCCTGTGTGGGGTTGTACCGTTCTGTAGACAGTGGTTGGGTCTGTATGAGGCTGTACCGTGCTGTGGACAGTAAGTGGTTCTGTGTGAGGCTGTACCGTCCTCTGCACAGTGGTTGGTTCTCTGTGGGCAGTACCTTACTGTGGGCATTGGGTGGTATTTTGTGACGCTGTACCGTACTGGGGACCGTGGGTGGATCTTTGTGATTCTGTACCGTACTGTGGAGAATGGGTGGTTCAGTGTGAGGCACTACCGTAATGTGGACAGTGGGTGGTTCTGTGTGAGGCTGTACCGTATTGTGGACAATGGTTGGTTCTGTGTGAAGCTATACCGTACTGTGGACAGTGGGGGGTTCTTTGGGAAACTTTACATTACTGTGGGCAATTTGTGGTTCTGTGTGATGTTCTACCGTTTTGTGGAATTTGGTTGGTTCTGACAGGCTGTACCGTACTGTGGACAGTGAGTGGTTCTGTGTGAGGCTGTAGCTTATTTTGGACAGTGGGTGGTTCTTTGTGAGGCTGTACCGTACTGTGGACATAGGGTGGTTATTTGTGAGGCTGTACCGTACAGTGGAAAGTGGATGGTTCTTTGTGAGGCTGTACCGTACTGTGGACAGTGGGTGGTTCAGTGTGAGGATGTACCATACTGTGGACAATGGATTGTTCTGTGTGAGGCTCTACCGTACTGTGGTCAGTGGTTGGCTCTGTGTGAAGCTGTACCGTACTGTGGACAATGGGTGGTTCTTTGTGACACTGTTCCGTACTGTGGACAGTGGTTGGTTCTGTGTGACTCTGTAGCGTACTGTGCACTGTGGTTGGTTCTGTGTAAGGCTGGAGTGTACATTGGACATTTGGTGGTTCTTTGTAAGGCTGTACCTTAACGCGGACAGTGGATGGTTCTGTGTGAGGCTGTAGCGTACTGTGGAGAGTGTGTTGTTCTGTGTGAGACTGTACCGTACTGTGTGCAGTGGGTGGTTCTCGGATTCTGTACCATACTGTTCACAGTGTGTGGTTTTGTGTGAGGTTGTACCGTACTGTGGACAGTGATTGGTTCTTTGTGAGGCTAGACCGTACTGTGGACATTTGGTCGTTCTTTGTGAAACTGTACCGTACTGTGGAATGTGAATGGATCAGTGTGACATTGTATCGTACTGTGGACTGATGGTAGTTCTGTGTCAGGCTGTACCGTACTGTGAACAGTGGGTGGTTCTGTGTGAGGCTGTAACTTACAATGGACCGTGGGTGTTTATGTGTGAGGTTGTACCGTACTGAGGACTGGGTGTTTCTGAGTGAAACTACCGTACTCTGGAATGTGGGTGGTTCTGTGTGAGTCTGTACCGTACTCTGGGCAGAGGGTGGTTCTGTGTGGGACTGTACCGTACAGTTGACAGTGGGTGCTTCTATGTGACGCTGTACCGTACTGTGTACAGAGGGTTGTTTTGTGTTAGGCTGTACCGTCCAGTGGAATGTGGATGTTTCTTTGTGAGTCTGTACAATACTGTGGACAGTGGGTGGTTCAGTTTGAGGCTGTACCATACTGTGGACATTGTGTTTCTTTGTGTGAGGCTGTAACGTATCGTGGACCGTGCGTGGTTCTGTGTGTGGCTGTACTGTACTGTGGACAGTGAGTGGTTCTGTGAGAGAATGTACCGTACTGTGGACAATTGGTGGTTCTGTGTGAGGCTGTACTCTACCGTGGATTGTGGTTGGTTGTGTGTCAGGCTGTAACGTACTGAGGACGGTGGGTGGTTCTGTGTGAGGCTGTACCGTACAGTGGACAGTGGGTAGTTCTGTGTGAGACTCTACTGTACTGTGGAGAGTGTGTATTTCTGAGTGAGATTGTACCGTACAGTGGACAGTGGGTATTTCTGAGTGAGATTGTACCGTACAGTGGACAGTGGTTGGTTCTGTGTGAGGCTCTCCCGTACAGTGCACAGTGGGTATTTCTGAGAGAGATTGTACAGTACAGTGGACAGAGGGTGGTTCTGTGTGAGGCTGTACCGTACTGTGGACAGTGGGTGGTTCTGTGTGAGGTTGTACCGTACTGTGGACAGTGGTTGGTTCTGTGTGAAGCTGTACCGTACTTCGGACAGTGGGTGATTCAGTAGGATGCTTTAAGACACTGTGGACAGTGGGTGGTTCTGTGTGAGTCTGTAACGTACTGTGGACAGTGGATGGTTCTGTGTGGGGCTGTACGTTAATGTGGACAGTGGGTGGTTCTATGTGAGACTGTAGCTTTCTGTGTAGAGTTGGTGGTTCTGTGTGATGCTGCACCGTACTGTGAACAGCGGGTGTTTCTGTGTGAGGCTCTACAGTACTCTGGACAGTGGGTTGTTCTCTTTTGGCTTTACCATACTATGGACAGTGGGTATTCTGTGTGAAGCTGTACCGTCCTGTGGACAGTGGTTTGTTGTGTGTGAGGCTCGACCGTAATTTGGACAGTGGGTGGATCTTTGTGAAACTGTAACGTACTGTGGACAGTGGTTGGTTATGTGTGACGCTGTACCGAACTCTGGACAGTGGGTGATTTTGTGACAGGCTGTACCGTACTGTGGACAGGGGGCGGGTCTGTGTGAGGCTGTACAGTCATGTGGACAGTGGGTCGTTCTGTGTGAAGCTGCACCGTACTGTGGACGGTGGATGGTTCTGTGTGAAGCTGTACCGAACTGAGGACTGTGGGTGGTTGTGTCAGGCTGTACCGTACTGTGGACAGTGGGTAATTCTGTGTGATGCTGTACCATACTGTCGACAGAGGGTGGTTTTGTGGAAGGCTGTACAGTACTGAGGAAAGTGGGTGGTCAGTGTGAGGCTGTACCGTATAGTTTATTTGGGTGTTCCTGTTTGAGGCTGTACCTTATTGTGGATAATGCGTGGTTCTGTGTGAGGCTGTACCGTAATCTCGACAGTGGGTGGTTCCGGGTGAGGCTGTACCATATTTCGGAGAGTTGTTGGATCTTTGTGTTGGTGCAACGTACTGTGGACAGTGGTTGTTTCTGTGTGAGGCTGTACCGTCCTGTGGAGAGTGGGTGGTTGTGTGTGAGGCAGTACCGTACTTTTGAGAATGGGTGGTTCTGTGTAACGCTGTACAGTCCTGTGGACAGTGGGTCGTTCTCTGTTAGTTTCTACCATAATGCGTACAGTGGGTGGTTCAGTGTGAGGCTGTATCGTACCGTGGACAATGGGTGGTTCTCTGTGGGGATGTACCGTACTGTGCACAGTGGGTGGTTCTGTGTGACTCTGTACCGTACTGTGTGCAGTGGGTCGTTCTCTGAGTCTGTACCATAATGTGGAAAAGGTGTGGTTCTCTGTGAGGCTGCACCGTACTGTGGACAGTGATTGGTTCTTTGTGAGGCTAGACCGTACTGTGGACATTGGGTCGTTCTTTGTGAAACTGTACCGTACTACGGACTGTGGGTGGTTCTGTGTGACATTGTATCGTAATGTGGACAGTGGGTGGTTCTGGGTGATGCTGTAACGTACTGTGGACAGTGAGTGGTTCTGTGTGGCTGTACCGTACTGTGGACGGTGGATGGTTCTGTGGGAGGCTCTACCGTACTGTGGACAGAGGGTGGTTCTGTGTCAGGCTGTACCGTACTGTGAACAGTGGGTGGTTCTGTGTGAGGCTGTAACGTTCAGTGGACAGTGGGTGGTTCTGTGTGATGTTGTACCGTACTGTGGACAGTGAGTGGTTCTGTGTGGCTGTACCGTACTGTGGACGGTGGATGGTTCTGTCGGAGGCTCTACCGTACTGTGGACTGATGGTGGTTCTGTGTCAGGCTGTACCGTACTGTGAACAGTGGGTGGTTCTGTGTGAGGCTGTAACGTACAGTTGACAGTGGGTGTTCATTGTTACGCTGTACCGTACTGAGGACAGAGGGTGGTTGTGTGTCAGGCTGTACCGTACAGTGGAATGTGGATGTTTCTTTGTGAGGCTGTACCGTACTGTGGGCAGTGGGTGGTTCAGTTTGAGGCTGTACCATACTCTGGACAATGTGTGTCTCTGTGTGGGGCTGAAACGTATCGTGGACCGTGCGTGGTTCTGTGTGTGTCCGTACCGTACCCTGGACAGTGGGTGGATCTGTGTGAGGCTGTATTGTGCTGTGGAAAGGGGGTTGTTGTGTGTGAGGCTGTAGCGTACTGTGGAGAGTGGGTGGTTCCGTGTGAGACTGTACCATACTGTGGACTATGGGTGGTTTTGTGTGTCTTTAACGTACACTGGAGAGTGGGTGTTTCTGTGTGAGTGTAACGTATTGTGGACAGTGTGGTTCTGTGTGAGGCTGTACCGTACTGTGGACAGTGGTTGGTACTGTGTGAGGCTCTACCGTACTGTGGACAGTGGGTGCTTCTGTCTGAGTCTGTACCGTGCTGTACACAGTGGGTGGTTCAGTGTGATGCTCTACAGTACTTTGGACAGTGGGTCGTTTTCTGTGAGGCTGTAACGTACTGTGGGCAGTGGATTTTTCTGTGTGGGGCTGTACAGTTCTCTAGACAGTGGGTGGTTCTGTATGAGGCAGTACCGTGCTGTGGACAGTGGTTGGTCCTGTGTGAGGCTCTACCGTACTGTGGACAGTGGGTGGTTCTGTCTGAGGCTGTTTCTTGCTGTGGACATTTGGTGGTTCAGTGTGAGGCTCTACCGTACTTTGGACAGTGGGTTGTTTTCTTTGAGGCTGTAACGAACTGTGGGCAGTGGATTTTTCTGTGTGGTGTTGTACCGTTCTGTAGACAGTGGGTGGTTCTGTATGAGGCTGTAACGTGCTGTGGACAGTGGGTGGTTCTGTGTGATGCTCTACCGTCCTCTGCACAGTGGTTGGTTCTCTGTCGGGCAGTAACTTACTGTGGGCATTTGGTGGTTCTTTGTGACGCTGTACCGTACTGGGGACCGTGGGTGGTTCTTTGTGAGGCTGTACCGTAATGTGGAGAATGGGTGGTTCAGTGTGAGGCTCTACCGTAATGTGGACAGTGGGTGCTTCTGTATGAGGCTGTACCGTACTGTGGACAGTGGGTGTTTCAGTGTGAGGCTGTACCATACTGTTGATAGTGGGTCGTTATATGAGGTCGTAACGTACTGTGGACAGTGGTTGGTTCTGTGTGAAGGTATACCGTACTGTGGACAGTGCGTGGATCTGTGGGATACTGTATATTACTGTGGGCAATTGGTGGTTCTGTGTGAGTCTGTTCCGTTTTGTGGACTTTGGTTGGTTCTGACAGGTTGTATCGTACTGTGGACAGTGAGAGGTTCTGTGTGAGGCTGTACCGTATTGTGGACAGTGGGTGGTTCTTTGTGAGGCTGTACCGTACTGTGGACATAGTGTGGTTCTGTGTGAGGCTGTACCGTACTGAGAATAGTGGGTGATTCTGTGTGAGGCTGTACCGTACAGTGGACAGTGGGTAGTTCTGTGTGTGGCTCTACTGTCCTGTGGACAGTGTGTATTTCTGAGTGAGATTGTACCGTACAGTGGACAGTGAGTGGTTCTGTGTGAGGCTCTACCGTATTGTGAACACTGGGTGGTTCTTTGTGAGGCTGTACCGTACTGTGGACATAGGGTGGTTCTGTGTGCGGCTGTACCGTACAGTGGAAATTGGATGATTCTGTGTGAGGCTGTACCGTACTGTGGACAATAGATTCTTCTGTGTGAGTTTGAACCGTACTGTGGACAGTGATTGGTTCTGTGTGAAGCTATACCGTACTGTGGACAACGGGTGGTTCTTTGTGACACTGTTCCGTACTGTGATCAATGGTTGTTTCTGTGTGAGTCTGTAGCGTACTGTGCACTGTGGTTGGTTCTGTGTGAGGCTGGAACGTACTTTGGACATTTGGTGGTTCTTTTGTAAGCCTGTACCGTAATGCGGACAGTGGGTGGTTCTGTGTGAGGCTGTAGCGTACTGTGGACAGTGTGTTGTTCTGTGAGAGACTGTACCGTACTCTGGATAGTGGATGGTTCTGTGTGGGGCTCTACCGTACTCTGGACAGTGGGTGTTTCTGTGTGAGTCTGTACAGTACTGTGGACAGTGGTTGGTTCTGTGTTAGCCTCTACCGTACTGTGTGCAGTGGGTGGTTCTCTGAGTCTGTACCAAACTGTTGACAGTGTGTGTTTTTGTGTGAGGCTGTACCGTACTGTGGACAGTGATTGGTTCTTTGTGAGGCTAGACCGTACTGTGGACATTGGGTCGTTCTTCGTGAAACTGTACCGTACTGTGGACTGTGGGTTGTTCTGTGTGACATTGTATTGTACTGTGGACAGTGGGTTGTTCTGTGTGATGCTGTACCGTACTTTGGAAAGTGATTGGTTCTGTGTGGCTGTACCGTACTGTGCACGGTGGATGGTTCTGTGGGAGGCTCTACCGTACTGTGAACTGATGGTGGTTCTGTGTCAGGCTGTACCGTACTGTGAACAGTGGGTGGTTCTGTGTGAGGCTGTACCGTACAGTGGAATGTGGATGCTTCTTTGTGAGTCTGTACCGTACTGTGGACAGTGGGTGGTTCAGTTTGAGGCTGTACCATACTGTGGAAATTATGTGTCTCTGTGTAAGGCTGTAACGTATCGTGGACCATGCGTGGTTCTGTGTGTGCTGTACCGTACTCTGGACAGTGGGTTGTTCTGTGTGAGGCTGTATTGTGCTGTGGAAAGGGGTTGTTGTGTGTGAAGTTTGTACCGTACTGTGGAGAGTGAATGGTACAGCGTGAGACTGTACCATACTGTGGACTAGGGGTGGTTTTGTGTGAGGCTGTATCGTACACTGGAGAGTGGGTGTTTCTGTGTGATTGTACCGTATTGTGGACAGTGTGGTTCTGTGTGAGTCTGTACCGTACTGTGGACAGTGGTTGTTCCTGTGTGAGGCTCTACCGTACTGTGGACAGTGGGTGGTTCTGTCTGAGGCTGTACCGTGCTTTGGACAGTGGGTAGTTCAGTGTGATGCTCTACCGTACTTTGTACAGTGGGTGGTTTTCTGTGAGGCTGTAACTTACTGTGGGCAGTGGATTTTTCCCTGTGGGTTTGTACCGTTCTGTAGACAGTGGGTGGTTCTGTATGAGGCTGTATCGTACTCTGACAGTGGTTCTTTCTCTGTGGGGTAGTACCTTACTGTGGGCATTGGGTGGTTCTTTGTGACGCTGTACCGTACTTGGGACCGTGGTTGGTTCTTTGTGAGGCTGTACCGTACTGTGGAGAATGGGTTGTTCAGTGTGAGGCTCTACCGTAATGTGGACAGTGGGTGGTTCTGTGTGAGGCTGTACCGTACTGTGGACAGTGGGTGGTACAGTGTGAAGCTGTACCATACTGTTGATAGTGGGTCGTTATATGAGGCCGTACCGTACTGTGGACAGTGGTTGGTTTTCTGTGAAGCTATACCGTACTGTGGACAGTGGGATATTCTGTGGGAAACTGTACAATACACTGGCAATTGGTGGTTCTGTGTGAGGCTGTACCGTACTCTGGAGAGTGGGTGGTTCAGGGTGAGGCTGTACCATAATTCGGTCAGTGGTTGTATCTATGTGATGCTGCAACGTACTGTGGACAGTGGTTGTTTCTGTGTGAGGCTGTGCCGTACTGTGTACAGTGGATTGTTCTGTGTGTGTCTGTACCGTACTGTGGACAGTGGGTGGTTCTGTGTGAGGCTGTACCGTCCTGTGGACAGTGGGTGGTTGTGTGTGAGGCAGTACCGTACTTTTGAGAATG
>Ga0131853_10014035_pt1 | contig 14673 bp, 13 predicted proteins | sample TergutLab28metaG_FD_92764 | JGI IMG/M metagenome (GOLD analysis project Ga0131853, IMG submission 92764) | Labiotermes labralis P1 segment gut microbial communities from Petit-Saut dam, French Guiana - Lab288 P1 (version 2) (version 2) | ecosystem: Host-associated > Arthropoda: Insects >... | reverse complement strand
TATATTAATGAATTTGAACGGGTGGAAGTTAAGCCAAAGGCAATTATTTTGACTATGGGCTGCCGTGAACGTCCCCGGGGTGCTATTGGTATACCCGGAGACCGTGGAGTGGGGGTTTATACTGCTGGTTTGGCTCAGGCTGTTGTAAACATGAAAGGATATTTAGTTGGAAAAAAAGTTGTGATTCTTGGCTCAGGTGATATTGGGTTAATTATGGCAAGACGTATGACACTTGAAGGTGCTAAGGTTTTAGGGGTTTATGAAATTGCACCATATCCTGGAGGTTTAAAAAGAAATATTGCCCAGTGTTTAGATGATTATAATATTCCTCTTTTTTTATCACATACAGTTTCACGAATTGTTGGTAAGAATCGCCTTGAAGGGGTTTATATTTCAAAAGTGAATGAAGATTACGAAGTGATTGACGGAACGGAGCAGTTTATTAAGTGTGACACATTACTTCTTTCGGTCGGGCTTATTCCTGAAAATGAGCTTGCTTCAAAAATGGGAGTAAAACTTTCAAAAATTACCGGTGGTGCAATTGTAAACAGCTCTCTTGAAACAAATATTCCGGGTGTTTTTGCTTCCGGAAATGTACTGCATGTTCATGACTTGGTTGACTATGTAACAAATGAATCTTTTAATGCAGCAGAATCTGCAGTAAAGTTTATAAAAGGTGAGCTGGTAAAAGGTGAAGAGATTCCGGTTGTTTTTGGTGGTGGAGTAAGGTATACAGTTCCAATGTCGCTTGTCTATGAAAAAGATGAAGATTTTTTTATTTCACTAAGAAGTGATAAGATTTATAAAAATGTACGAGTAAAAATTTTTGCAGATGACAAGTTGATAAAGAGTGTTAAAAAGCGTATTGTATTGCCAAGTGAAATGGAACGGATAAAGTTTAAACTTGAAGATTTCGCAAGTGAAATAAAAGTTTGTATCAAAGAAGGGTGAGTAATATGGAGTTTATTTGCGTAAGTTGCCCTGTTGGTTGCTTGCTTGAAGTAACCTATGAAAATGAAACCCTTATTGTAAAAGGAAATGAATGTGCTGCTGGAATAAGGTATGTAAAAGAAGAAATTACAAAACCTACAAGAAACATCACAACAAGTGTTAAAATTGTTGGTGGTAGCTTTAAAATGCTTTCTGTTAAAACAGAAAAACCTGCTCCAAAAGAGTTAATTATGGATATTGTAAATGAAATTCATAAGGTGAAAATTTTTGCTCCTGTTAAAGTAGGGGATATTATCATAGAAAACATTCTTGATACTGGTATAAATATTTTAGCAACTCGAAATGTGGAGAGTATATGAGTGACCTACTATTGGCATTTTCAAATAGCCTTACTGCATTGGCACTTTGCATTGTTGTAGGCTTTGTTTGTCGTAGAAAGTTTATTTTAACTGATGTCCATACCTCTGGTTTAGCAGAGCTTTTAGTTAAAGTTGCTATGCCAAGCACTGTTTTTATTTCATTAATGCGTCCATTTTCAAATGAACTTATGATTGAAAGTTTACTTACATTTTTTATTACAGGTTTTATTTATATTATTGGAGGATATGTTGGGCTTATTGTTTCAAAATTAATGAAAGCTACAAATGGAGAACGTGAATGTTGGCAGTTTGGAATTGCTTTTGGAAATGTTGGTTTTATGGGGATTCCTGTTGTGATGGCTGTTTTTGGTGAAGCCGGACTTATTTACGTGTCAATGGCGGCAGCGTCGTTTAGCTTGTTATCTTTTACACTTGGAGTAAGGATGTTTGATAAAGCACCAAAGGGTATACATATTTTAGGTTTATTAAAAAACAGCCCTGCAATTCCTGCAACGGCTGTTGGGTTTTTGTTTTTTTTAACCGGTTTAAGGCTTCCCAGCCCGCTTGAAGGTGGTATCGAAATTATTAGCGGAATGACTACACCGCTTTCTATGATATTAATTGGTGCAATTTTAGCAAAACAAAAGTTAAAAGAATCACTTACTGATTTGCGCGTCTTGCCGCCTACTTTTGTCAAACTTGTATTTGTTCCACTTGCAGTATTTTTTGTGTTGCAATTTTTTATTGAAAATAGGCTTATGCTTAGTGTAATTGTTACTTTAATGGCAATGCCTCCGGCAGCAGCCACTGCAATTTTTGCTGAACGATATGAAGGAGATGCTGTTGCCGCCGCAAAATTTGTAGTTGTTCCAACAATCCTTTGTGTTGTAACGGTTCCTTTAATTGCTATTTTATTTTAAAAAGCTTATGAAAAACCTTTCTATTACGTGAAAAATTTCTCTAAAAACTCTTTTTCAGTAATTATCGGCACATTAAGTTCAGCAGCTTTTTTATTTTTGGAAGACAATGATGTATTGTCATTGTTTATCAAAAATGAAGTTTTTGCTGAAACACTTGTTGATGTTTTTCCACCGTTTGTTTCTATATAATCAGATAATGTTTTACGGTTTTTAAACTCATTTACGTCACCGGTTATAACAAAAGTTAAACCGTCTAAGGTTTTGTTTACATGAGTAGGAGGAATAAAATCAAAGGTTTCTACTGCTTTTATATATAACTTACAGTTTTTTTCGCTATTAAAATAATTATTTAAGCTTATGATAATCGTTTCACCAAAACCTTTAACTTCTAAAAGTTCTTCCATAAAGTTTTCACTTTTACATACTTCCATGATTTTTGTAGCGTCATGATTATAAAATTTACACAAAAGTTTGGCATTTGATAAACCAACATGGCGGATACCAAGTGCATAAATGAAATTTGGTAAGCTGATTTTTTTAGAATTTTCTAACGCATTTATTAATTTGTCAAAAGATTTTTGTCCAAAGCCACCCATACTTACAATAATTTCTTCAAATTTTTTAATTTCAAACAAGCTCATATAATCAGTAATTATTTCTTTTTCAAGAAACTTTTCAAGGGTTTGTTCAGAAAGTCCGGCAACGTTCATTCCGTCACGGCTAACAAAGTGTACAAGGTTTTTCAGCTGCTGAGCCTCACAAGATGGGTTTATGCAGTAAAGTGTTTCGGGGTCTCCAATAATTTCTGTTTCCCCGTCGCAAATAGGGCAATTTGATGGAATTAAAATATCAAAGGAATGTTTTGTTAAATTTTCTGCAACTTGTGGGATTATCATATTAGCTTTATACACACTAATTTGGTCGCCGGTAGTAAGTGAAAGCTCTTTTAAAATACTTAAATTGTGAACACTTGCACGACTTACAGTTGTTCCTTCAAGATCCACTGGTTCAAAAACTGCAACAGGATTTATAAGACCTGTGCGGGAAGTATTCCACTCGATGTTTGTGAGTGTAGTTTCAGCAATTTCGTCAGCCCATTTAAACGCTAAACTATCCCGTGGAAATTTTGATGTTGCACCAAGGGATTCGCTGTATTTTACGTCATTGTATGCGAGTACTAACCCATCTGATGACCACGGTTTATTGTTTACTTCATTTTTAAATTTTTCTACAAACATGGATACATTTACAGCGTTTACAAGTTCAGATGGAACAGTTTCAAATCCAATTTCAATTAACCAGTTTTTCATATCAGATTTTTTTTCAAACTCAACACCAATTATTGACATGATATTAAAAGCAAAAAACAAAACCCTGCGGCTTGCGGTGATTTCGCTGTTTAACTGGCGAACTGCACCGCTACAAAGGTTTCTTGGGTTTTTATATAAATTATTTACATTTATTTCTTCAAAATCTTTTTGAGTTATTACTGCTTCCCCACGAATGCTTACTTTCCCTTTAAAAGGGATTTTTAAAGGGATATTTGTAAAAACGCGGGCATTGTGGGTTACATCTTCACCAATTTGTCCATTACCACGAGTTAAAGCTTGAAATAATCTACCGTCTTCATACTTTAATACAATAGATAAACCATCAAGCTTCCATGATAATAAACCTTGCTCATTTTCTAAAAAAGCCTCCAAAACAGAAATTTCTTTAGTCTTATCAAGCGAAAGTAAAGGAATATCATGAATGACTTTTGTTAAAGCCCCAACAACTTCATACCCGACCTTTGATGTTGGGCTGTTTGATAAAATAATTCCTTCTTTTCTTTCAAGGCTAACTAGCTCATCATAAAGTTTGTCGTATTCAAAATCAGACATAATTTCGTTGTTTAGATTATAATAAGCATGATTTGCTGCATTAAGTTTAATGGTTAATTCTTTAATCCGCTTTATCATGGGTTAATCCTCACCATTTCAGCTGTTATTTCCCTCAAAAATGGATTAACAGTCTCATTAACAAGTTCAAGTATCCCATTAAGGTCAGGAAGCTCATACCACATTGGTGCACCACTTGTACCAGCAATTGGTAATGTGTACATATTAATTCCACCATCTATTCTTGAAACTCGTGCTGCAAACCATAATTTTTCGGTTATTGTTAAATTAGTATTAACATGTTCACTATAAATATTTATTAAGTTTGGAATCTGCAAAATCATTCGGGGAGAAAGTAAATCATTTGCTACAGATGAAATAATCATCTGTTGGTGTTCCATACGAGCATAATCAGTTACAGAACGGAAACCGGGGTCTCCATAACGGTATCGTGCAAAATGCAAAGCACGTCGTCCACTTAAAGTTTGTGTACCAGCATTTATGCTAATAAACAAATTTTGAGTAGGGTCTGTATATTGCATATTAAATGGAACAGTAACTTCAACACCGCCAACAGCGTCAATTAATCTTTCAAACCCTGCAAAATCAACGCTTACATAAAAATCCGGCAGGAAACCAATAAGTGACTGTACATCAGCCATAACCTGTGCAACTCCGCCTTCGTGACCGCCACCTCCAATTCGTCCGGCTGAATACCCTGAAACAAGCTTACTAAGGCGACGGTCAGAAAGTATTCTTGTATCTCTTGGCATACTTATCAAATTAACTTCACCGGAGTTTGTATCAAAAGACGCAACCATTAGTGCGTCAACGTTGTTACCATGGTCAATAGCAAAAATTAAGAAAGTAAAAAAGTCACGCTTACGTGGCATTATAACTGTAACTACCGGTGTGTCATCTTCCTCTTCGTAAGAAATTATAACTGTGCCATCCGGCATTACAGTTTCGATTTGAACAGGTTCACTACTGCTTGGGTCATGCAAAATAACTTCTGCATGAGTAGGCACTTCCGGAGCTTGAAAAAACATAATCATTGCAGCATAGACCCCGATTGCTACTATAAAAACACAAACAAGTGTAATCCCAAAAGAAATAAGCAATCTTGGTATTGAAATATCTTTAAACATTTTCTCCTCGTTTCTCGTATTTTTATAGAGTTCGAGGTATTATGACATGATCTTATGATAATTTCAAATAAATCTTTATTGTAAACGTAAAACGAAAATGATAGGATAATAGACGGTAAATCTAAGTTAAGGAGTGTTTTTGTGAACAAATTTTTTAAATCACGGTTGATGCAGTCAATGGTACCCTATTTTATTTTAGGCGTTGGCATTATTATTGCGTTTCGGCTCATTTCAGAAATTGCTTTTTTCTCAAGCATTGTGGGGGAATTTTGGGGTGTAATTACGCCATTTTTGGCAGGGCTTGTTGTTGCCTACATACTAAACCTTCCATGTAGCAGCATTCAAAAGTTACTCCTTAAAACAAATGTTAAGTTTATTCAAAAAAGAAGCCGTATTATAAGTGTATTCATTCTGCTTTTAATAGTTATTATGATTATTATTTTAGTATTAAACTTGTTAGTCCCGGCAATATCAAGAAATATTACTATGTTTATTGCAGAGTTTCAAAATTATGAAGAGACGTTTCGTCAATGGATGTACACTATTGATAATTGGGATTTACCAGATTTTTTGCCGGAAATAAATGAAGAGTTGATAATGTCAACAGTTTTAGATTTTGTACAAGGCTTTAATTTTGATGCATTATTTTCGTCAATTGTTTCTGGCTTTGGCAGCGCATTTTCTGCGCTTTTTAACACCATACTTACAATTGTATCTTCAATCTATTTTCTTATTGAAAAAGATAGATTTAAAGTCTTTATCCAAAGGCTAATTAAAGCTGTTTCAAAAGAACGTACAAATGATACCGTTATGAAATATGCAAAAAAACTAAATTTCAACTTCCATCAATACATTTTTACCCAAACAATTGATGGTATTATTCTTGGTTCAATAATGGTTGTAGTGCTTTGGCTTTTTGGTTCACCTTATGCATTAATTCTTGGACTTATTTTAGGTGTTTTAAACTATATACCTTACTTTGGTTCAATTGTTGGTACTGCCCTTGCGGTTATTGTTGTTGCTTTTACGCAAGGGATTCCTATTGCTGCTATTGCTGCTATTGTAATGTTTATTATCCAGCAAATTGATGGGAATGTTATCCAGCCAAAGCTAATGGGTGGATCGTTTTCAATTAGCCCTCTACTCATCATCATAAGCGTAACAATTGGTGGTGCATATGGAGGAATACTTGGTATGCTTGTAGCAATTCCTATTGTAGCAATTTTTCAAGATATCCTTTTTGAATATATTGAATATCGTGAAGAAAAAAAGCTTGCAGAACCTGTTGCAGAAGAAAATGATTTTATGAATAGAGATATCTGGTTATAACTAAACTAAGTGCTACTCCTGTAAAATTTGCAATTAAAGCTCCGGCAAGAGTAAAACGTGTTTTTGTTATTTTAATGTGCATGAAATAAATACTCATGGTGTAAAAAACAGTTTCGGTACTACTCATCATGACTGACACAAATTGCCCAAGAAATGAATCCGGGCCAAAGCGTTCATATAAATCAATAAGAAGTCCGGTTGAAGCAGATGATGAAACTAGACGCATAAGTGTAAGGGGCACAGTTTCAGCTGGGTAGCCAATACGTTCAGTAAGAGGTTTGATTAAACTACTTAAAATATCAAAAGCACCGCTTGCCCGAAGCATTCCAACTGCAACCATGAGCCCAATAATTGTTGGTGCAATCATAAAAACCGTATGAAAACCTTCCTTAGCCCCCGTTACGAAATGGTCGTAAACGGGGACTTTTTTTGAAAAGGCGTACATTAATATTCCTGCAAAAGTGAGAGGAATAATCATATCAGAAAGAAATAGCAGCCAATTCATACTAGTATTTCCTTTCAGGCTTTTTTGTTTTTTCTATGTAATCTAAAATCTTGCAAAAAATTACTGCTACAACTGTTGTAAGCATCGTAACCACTAAACCTGGTCCAATTATCTCGGATGGATTTCTGGAGCCATACTGCATACGATAAGCAACGATACTTATGGTTACAAGTTGAAGGCTGGACATATTTATTACCATAAACATTCTCATGGAACGTGTTGCTGTATTTGGAGTATCATTTTCTTTTTGCATGACTTTCATAGCCTTTAGCCCGCTTGGAGTTGCTGCCCAGCCAAGACCTAAAATATTTGCAATAAAATTTGTGGCAATTGGCTCGTGAGCAGGTTGGTTTTTCCCAAGGTCTGGAAACAAGTAACGAAGAAGTGGTCTTGATTTTTTTGCTAATGCTGAAATAAGACCTGCTTTTTCTGCTACTGTCATAAGCCCCGTCCACATTGCCAAAATCCCAAGCATTGTAATACATAGGGTTATAGCTTCACGTGCTGACTCTATTGCAGCGTTTGTTAGTGCAGGAATGTTTCCTGTAATTATTGCCACTACAATTGCCAGTAAAATCATTCCGCCCCAAAGATAATTTAACATAGTTAGACCTCGTCTTTTTTTATTTAATATAATATTCAATGATTTGGAAGGACATTCATGATATTGTTTATAAATAATAATCGACTTATTTTACATTTATTTAACAAAACTTGCATTGCTTTATTTTTTTTGATATTATGTAAGTATAAATAAAATTTTGGAGGTAATTGTTATGAAAGCAACCGGTATCGTAAGGCGTATTGATGAACTTGGGCGTATTGTATTGCCTATGGAATTGCGCAAGACACTCGGCATAGTTGAAAGAGATCCGCTTGAAATTTTTGTTGATGATGACAAAATTATTTTGAGAAGGTATGATCCTGCATGTACATTCACAGGTTCTGCTGTTGATTTAGTTGACTTTAAAGGCAGAAAAGTTTCTAAAGAAGCAGTTTATGAAATGATTAAGCTTGCTGGAATTACTGAAATACCAAGTTAATAATATTGAACATATCAATTTTATTTATTAAATTAAGAGCCTGGAAGCGACAATTCCGGGCTTTTTTGATGCTGGGAAACTTGAGAATTGATTCAGCTCTTCACATCGACTTCACTGTTATCAAGTAACGTTCGCTATATATAGAAATTCATGATATAGTTGTCTATAATAGATATGCGAAATGGTGAGTTTCCGGAGAAGTCTAATTATAAAAAAATAGGAGTGGAAAAAATGCAAAAATATTTCCTTGGTGTTGACGGTGGCAATACAAAATCAGATTATTTACTTTGTACGATTGAAGGTAAACTCGTTGACATTTACCGTACTGGAACATGTTCGCATGAATGTTTCGATGATGGTTATGATGGTATGGAAAGAGTAATGAGAGAGCATCTTGAAGTTATTTTTTCAAGAAATAATATTACTATCCAAAGTATTGAAGCGGCAGGTTTTGGTTTGGCAGGTGCTGACCTCCCATACCAATATGTAGAGCTTAAAAAACGTGTTGAAAATATTGGTTTCAAAAAATATGGTCTTGCAAATGACGGAATACTTGGAATAAAAGGTGCGTCAGAAAGCGGCATTGGAATGTGTGCAGTAAATGGTACTGGCACTGTCGTACTTGGGATAAATAAAGAAGGAGAAATTTTACAAATTGGTGGAGTAGGGCAACTTGCAGGTGATTTTGCAGGGGGCGGCTATATTCGTGACCAGATTATTACTAAACTATATGAATATCACTATCGTTGCGGAAAAAATTCGATTATGTTTGAGCCGCTACTTAAACTTTTAGGTTTTGGTGTAGAAGATTTAATTACGTTAGTAAGCCATAATGAAGTAATATATAAATATGTGAAAGAAATTATAATAATTGGTGCGGAAGCTGCAATAAAAGGTGATGAAGTAGCAAAAAGCATTTTTGATGGAGTAGGTATTTCAATTGCTAAGTCTGCTGCTGGTTGTATAAATCATTTAAAATTTAACGGTTATGGTACTAAAGAAAATCCAATTGACATTGTTTTTGTAGGAAGTATTTGGAATAAAGTGCCGTATACAGGTATGAGAGAAGTTTTTACAAAAACAGTTGAAGAGTTAAGTGGTAAATGTATAAATATAATAACATCAAATGCATCAGCCGCTGCAGGTGGTGCGCTTTGGGGCAAAGAAATAGCAGATGAAAAAATACCATCAGTAGAGTATCGGAAAAAATTAATGGAAGCTGCCGGAGCTTTTAATGTTCAGTAGGTTGAAAAAATGAAAGTATCCATGAAACATTGTGAAGATTACGATTTTATAAGAATAAAAGAAATAATTAATAGCCAAATAAATTCACTCGGTGGAATAAACAAATTTGTTAAACCGGGTGAAAAGGTTTTGCTTAAACCTAATCTGGTAATGAAAAAAAATCCTGAAGCAGCTGCGACTACCCATCCGGTAATTGTAAAAGCTATTGCAAGTTTACTTATTGATTACGGTGCAAGTGTTGTAATTGGCGATAGCCCGGGAGGTCCTTTTACAGCTGGGATGCTTAACGGGATTTATAAAGCTACAGGAATGGAACAAGTGGCAAATGAAACCGGAGCAACCCTAAACCAAAATTTCGGTTCATTTAAAATGGAAAACCCTGACGGTCTTATAATGAAAAATTTAACACTAGCCGATATGTTAAATGATGTAGACAAAGTCATATGTATTGCAAAGCTTAAAACACACGCTATGATGACATATACAGGTGCAGTAAAAAATATGTTTGGCTTAGTTCCGGGTATAATAAAAGGTAAATACCATTTGAATAAACCCGGTTATGATGCTTTTTCTGATGCCTTAATTGACATTTGTATTGCGTCAAAGCCTGTTCTTTCTATTATAGATGGTATTGTAGGCATGGAAGGAAATGGACCGACAGCCGGTACACCGGTGAAGACTAATGCAATATTAATAAGTGAAAGCCCATATCATCTCGACTTTGTTGCTTGTAAATTAATCGGATTAAAACCGGAAGATGTTCCGCTTCTTAAAAGATTAATAGAAAGAAAAATAGCATTGTTTGAAGATATTGAGCTAACATGTGACAATTATGATGTTTTTAAGAGTAATCCGTACAAAATACCACCAAAACAAAAAAGTATGGCAGATTTATCAAATCCAAAAATACCAAGGTTTATACGGACTTTTGTTACAAGATGCTTAATGACAAGACCATTTTTTGATAAAAAAATATGTAACGGTTGTGGTGTCTGTAAAGAAAGTTGTCCGGTTAATATTATAGAAATAAAAAACAATCAGGCAAGCCTTGATTATAGAGACTGTATACGTTGTTACTGTTGTCAAGAGCTTTGCCCCAGAAAAGCAATAAATGTAAAAAAACCATTCTTGTCAAAACTGATGAGGTTGTGAGTTGCTGAATGAATTATGGATAACCAAATGCTTAGTGTTATAACCCAAATAATTTCCCAATTTGGGGACGATATTTTGCTAAACATGAACCGCACTAACGCAATGTTATTGGATCTAGCACCAAACATGCGTAAAGAGCGTATTTTAGTGCGTAGTTTTGTAGAAATTGATGGGTATAAAACAATTAAAAACTTGCATGAGGCTTATGATTTAGCTGAAAAAAAGCTGGTCATGGGGCTTTGTGAAACATTTTCTATGGAAAAAGCTGCTGCCCTTTGGGTGACGCAGCTTTTTGGCGTTGCTTTGGGGTATTTAGATGATATGCCAAAAAATGAATATGTTAGTGAAGATATAGTATTAAACAAAAAGGTTTTTGGATATAAAGAAGGTCAAGTTTCAATTGGAAACAGGCATGTTGCAGCAGTAGCTTTTGATGGAAAAGTTTATGCCGGTGGCGACAATTCAAACTATCAATGTGATGTTTCTCATTGGAAAGATATTGTTGCAGTTTCATCCGGTGCTGCTCACACATTGGGGCTTAGGGCTGATGGTACTGTTTTGGCTGCCGGTTCAAATGCTTATGATGAATGTGATGTTTCTTCTTTGGAAAATGTTAAGCTTGTTTACGCTTTTGGATATGATAGTATTTGCGTTTTGAACGATGGAACAGCTTTTTTTACCGGTCGTTCAAAATTAAATTTATCAGAATTTTATGATATTAAGTCAGTTGCTCCTTATTCAGAAGGTGTTATTGGATTAAAAAATGACGGAACATTAACGCTTGCCGGTCATATTACAGAAGATGAAATGGCAAATGAAATAGCGTGGTTACTGCGTTGCGAAGACGTTTTACAAGTAATTTCTACCCATATTAACGGAAGTATTATATTAAAAACTGATGGTAGAATTTATAAAAGTAATGAACCTGAAAACTATTTTGCCCAGTGGCGTGATATAAGAAGTATTGTAAACCTTGCAGATGGATTTGCAGTTTTAAATAAAGATGGTACAGTACGTGTTTTAGCTTATGAACGTGATAAACCAAGAATTGTTTCAGACGCAGATAACTGGACAGATATTGTTCAAATATACAGCGGATACAAACGTCTTATTGGTCTTACAAAAGAAGGTCATTTAAAAGTTGCATACACACATATGGGATGGCTTTGGGGGAATAAAATTATGGAAATGGACTATGTAAAAGATTGGTATCCTGTCGGCAATATTGAGGACGAAAATTAATGGATAATCGTATACTTGATACACTAAAGGTCATACAAGAATCATATGGTGATGGAGTTTTTTATAATATAACAACTGTAAAAAATTTAATGAATGACTTAGCTCCTAATATGCGAAAAGAACGTATTCAAATCTCTAATTTTTTAGAAATTGGCGGTTATTTTCAGCTAAAATATGCTGAAGAACAATATCCGGTGGTTCGTACACGTCTTACAACTGATTTTATGGATACTTATGCTGTAGATGAAAAAGTTGCAGTGTGGGTAATAAATATTTTTAGTGAACTTCTTGGCTATAATATAACTGATGAGGGTGCAATTTATGGCGTAGAAGAGAGACCTAAAAGACCTGTTGCTAGAGTAGATGTGCAAAAAAGCCCTTACATTGGTGAAAAACGCCAGGCCTTAATGACAGTACCTCGTCCAAAATTTAATCTTGGCGAAACTAAACTTGCATATACAAATTGGCAGTTTGCCAGAAGAATTTCAGCAGATTTGCACTCGGTAGCAGTTTTAAAAAACGGGCAGGTTGCCGCTGCCGGAATAAATTCGGACGGACAATGTTTTACAAATACTTATGATTGGCGTGATATTGTAGCTGTTTCTGCCGGGTCATGTTATACCGTTGGGCTTCGTACAGATGGCACGGTGGTTGGAACAGGGCGTAATGATTTTGGGCAGCGGAATTTTAATTATTGGTCGGATATAATTGGAGTTTCGGCAGGGGCAAGGCATACAATTGGGCTTAAATCAAATGGTTCACTTATTGCTACCGGTTTTAATAGAAATGGTGAGTGTAATGTAAACCATTGGCGAAATATTGAAGCTGTTATTGCCGGTCAAGACTGTACATTTGCAATAAAAAAAGATGGGCATGTATTGGTTAGCGGAAATAATAATAGCGGTGACTTACAAGTTTCACATTTAGAAAATGTTGCAGATATTGCCTACGCTGCACCCGGGCGGATTTTAGCACTTCTTAAAAACGGATGTATTGCTCGGGTTGGGCGGGAGAACCATATGCGGAGAAGCTTTGCTCATTTTAAAAATGTAAAACAAATTTCTGCTGCCCCTGATTATTTTGCCGGGCTTATGGAGGACGGAACAGTTAAGCTTTTAGCCTATTTTTGGCAAAGTAATGGTGCAGAAGCAGCAGTTTCTTCATGGAGAAATATTGTTGCAATTGCAGCAGGCAGGTTTCATATTATTGGCTGGAAGTCTGATGGTACAATGGTTGGTGAAATGCTTCACCCAGATATAAAAAAAAATAAAGGGCAAATTAATGTAGGGAAATGGGAGATGTGATAAAATGCTTTATGCATTAAAAGACGGGAAAAAGTTACTTTCTAAACATCGGATTCAGTATACTGTTAAGCATTTTATTGCTTCCGGTGGGCAAGGGGAAGTTTATAAGGTTGAAGATAAAAGTGGGCAGAGTTATGCTTTAAAATGGTATTTCAAACATTCTGCTACACCGTATCAACAAAAAATTATTGAACGGCTTATAAATCGAGGTGCACCGGATAATCGCTTTCTTTGGCCGCTGGATATAATTTCTGAGGGCGAGCTTTTTGGATATGTAATGCGTTTAAGACCAAATCATTATAAAAGTATTGTTGATTTAATGAAACGTAGAGCCGAGCCAACGTTTAGTGCACTTTGTATGGCTGGGATAAACTTAGCTGACGGGTATCAATCTCTACATTCACAAGGGCTTTGTTATCGTGATATTTCATTTGGAAATTTATTTTTTAATCCAGTAGATGGTGATGTTTTAATTTGTGATAATGACAATGTGACAGTAAATCATGATAAAGAAGGAAACACTCATGGTACGCCAAGGTTTATTGCCCCGGAAATAATCACAGGCAAAAAGCTTCCTTCAACTGAAACCGATTTGTACTCAATGGCAGTCTTATTGTTTTATATGTTTATGCTTCATCACCCTCTTGAAGGAGCTATTGAAGCACATATCAAGTGTTTTGATGCAAAAGCAATGGAAAAAATATATGGTCATGACCCGGTTTTTATCTGGGACCCGGTAAACCAAAGTAATCGTCCTATTCAAGGATATCAAGATAATGCAATAATTTTTTGGCATATGTACCCACCATATTTAAGGGATATGTTTACAAAAGCTTTTACAAAAGGTCTTCGTGATGTACATGACCGTATTGTGGAAAAACAATGGAAAGATGCTTTTGTAAAACTTAAAAATAGTATTTTGTATTGTCAAAGCTGTGGAGCAGAAAATTTTTTTAACAAAAAACCAACCTGTTGGGCGTGCAAAGTTTCAATTGTTCCACCTCCACGGCTTAGCATAAAAAATGAACTTGTAATGCTTAATGGAAACAGTAAAATTTTTGCCCATCATGTTCATGGAAATTATGATTTTACTACAGTTGTTGGAAAACTTTCTAAACATCCAACTCAACCCGGGAAGTGGGGAATTACAAATAGTTCAAATGAATCTTGGACTTTTGTAAAACCCGGTGGAGAAACTGTTGTAATTTCTCCGGGGAAAACTGCACCACTTGTTGGTGACGCAAAAATAAATTTTGGGTCAATTGAAGGAATAGTAAAAATAAACTAAAGGAGTTTTATTAATGAGCGGAAGAAACTTACCTGGTGGGGAAATGTCCTCACGTATTTTAGACTTTTTTTGGATTGCAGATTGCAGTGGTTCAATGGATGGGGAAAAAATTCAAACCCTAAACTATGCAATACGACAAACAATTCCGGACATGCGCAAGGAAGCAGATGACAACCCGAATGCTTCAATCATGGTACGTGCTGTTAAATTTTCCGACCATGCAACTTGGCATGTGGGGACGGCAACCCCGATTGACAGTTTTAACTGGACAGATTTAACTGCCGGTGGGGTGACAGCAATGGGTAAT
>Ga0131853_10014033_pt1 | contig 14674 bp, 6 predicted proteins | sample TergutLab28metaG_FD_92764 | JGI IMG/M metagenome (GOLD analysis project Ga0131853, IMG submission 92764) | Labiotermes labralis P1 segment gut microbial communities from Petit-Saut dam, French Guiana - Lab288 P1 (version 2) (version 2) | ecosystem: Host-associated > Arthropoda: Insects >... | reverse complement strand
TCTCAGTATTTAACCAACTTGATGCACAAAATTTGTTTCACAATAAGTTTTATTTCATGCCTCTACATGTTTCGAGCACATGTGGTCATCATCAGGAGGTCAAAATTGCATTACACAGCCTCTTATTGTGAAATAAATTTTGTGCACCAAGTTGGTTAAACACTGAGATAAATAAACTGCGACACAACGCGGCCAGCAAAACGTCGAAATTTAGATCTGTGACGTTGCACAAATACTTAATTGCCACCTTCTCATTACAGAGCTGTGCAAGAAAGTGACGCTGCGACGAATTATTTCTAAGTAATTTAGTTTGTCCTTATTAGCTAATATTCCACTTAAATTGATGAAATTCATTACTTTGTATTATAATAAATCAGTTGCAATTTATATTGGGGGTCAAGCGCAACAATTTGTTGTATTCAACAATGCTGTATGTTTCCTTCTATACGACCGTCTTCTGGCGTAAATATACAGGATTTAAGAACAAGTGAAATGTGCTAAAATATATTGGATTATGCCAGATCCTGTAAGTTTTAAATTGATTGTATTTGCTACTTCATTTTGTGTTTCTTTTTGTTATTAAACCCGTGGTACATTGTTTTAAATTAAAGAATGATTGTTAAAATATTTTGCACAGTCTGTGTTCGTTTTGGCTTGGAGATATTTCGTTTTCTGGTGTATTCATGGTTGTGTGCACACGTTCTCATGTGAACGATACGTTCCTGTTACGTCTGCGATGACTGATAGAATTACTTAGTATGTTGAATTTAAATACGAAAATTATTAAAATGGTATGTATATTATTTATTTCTTACTATTTGTTATTCTTTTCGATAAATCAGTTTCTGTTTTCGCGCATGTTATTATGTTATTATGTTTTTTGTGTATTCACATTTTCTGATCAGTCTTTTCTTTAAAGTATCCTGCAATATTTTCAGTCATTTATCTATAGGCACATTGAGGTCTCAGTGTGAAGAGATACAGACCCATCTCACCCCAACATATAACATAGTTCCCATTAACGAAAGAAACCCGGTGAATATCCGTCACTGAGTCTGGCTGTGTTTCTGTAATTCAAGAGGTACGGAAACCAGCAGTAAAACCTACATCCTGACAGTTGTTTATGTCGGTATTTACCTTTACTGTAGGAGATAGCATCGAATACTTCAGAGATTTGGCTTGGGTTGTCTACCCTGGTGGACACGGGATGGGTAGACTTGAGGCAGTCCATAGCCAGAGCAGGTTGCAGCTCGTACACTACGAACTTGTCCAGCATCGCCCAGCTCGGTTCAACCTGTCACATGGCATAACGGATGGCAGTGCAGAAGAGTACAGTAACGTGCAATGGCACAAAGAGTAATGAAGTACAGTACGGTACAATGGGCGATAGTGGCCTATTCGGTAATGTAGTTGTAAGCGCAGTGATGTGGTGTGAACGCGATGCAGGGCAGTGCCATATAACTCATCGTAATTGGTGCAGAGTAGTGTCAATGCAGGAGTGGTCTGTGTCAGTATCTTATTGACTTAAACGAAATAATCTACAATATCACCCATCGTTCTCAACATACGAGTTGAAATATAGTAGAGAAAACTGGGCTTAAACCTATAGTAATAATGGCTTTAAGAGTGGGATATACATGGAAGAAATTTCAGAATACAGCAGGAGAATAATGAGAATAATAATAACAGCAATAATAATAATATGCAATAATAATTTAGAAAGAAATAATAATAGTTTTTAAGTCAGCTGTAAAATTTGTCTTGTCCTCTCCTCTTTCCCAGTGTATGGAAAATAGTTGCTAAAGTTAACATCCAAGGATAGGGATAATTTTCATTCAACCCGAAAATAAAAATTTTAATCCATGTCTTTTCAGTGTTTTGCTTCGCATTTCTAAGGAATTCTCCTATACATTTGTTTCGCATATTTATTTTTTTTATGAATATTTTTTGATGTGGATAAAAACAGGCTAGGACTGTTAAAAAAATAATAATAAAATCGCATTTTATTGCAAGAGATAAATAATTTAATAAACATTTAAACTCATTTGGATCGCCTAAACATTATTATTTAACAGAAAATTTTGCATAGTATAAAACATGTAGCTGTCTGTGTTAAATATATTCTGTGGGAGAAGTCGCTGGAAATTTGACGGAAGCAATTAGCTCAGGATACGTTTCACTTTTAAGCTGCAGTACCCATAAAGATGTAAATAATTATATAAATATGACAGACAGTTAGTGAAACGTTCTAAAGGAAATTTAGCCAATCCCGGTGGCTGTGCGGTTTACAGCTACTTTATTATTGGGATCGCGGTTTCGAATTCGTCTGCGGGAATGGATGTTCCTCTCTTGTGCTTGTTGTGTGTTGTGTAGGTAGCGGCCTCTGCGACCTGCTGATCACTCATTCAGAGGATATTTGTCTTATGTGTGTGTGTGTGTGTGTGTGTGATCTAGAGACCTCAACAACGAGGTGACCTACCTCTAGTTTGACTGTTGCAGCACAGAAAGAATGGAACACACAAGTGACCGGATATTCTAAATTGGGATATTTCAGTACTGTGTCCGTCGCGGAGTTTGGCTTCATTACATTGCCCGTCTAAAGACACAAAACAGTGAGGAACAGAAAATTTGAAACAGAAGCTCTTGCTCTATGGTGGTTCTGCAATTATCCAAATGTTTTGCATAATGGATAGAGAAAGCATTTTATATGTAACATTTTAAAAATGGTCCTTGGTTATCAATATCCATATCAAGACTTGAAAGTGACAGACTGTTCTGAGATAAAAATTTCTGTTGACAGCCACCCGGTCTTTGCTGGACATTTATGTCTTTGGTATATATAAAAAAAAAAAAATAATCGGCGACGTGGCGCAGTATTAACTTCCAAATAATTGTAGTTGAACATTTTGAATCTTCAACAGTATCGTTGTTAAAACCTCTAATCACTCGATCATCATCGAATCAGACAAGGAATTCTAATTCTAATTTAATCAGCCTGCCACTGCATAGTGTGAAGTTGAAATTAATATTAGTATTTTTATATCGTATGGAAAAGAAACCAACTAGATGTCACTTTGTGTTATCTTTTATTTCTCCTTTACAAGTTGCTCAAATTGTTTCCGGCAACCATGTGCCCATCTTCAGGAGCTGACGGCTGCGAAGTGTTATTACCACGTGTTGGTATTGTGCCGTGGCTACACGAAGGCCGTCAGAACCAGTTAGCAGGTAGTGTGTCCATTGAGGAGTTGTAAAGGAGAAATAAAGGATAACACAAAGTGACATCTAGTTGGTTTCTTTTCCATATTGAATTACGATGCACGGTCAACCACACATCAGATCAGTAGTTTTCCTTTTATTCCTGAAGATATGTTTAATTAGAATGTACAAAGAAAATTAATTCGCTTAATTTCAACAAATTCTTAAGAAACAAGAAAGAAACTAGTGATTGCATGTTCGAGGAGGGAAATTTATACTAGCAGTGGGCTTCATGCTGACTTGTTACGTCACTGGAATAAAGAATCAGGTGTGTTTCAGACATTATTTCATCGTTTGACATCACACACTGCTTGTAATTGTAGACTGCATTCAGGTGGTGTAACCACACTTTAGGTATTTTTGGGACTGTATTAACCTAGGTTGAACCCATGAAATTCGTGCATTTTCAGACTGTAAAAACACAATCTGAACCCGTGGTCTTCATGTGTGTTTGAGACTTCTAATGTGGTTTGATCCTAAGTACTTCATATATGTGTGAGAGTACTCTCGAAATTGAATCTAACTACTTCACGTATGCTTGAGACTACTCAATCAGTTTGACCCTACGTGCTTCATGTATGTCTGAGACTATTCACGTGGTTTGATCCCAAGTACTGCGTGTATGCTTGAGAGTACCCACGTAGTTTGACCCCAGGTACCGCGTGTATAGCTTGAGACTACTCTCGTAGTTTGACCCTAGGTACTTCATTTATGTCTGAGACTACTCACGTAGTTTGACCCCACGTACTGCATGTATGTGGCGAAACCCTCGTTCAGCCAGAGATCGTTCCACCACTTCATGGTCACCAGGTTGCCGAACCACTGGTGCGCTAGTTCATGGGACACCACAATGGCCACATTATCTTTGTCGGATATGGAGGAACTCTTTGGATCGTACAGCATGGTTGATTCCCTGACAAAGAGAAAGTGTTCTTGAACGGACGGCTGTACCTGACACCTTCTGTGGTGTATCTGTTAACATTCAGTTCCTCATTGCACATTTTATTCCTTTTAATTATGATTTGTAATACGGAGTCATTTGAGAACCAATTAACTAAAACAAGAGAGAGAGAGAGAGAGAGAGAGCAGTAAGAATATGGCAGAGAAAATCGCATAATGAAGAGCGTGATAAAATAACGTAGGGTGACGTGGAAGGGGAATACACCAATCATGATGTAGATGAGACATACACTAAAAGCGTAGTCAGGAAACGTTGCTGGGAGAGGTACTTGGAAAACTAGACGAAGAAAACTATGTGTAAGTTCTGGATTAATCTGGCGATTGGAGTGGAGAGGGGAGTGGAGAAGAGTGCATAAGGAGAAGCTTAATGATCTGTGTCCTCACCAAATATTATTGGGGTGATCCAATCAAGAGGAATAAGATGCGGTGGCGTGTAGCACGTAAGGGGAGAGGAGAGGTGTATACAGGGTTTGTAGGGGAATCCTGCAGGAAAGCGAACACTTAGAAAAACCAGACATAAATGGGAAGATAAAATTAAGATGTATCTTCAGGAAGTGGGATGGGGGGCCATGGAAAGGATTGATCTGTTTCAGGTTAGGAACAGTTTGTGAGCACTTGTAAATGCAGTAATAAATCTTCGGGTTTCATAAAATGCGGGGAATTTCTTGACTAGCTAAGGATCGGTTACCTTTTCAAGAAGGATTGTGCTGTATGGAGTGAGTGAGTGAGTGAGTAAGTAAGTAAGTAAGTAAGTAAGTATAAGCGCACGAAGTAACATTAAATCTTACTGCGAATTTGAATGAAGATATCACGAAGTGCTTGAATACCTACAAATAAGTATTACAATAAAATCTTAGTTTTTAGGATTTTTGTATGACACATCAGCAAACAAAATGTTTCGATTCAGGTTTATCAGTAGTGTTATATTCTGCTGACAGAGATAAAAGCCAAAATGTCTCTTGTACCACGAACGATCGTAAATATGTTTTGTGAATCTTTGGCCGAAACGTTGTTCAGCAGTGGCCGGATACACAGGAAATGTCAAAAAATATATACACAGAAATAAACTCAACTCTGATACTATTTTTTTAATGTTATCCATACCGGGAATGTTTTTACGTCAGTGTATCATCCAACAAATGTACTCTGTAAAAACCCATTTATCACACAAAGTGCGTATTTTGGATGATATATTGATGCAATACTAGCTACCAGTTCACACTACACCTCGTATCATTACACGGTTTCCCCAAAGTAACTCCTTTCCCTCCCCTTCCTTCACCTCACTTCACCCTTTCACCCCCCGTGAATGACCCCCCCCCCACCTTTCAACATCCGACCTGACATCTCAATCCATTCCAAAGCCTCGGGTTTTTTCAGAGTGATCGAAATATCATTTTAGTAAATTACTGTCCATCAATAATATTTCTACCTGCAGAATTAATTTTTCGCTCTTTTTATTCACTCAGGAGAGGCAATTTTATTGAAAATACTAATATTTGTGTCTCCCTCCCAGGTGCTGGAGCTCTCGGTTGCCGCCAATTTTATCTAGTGCGTAGGGGTGGCCCTGGTGAATGTCTTATGACTTAAAGGATTGTGCGAGGCTAAATGAAACTGTAGAGGAGTGGTGTTTTATTAATAAACACAATCCATCACTTCTCGAGCTACAGCAATTGCTGCTGTAAATGGGACCATCTTCGATTTGAAAGGCTAGATAATGCTGTAGTAATCGGCACTGAGACAGTTTCACCGCTAATATCAGAACCCCTTACAAGGCACTGCGTTCATCACAAGGAGCAGCTAGTTCTCGAAGCTCATTAAGTCCTTGATTTCAGAGTAAATAGCTGCTTTAAAATCTGACTCGTAAGGCGAAAGTTTAATAGGAAACTGGAATTCCTATGCCAACCCATACTTATTCCGTGATTCAGGGTAAAAAATAAGTCTACCTAGGAGCTCGAAAGATTATTATTATTGTTATTATTATTATTATTATTATTATCATCATCATCATTATCATCATTTGGTATCGTGTCAGCCTTTCGAAATTTTGTGTCAGTTGTGTAAATCTTAGGATACTGTGTAATGTAAGAAAAAAGGTTTTTCCCTTCAGAGCCATACACAAAATGGCTGCGAAGCCATCTAGCTTCCTGTGCAAGATGTAATTGTCTATCTTTCTGGGATTAAGACTGCCGCAGTGTCAATATACCAGCTAACTTTCTACATAATGTTAAATATAAACATGTGGAAAGATGTGCCTTATTCCACTATGTAACTCCACAATAGTGCCCCACTAAGTGTTTGTACCTACATACTTAAGATAGCTAACTAGTTGCAATTTCGGCTATCCTGACCGAAGTTTTCATTATTTTCTTTATTCTCTCCGAAAGACGCCTAGATATTATCTAGAATATAAACAACTTTTCCCAAGTAACTTATATATTACAATCATTGAGGGTCATCTTATCATGCAGTTCGATTTTGTCACTATTTGTATGACAGTTTGAGCTGAATCAGAGAAAGTAAACAAAAAAAGTCAAGCTTCTTCTATAAACATCAAAATTTACCAAGATATTTTCATGCGGTGAAATTCTGAGTAAGAAAATGTAAGAAATCCGTAGGTCCATGGATCATATCCATATCACAATTCGTCATATTCAATATATGTAGTCCTACTAGTAACATTTTTTTATAAATTAAAATTTGTGTTTGATAAAAAATTGTATGCGAGTAGTGAGACTGTATTTATTGAAAATGATGAATTATGAGACCGGACTGAGCCATGGGCCTACGTATTTTTTAAGAGTCCATATCCAGAATTCAGAATTATTTCACTTCCTGCAATATCGGGGTAAATTTTCAATGGAACGGAGGAAAAAGTAATTTGACATTAAGCGATATGAAATTTTTTATAAGAACTGCGAGATACACACTTTTGGACCACAAGAGGAATGAACCAACTTTGGAAGAGCAGAAAGTAGAAACAGTTGACGACAAACTAAGAAGGTACAAATCAAATTTGTTACGATATGTAACATGAATGAACAGCAAAAGGATGCTGACAATAATGCAGACTTCTACTTGTAGACCGAATGGACCAAGACGACTTGGAAGACGTTTTAAGAAACTAATAGACGAAGCCGAAACAGGTCTGTCAGAGCCTAATTCGTGACGGATGATGATGAAAAATAGCGTTTCGATGTAGCGATTCTGTAGCACACAAATACAGACACACAGTTCTACAAACATCGTAGCCGTTAAAGTTAACTTATGCCTTCTGGATCGATCCGACTTCTAGAGGAGAGCATCCAACTCTTACGACAGAGTTGCATGTCGCATTAAAAAATTATTCTGTAAAGTCAACATTAATTATAATTTATTCTCCCATTAAAATTATCTTCTTATAATTTATTAATCATACTATATGTTAATTTGGTATGTTATATCAGTAACTGAGAGCCTTTACTCTTTCACTGATCGGTAAAATAGCAGTGGGATTTCCGTGAAGAGACACCATGTACGTCGCACACTGCAACTTAAAAATGATAGTTTGTCTACGTGCATATGTGCTAATAGCAAACGTGTTCATTTATGAAGATCAGAGTCTTCTGAAATAGCGATGCCGTGTAATTTGTTAAACAGATTTTAATTTGACACTACGTCCACCGTCGGAAAATAAGCTGCAGGGCGTCACACACCAAAAGGCATCAACCTTCGTAGTCACCTCCATGAGAACACGTAGTGTCTTAAACGACTAACATTCTGATTTGTAGCATGGTTTAGTGTATTCAGGAAGGTACTTGAAGAGGTAGAGCGAACTCGGTTTTTTTTCCCCACCATTCAGCTAGGTATAATGTTAAATGTCGTTGAAATAGGAGAGTGACAAGTAGGAAAATAGTAAAGTTGAACACAAATCATGTAGCAGATTATGTAAAATTACGATAAAAGGTTGGTTAGTCGTAAAACAATTACTTCATTTCATGTTAAACTAAATAAAACGTCACGAATACAATTTGTTCACTGCGTACAACTGAACAGAATCACCTCTCATATAAACAACCAACTAGATGCAACAATAACAATTTATTAGTAATTCCAATCAGCTCAACATGTTTCGGGCGATAATTTCGCCCATCCTCAGGAGAACCGATGATGTTGCCTGCTGGTGACAAGATCACCAGCAGGCAACATCATCGGTGCATTATACCACAAGCTGTAAACACAGTCTGGTGCTCCTGAGGATGGGAGAAATTATCGCCCGAAACATGTTGAGCTGATTCAAATTACTAATAAATTGTTATTGTTGCATCTAGTTGGTTTTTTATATCATTGTATCTAAGATGCATGATCACACAAACCTCAGACTCATCTCTATCACCATTTATTAATCAACACTTGTGCACTATACTGTGTTCACAAAATCACATATTTGCTATTGCTCCGACGCGTTCCAGTGTCTATTGACACCAGTCAGGGATCCCAATCTAACTGTAAATTTTTCACAACACATCAGATGATTAAGAGCACTTTTTGGCCGTTCGTAAGAAAATAGTAGTTTTTTTTAAGCACAGATGCATCTGTGCGCGAGTGCTGGTTAACAAATGGTGATACAGAACATGATGCACGGTACATACGACATTAAAACTCACCTGAAGTTTAATAGTCCCCAATTCTCCATAGCTCCCGCAGCAAAGTCAGGTATGGCTGCCATAAGCAGATGTGGCAGGGGGTAAGGAATCCCGAAGTAATCACCATAGTACTCCAGTACCCGCGGTCCAATAGACGACGCATACTCAGCAGCCTCTAATAACTGCTCCCTGGCATATATTCGGAACTCGGGAGAGCTCTTATTCAGATACTTGAGCATAACGTTTCCGGTCGGCATGAAGTCGGAGGGGGCCACTATGAACGCCACGAGATAGGGGGACATTTTGGGGGAAATTTCATAGTGATCCCACACCCGGCCGGGTTTGTCGGAGCTGGAATGAGAAATCAATAAGTGATGGGCATTACACGACCAGCAAATAATGCAGGTTTATGGAATTCTGACGATGGTGTATCACATTGGGAAATAGCCACCGTTATTGCTTTGACCATCGTGCATTATTGATAATAATTCAATACTGGGTTTTGGGGACAAGGGCGGTCACTGCACTCAGGCTAAAAGTAATGTTCAAATCTATAGAAGTCGGCTCAACAGGTAAAGCTAGACCCAAAGCAGAGAAAAGCTTTAGCTGTGGAACGCATCTGCATAGCTTCGAAACTATTTTTAGCCTGAGGTCGGGGAACTGTGTTGTCCCGGAAACCTGGTGTTTTTATTATTTTTAACAAGGGAAGATGGATAATGTCCAAATGGTGAGTGACACTAAATCCTGTAAATAACATTTATATTATCTTAAATATTCCCAAATTAGTAGACGCAGTTCCTTACATGGCGCATCACCTTGGTTTAGGTTGTGTTGTATCTCATATCATACGGACTGTAATCAGTATCTGATAATCGATCATATTTTAATATTCTTATGTTACGTTGTAATATGTGGAGTGATATACTGAATCAGTATTAAGTAGTATAACAGCAGCAAGCAAGAATTTTAACGATGAAACAAGCCAAAGTGTCATCCAAAACAAACTTACGATAACATGCCTTAACATAAAGGAAAAGACTAATTTAAAAACAGGACAAAAGAAGCAAGACAAAACAAGAACCACATAAAATGAACAAAATATTGCACTCATAAAAATTCCAATCAACTTTTCCCTGATGATATAAAATTTAACCGAGTAAAGTAATGCAAAGCCAAGTATTATAGCGAAATTTATTGAAAGGAAGTTTAGTATTAATTCAGTAAATTATCATCTGGTGTTTACCTTCGTAGTACAGTGAAGAGGAGGTAATTAAACGCACCCAAAGCAATAACACTGGGAAATTAAATATTTAATTGAGACTGGACAAGAGTTTAAACATGTCGGATCTGGTGTGCTGTTGATTCCGAGATCGTGGTGCAGCTCACAGTAGCTGGAAAATCTGAATAATTGAATGGTTTTGAGTCATAAAGAGAAATTACTGGGAGAATAACCTGTCTCAATGTCACTTTGTCCACAATAAATCCAGCACACACTAGCTACAATCGAAACCGTCCTACACAGTCAAAGCCGGCGGCTAATCACCTGATACAATGGACGGCCTAAGCCTACAGGAAGTCTGAGAGTAAATTAATCGTTTTTATAAATGCGTAGAGAAGAAAACCCAGCTAGATGCTATTGAATGGTCTATTGCACTTGTATTCTGCTCAACATGTTTTGGGCACTTATATGCCCATCATCAGGAGCTCGAGACTACACTTGTATTATTACCGCGTATGGTGTGTAATGCCTTGGTTGCTGGTGGTCAGCGGTCAGGTGCAGGGCAGCAGGATATGCGTCCGATGTGAGGGATGTTGTTCGGTCCGGGATGAGGGATGTTGTTCGAAGCCGACCACCAGCAACCAAGGCATTACACACCATACGCGGTAATAACACAAGTGTAGTCTCGAGCTCCTGATGATGGAAATATACGTGCCGAAACGTGTTGGGTAGAATACAAGTGCAATAGACCATTCAGTAACATTTCGTTGGTTTTTCTTCTCTACGCGTATACAACGATGCACGGACAAACATATATGAAATTAATTTATATACAGTCTGTACTTTGATGTTTGGCACTTGCACTGTAATGAATATTACACCACGTTCGCATTATTTGACAACCACGTGACATAACCTCTAAGGTTATTTATTTTGCTTTCTACAACTTTCTCATTTTTATACAAAAAAAAACACTTTGCAGGTTTGTTCTTTATTTCCTTTTTCTGGCAGAAAAGTTATCGTTTTATCCTTTCAAAGGAATCTAGTTCCGTAAAAGTGACGGATTATCTCAAATATAGTTTGTTCATGGTCTGTTTAATGAGTCTGTATCATCTACGGAGCATATATTCTGTCAAATTGAAGGAATGTTGTAAACCGTCGTTTTTACATTACAGTACATCAGAGGGACTGAGCAAACTATGAAAAAGTAATTAAACATTGTCCTTAATCGAAAGAGGGACGTTTTTGATATTGATACATGCTTTTACATGATGGGTTAATGCAGTGTATGGTGGCGAGATTACACAAATTTATTTGCTTTAATGCTCCAAAATTCAAAGAAATATTTATGTCACGACTGTATTTCCTTTTTGTAAAGTGCAATATTTTTAACTTTTAGCTCCATATAAATCTAGGATTTTGCTGGAACAGAAGTGCCAGCTCCACCTTTTACCTCAAACCTTCACTGCCGACAGGAAACTTGATCAAAATACCTGAAGTGGTTTGGGAAATGAATCATGTTGAGGAACAGATAGACACAGGCCTGCGTTATTCTCCCATTATGCGTTCTTTTTATGCACTCCGTGCAGGAAATTGAATTTTTCATTGTCGAGCACATTAAATTATTCATGCATGTGTGAAAACAAGACTAGGTCTCTGTTTGATATTTGAGGTCTGACGGCTGTTAAATTAAGATTAGGAATTCCTCAGATCTGACACCGTGTAGTGTGATAATTTATCTACTGTGAATCTGATGGCAACTCGATGTTCCAAAACATTGGTTCCTATTTACCGTCATATGCACGACGTCACATTCTAGAAATCACTAATCAAGTACTCGCCACCGCGTCCTGAGAATTCCATATCGTGCACGTACATATATCCGTGTCAGCAGTAAGTCTGTGTGAGTAAGGAATAAACAATATCGAGTAGGAAATTAATATTACAAATAAGGCATTCTAGATAATATCTGTTTCAAATCTGAATACAAAATTTCATCCTCTGTTTTGTGGTTACAACCAAAAGGCACCATTTGAAAATTCTGCGGATATCTTGTACAAAAGCTGACCGCTGTGGTATGTTGTGGTTGGTATTTGCTGAGTGTACCAAACGACACTCTCATAAAAACTTCGCTGACAGGACTCATAGACTCACATGGGCTCTGTGGCACTGATGGGCATGTTGGACAATGTGATCATTTCGACCCGGCGGGAAATGCTTATCTTGAACTGCGCCTTCATGGCTGGCTCGTCGAAGCACGGAAAAGCTTGTCGAGTGTGCGTCGCCTCAAACTGAGTGCTGGCCATCCATCTGCAACATGTTCAACAAGACGCAGTTGGCATATGAGATTACAGTCAGCTGACTTGGAAGTGTCGCGAATAGTTGGGTTGGGAAGTGTAAGAGTACAGTAAGGTTTGTGGTGAGTCTGATCCGCTCAAGCTTTTCATAAATCGTGTAGCCGCACAAAAAAAAATATATATACGTATACACATACACATACATAATACACACACACATATATATATATATATATATATATATATATATAGGGAGAGAGAGAGAGGGCGGGGAAAGAGACAGGGAGAGAGAGAGTAAAGGATGTGTTTCAGTTTTTTCCATGAGAATCTATAGAGCGGTTTATTGCTGGCATGAATACTTTGGAGAGTTATGCAGGAGAAGGACCGGGTAGATGTACATAGGTCTTGATGTGACTTGTGCTGTATTGGCAAACGGCATGTAAAGGAAAATTTTGGTTTAGGTACCCAGTACCAAATTTCGCTGAAATCTGTCAAAGCTGTCCTTTTCTGGGTAAATGACCAAATTGATGCACAATTCGGTTATATGAAAAGTTTATTATTATAATCCTCTACTTGTTTCGAGCAAAATTATGCTCATCATCAGGAGGTCGAATTGTATTAGTACGGCATCTGGTATAGTACTCTGTGTAAGTGACCGGACTGTGTGCAGGTTGAGAAGAGCAGCAGCAGCAGCAGCAACCTGCACACCGGACGGTCACTTACAGAGAGTATTATACCAGATGCTGTATTAATATAATTCGACCTTCTGATGATGAGCATAATGTTGCTGTAAAAGTGTAGAGGATTATAATAATAAACGTTTTATATAACGTAATTGTGCATCAAGTTGGTCATTTGCACAGAGTTGCACCAGGATGTACGGTCAGCAAAACACAATTTAAAAAAAAAGCGGTCCTTGTTCTGTGCGGACAGACGCACTAACACACATGGCGAAAAAAATAGACACGTTTTGCAACTTCGTTACCGATTCTACAGGGAAGGAATGAGAAGATACCCTATATGTCGCCCTGTGTAAATAAATGAATAAATAAATTTTCGTACACAGATACATGCTTATATACATTCATACATACATATGTAAAATAAAGAGGTACAGAAAACTGAATTACTGGAAAGGAACTGGAAATAAAATGGAGGATTTCTGTCTACAGTACTATACATGTACGAGCCCAGATTTATTCCGTAGACGATATTTCATGTCCAGCTGATATTACCACCATAACCATAGTGCGAAAAAAAAAACATAAATTTATCTCCTTAATGTAAAACTCTGAAGAAGAGTTTGTGTTTAACTTTCAACATTTCTTCTCCCGAAATAAGAATACAAACGTGACGCCCAAAGGACCAGAAACTCCGTTCTAGAACTCTGTGCACAGACAGCACACAGTCAGCTGCCTTACCGTCAGTTCGGGTCCACAGACACCCTTGACGTTTTACGACGTTTTCTCAATCAGGATGCAAATGCATTTCACATAGGCCTGATTTAGGTTTACGACTGTTCGGCTACTTTAAGTCTTTGTTACAATTTTGAGCCACCTTCGATACCGCTCCAAATCCCTGGATCGGCAAATTCTTTATTATTATCCTTTGTTGTGAACTGAATGTCTGGGGAATTGTGTATTACGATTCAACTATTTCCTTCAGAATCTTACATACTGACTAATCTAGTATATCCTCCTGCCTCACCAAGCAAGCTGTCTGAAGCTGCAGGTTTTTGGATTTATTTCTGCCATCCTCATTTCGAATCTCTTCCGCGAAGTAAATTATCGTGGGGGGGGGGGGAGGGGGTTGGCACGTGACTTTCCTCAGCCTCTCCAGAAAAATATCGTCATATACTAAATTAAAGCATTATTCATTTTCCCTCAAACTTCCTAATTTACTATTCACTACCATCTATCAATTCGACAGCGTATCTTCTATGCTCTAACGTTCTATGCTCTAACGTCATTACATTTACTACGGACAAAAAGATCGTTTGATTCAAGCACTTATGCCGCTTTTGCGTGTGCAACAGCAAGTATCTAGGAAGTAGAATAGTTATTAATTACTATCAAAACAACTGATTTATTATGTTATACAGAGAAAATGTATTATATATACAGGGTGTTTCACGACTTTAGGGCATAACTGCAGGAGGTGATTTCCTAGGTCTTTGTGATCAAAAACGTTCATAGAAACATGTGTCCGATTTTGGACGGTTACGGAGTTATGACCGTTTGAAACTCAGAATAGAAGGTAACGATTACTGACAATAAACGGAACAAAATATTAAACCAGCATAATACATGATACATTTA
>Ga0131853_10014031_pt1 | contig 14675 bp, 5 predicted proteins | sample TergutLab28metaG_FD_92764 | JGI IMG/M metagenome (GOLD analysis project Ga0131853, IMG submission 92764) | Labiotermes labralis P1 segment gut microbial communities from Petit-Saut dam, French Guiana - Lab288 P1 (version 2) (version 2) | ecosystem: Host-associated > Arthropoda: Insects >... | reverse complement strand
TTACACATATATTATAAAAAAAAATGTTTTAAATGGAGAGGGGAAATTGGTAGTAGTGGGGGGGGGGGGGGGGGGGGGGGGGGAAGTGGTCATGACTCATTTTATATTTTGGATTAACCCTCAGGGAATGACAAAGACATAAAAGTAGGCTGGGATATCTGGTCCACAGACAAAATCCACACCAGGTACCCCACTTCAGCAAGTATAAACACCCAACATTCTGGATAATCAATGATTTATAATATGTGAAATTAATTATGGGTAGCTATCAGATCTACACATTCTTCTTCTATGAGGGGGTGCTGATAAATCCTTAGCCCAACCAGGAAGGAAACAAGCTGGTTGGACAGACAACCTTCTGAATTTTTTTTTTGAGTGGCTTGCAAAAGTTAGAGCAACAGGCTAAGAAGTTATTAAACTTCAATAAATTCCGAGTTTGGTCGCTGTAGCTTGTTTCCTTCCTGGTCAGGCTTGTATGACTGTTATCACACCCCCGGGTGGGACCTGACCTCATCAGTGAGCTTCCACCACTTTGAGATTTATACATAAGAGGTCACTTTTTTCCCATCCAAACTATGGAAGCATATATAGGGGGGAGGAAAGGTACAGCTCCACTCATTCTTTACTGCCGCACTAGATGGAGATGAGTGGTCAACTTCACACCCCGGCCACTTTATCCCCAGAAGGTACCCTAGTATCCATTTAGGAAGAGGCTGGATGAACCCCAGCAATAATCTGGATGTTTTGGAGAAGAGAGAAATATCTTGCCCCCACCAGGATTCAAACCATGGACCATACAGCCCATAGCCTTGTCACTCTACTGACTATGCTACTCCAGCTCCTTAATTTATATGTGCCCAATGAAAACTCCATGCCAACAAACTATACCGCAAAATGAACCATACTGACACCACAATTCTCATTATGAAAGAGAAACACAAAATATTCCATCCCATTGTGTTACACATTGCCACATCTATTGACAGCCAAAGTACAAACTCCTTAAACCATTTAATGTGTACAACCACACCTACAGAACCGAGAAAATATGGAATATGAAACTAACATTTGTGTCACAATATATATTTTTCACCTTCAGCAATATTCTCTGGCAAAAAAAATTTCAGAATGCCTCTATGTACACAGAAGTCCTTTGACACTCACCATGCTTTCCCTCACACCTGGTAATATTTCTTCAGACTCTCTGCATTATAATTTTTGGCACTTGATGCAAGAGATTGCAGAATCTTCTATAGGCTTCAAACTCCTTCAATCACACATGATAAACTGTTCATTGTGTAAAAATGTGACTTACAAGAATCCTGATATGTGTCTCTAAGTTGGAGTATCCATCCTGTTCCTGCCAATAAACATATTAATCTAATGAGTGGGGTTTAAATATATCACATATTACAGATACATGCATTAAAGTTCCCAAGAGGCCATAGGCCATTAACTATCTGAAACAGCAGTTTCAGAACAGTAGTAACAAAAACCCAAAGGTTATTGTCTACAAATTTTGTCAAGATTAATCAATCATTTATGTGAAAAGTCAGTGATTGCAGACTGTGCTATGCATATACATGGCTGTGAAAGAGTGTACAGTGTCTCTGGTGAAGCTGGGGTGGGGTGCATGGTGTGACCACCCCAGGCAGTAGAGTCAAAGTGATGGCAAAATGGATGGCAAAACAAATATTTCAGGTGAAAGGATTTGATTTTCTGCACTCAACAAATTCTGGACGCACATAAAAATAAATTCATAAATAACTCTTTTTTTTTTTTTTTTTTTTATATTATTAATTTTTGTCAGGGGAAGCCAGTGGTACTGCTCGCCCCAGGCACCACAAAACCTAGTTATGCCACTGAATGACAAATCAAGCAATAACCAAATACCGACAGCTCACTGTTGCTAAGGGGAAGAATAGCTCACTCTGTCTTAGTGTATGGGCATATATGATGAAACAATACACCTTATTCTAAAATGGCAAAATAATTGTAGCTTTAAAATCTTGTCCCTTATCCAGGATTAGCACATAAAACCTATGACACACTTCTACCCAATATATTAAACAAAGAAGGACAACAGTTATTCCCTGAATACTGTTGATGGCCAGTATTACTCACAGAACAGTCAGTCATTTTAATTCAAGGTGCTAATGTGCACCTCCCACTGTTCCTGAAGTAAAAGATACCCACTAAAATTCTGTTAGTATGCACAACCTACTTTAAAAGACATGTTGGAAATGATGGGCAAAAAGAGCTGTACTAATTAACTACCACCAGATCTGCATCTGTCAAAACAGTGTACTGGAAGCACTGGAAAAATGAACCTGTATTGGCCTGTATGTAACACTCGACTGGCATATCAGTCTCAGCATGTACTTCATCTAAACTGCAATTACATCTTCATTGTCAACATACACATAAATGGGATCTTATAACATTTGAAAACAACAGCCAAAAACAGAATCCACCTGAGATTTGAACAATTCCATGGAGTATAGTCACGGGTCCTGATGCTCTTTACCATGCCCACCGCACAACGCTACAACATTCACTTGTGTCAGTGTCACTAAAAGCTTAGACCACATGCTTATATAGGAATGGGAACCTACGTAAAACTGTGGAACTAGAATAACATATGAAATCTTTGTATGGAATATGCTGGTGACAAGTATAATTATTCACATGAATATCAGTATGTATATGTTTATACACATACTCTTGATATGTCTTATACAATTTCTGTCAAAGAGAATGAATAACAATCTGATCTAATTTTATCTATATTCAAGCAGCAAGTTCCACTATTTTCACACAAACAGACACCCACCCCCTCTGCTACACACAGTCTCTACACAGATATTCTATGTATAGATATCACTGCAGAACCCACATTGCAGAGTCTTTCACTACAAAACAGCACATTATGGCCTACATATGGCATGGTGTATTCCTTCAGTGCAATATTGACCAACAAGGATGGTAAAAAGAATGCACATGCACCAAACCACCACAATGAGACATACTATGTAGTAAGGTGGCGAGAACAAGTATTCCAACCACTACATAAAAAATAAGCTGACGGTGATGATAATGAAAGAGTGGGAGTGAAAACGTCGGAAAATTTCAATGTGCACGTTCTTTGTCGCAAGTTACAACATAAGCCACAGTACCTATCAAAGCCAGGCGGTAATTTAACGTACCACCTGGTTTAACATTAAAAAATTATATGTAGTTTTCACATTGCGTTCATGTGTTTTGTGTGGATCTCAGAACAAACAGCAGCGTTTGCCTTATACAACACTAACAGACTGGTTTTTAAAACCAATGTGGAGTATTTACTGCGCGGTACGCACGCACAAAGTCCTTATACAAAATATAGGCTTCGTCTTAAGAGTTCAGCAGATTCATTTCTGACCAACCTAATGTATCAAATGCCCAAATTAATTCAACGTTTCGTATGCAGCACATGCATCAGCACTTGGCACAGAACGTCAGCTATTTTGCATCGTTTATTTTCTAATATTAGCACTAGGCATGCCTTACCTGAATGCTACATAACCTCTACTCTTTACATTTAAAAGTTAAGATAACGCGCTGTTATTAAAATAACATACCTAATGTATGCAGTTTACACCACAATTCCACGTCTTACTATTTGCAACCAAAACCCACTAACCCACCACCGTCACAGCCAACGCCACTAACCGTAACCACACAAACAACATACACTCGGAAACACAGTCCAACTAGTATAGTACAGAACCACATATTATCGCACGCGACCGTTCTTGAGTCGGAGCCAGGAACAGAGTTGCCAACACATCATGTAGAAAGTATTTTGCGGAGCCACGAAAGTCTTCATTAAAAAATTGCTAACATAAATTTATATCGTCCAAAATAGTGTTTCCCCACACTTTGTACTCGCGACCCAATTTGGCTTCGCAAAATTACCAGGGAGCCCCAACCTTGCTCACGCAAATGTAGAGTGTCCGGATGTTTCATACCCGTAATTATTTGTATTTCAGAACTGGTTTTAGACAGATACTAATGTATGCCAGTAGCATACATAATAATGACTACATAGTTTGACCGTAACTAAAATGACTCACTCCGTGGGTACAGGAAGCTTCTTACTTAGTATTCTAACGGTCATATCAAACAATTTGTCGCCAATAACCGAAGTTCCTAGATTACTTTTAATAACACATTATTCCTTTAATTTTAGAAAATTGTGAACTTTTAAGTAAACATTACAAGGAACCATCCACGGATCCCCAGGGAACTGGTAGTGGATCCCTTGGGATCCGCGGAGCTCACCTTACGATAGATTGTTCCATCGTCGCACACGTAATTAAGAATTTTTTTTGTAAGCGTCGTAATTACATAAATCACGCTCTTTCCTCTTCCTAACTAGCACTACCCACAGCATACAACACATTTAACATACACGTTTTAATTTTTTAGTTTATAAGAAATTCCATTTCAAATGATGCTCACTATGCATTCTCATTGTTATATATGTTCTGTTCTGGGTATTCTATTTCATTGTGTTGTTTTGTGTATTGTTTGTGTTTGATGTGTACTGTACCACTGCCACTGGGTGTCAAAACAATTGCATTTAACTAAATATGTCATACTTCTGACCAGAGAGAACATCACATTTTATAACTGTGTTAACTCACATGCTCGAAGACACTTTAGCATGGAGATGTCAAAATTTTGTTTGTAGTTAGATTCTGAGACCTCCAAAATAATTAACAAAGAAAAATATCTTAATGACGCGAAGCAAATATTGAAATTAGCTAGATTCAGCGACTTATTTCTGAGATTGGTGTCCCTGATGTTTTGCCACTATTTTTCTTGTATGACACTGACGAATTCGAGAAACTACCAAATTGCGGGAGAAAGGTGGCGGAGAATTAAAAAATAAAAACAAGAAATGCATCATTGCAATTTAGACAGTTTCACGCAGAATAATAACAAGGCTAAACTCACTTCTAAGAAGCTAACAGATCATAGAACAGTGAGGAAATTCCCTACATTTTATGGAACCGGAAGGTTCATTACCACATTCACCAGCGCCGTGCCATGTCCTTCTTCTGGGCCAGAGTTAGAGACAGATGTAGGCCTTAAGTATTATATGTCATTTCTATTACATCAATAACGTGCAAACCTAACTTGTATAAGTTAGAGTTGTCCCGACGCTAAAGTCAATAAATACGACTGGGTTGCTAGGATTTCGTAACTGTGACTGCATTTGATTCCAAGTCAGCATATTCACTGCTTTAAAGAAACACGGTCTTTTAACAGCACGAAAATTGAAACCTAATTACAACTCAGGCATATCAAACGGATACGCTGCACAATCGTGTCGCCAATCTTTCGCTGGCCACCGCGTGTGTCGCTGTTGTCGTGGTTTCCGTTTCCCAACAATGCAACACGCTTTGTCTTGTTGCTTTGTTCAGTGCATCTGACGTCGTGTGAAATTCGTGTTTCTTGTCGTTCCTTGTTTTGCGGTACAATGGTGGAACATATCGCCGCTGTCGTAACGGAATACGACGAACGACTGAGGAAGTGTGGCTACGTCCCTAGGTTTTCATACGGACGTCCGATGCTGAGGGAGGATGGTGGCCCGAACAGGTGTTTCCTGAATTACCTCTTTTGTGATCACTCCCTCGCAGTTGCTTCCCTACAGGACATCGGCCTGCTTCGGAGTACGATGCTGTGTAATACCTGCGGTCGAGATATAACGTGGTCCGCAGATTCAAGTACTTCTGAGGGATTTCATTGGCGGTGTAACAGGAGGGTTGCTGGGGTCAGTTGCAATCAGTTTGCGTTCATCAAGCAAGGGTCGTGGTTCCAGCTGAGTAATCTCACCCTCCAAGAAATTCTGCTAATTACATACGACACCGTGTGCCGCGATAAAGCCACCAAGATCCAAAGCGAATATCGCCTGAGTTCACATACCATCGCAGACTGGGGCATGTTCTGCAGGGAAACCACGCTGGTGTTTCTTGAGGGCTGCTCTGTTAAAAGTGGTCCTAACACGACCGTCGAAATTGAAGAGAGCAAGTTCGGTCTGCACAAATATAATAGGGGGCACCCTGTTAAGTGTCAGTGGGTGTTCGGTGGTGTTGAACGAGGGTCTGGCAACACATTCCTTGTTCCCGTTCTGGACAGAACCACCGACACACTGATGAACATAATACGTGACTGTATCGAACCCGGCACTACGGTCATCAAAGATTCATGGGCTGCATACCGCGATCTCGGTGCTCAGGGTTACACGCATCGTTCTGTCAACCACAGCATCCAGTTCGTCAATCCTGAAACAGGGGCAAACACCAACGCTGTCGCGGATGACTGCTGCGCTCGCAGCCATATTGGCGACAACTTCCACAACTCGCGTAACATGCATAATCATGTAGGAATCAGACCACTGCCTCCTCATGTAAATCAATGATATTGTCCACATTTCTTGTGTGATAATTCGTTGCCATTATTATGTGAAAATTCTGCAAGTACTTTACACATAATTTGAGTCCCGAAACATGTTGGTACCTGCATTCAAAAATTACCACTGAAATCAATTGGACAAATCTCTCTGCAGCTGGAGCAACAACGGTATTTTGGGAATATTTATCAGCTGCTCATACAGGCGCCAGAATTCATTGGATACCCACAGTAACATGCAGGAGAATGGAATGTAAATGCACTGCTCATTGTGGTGCTGGAGAAGAACAGGTGTATTTATATGACATTTTCAGCATCACATTGTGTCGTACATCTTACACATACATAGCGTTTGATTCCATCACGTTAATACACACAAAAATTGTGCTTGTGTTTATTGGTATATCAGTTGTGGGGACACCCACATTGTAGCTCTCTGTCCAGTTCTCCGCCATACAGCACAACACACACACTCTCTCTCTCTATAACCCCAGTCTCCACTCACAGCTCCAAACCGAGTGCAGCTTCCCATCACGGCACCTCAACACGAGTATTCATTCTACTAGCCACGCCTACCAAATCTGCAGGGCAGGTCGAACCGCGACAAGTCTGTATAAAAAGGCCACGTTTCCAGCCTGAGATCATTCAACGCCTGCATCAAGAAGAAGGCACATCAGGAAGTACTAACCAGCCGCAACCTCAAGAAGGGCTAGCCAGCTGCAACATCAGTAAGGACCGGTCTGCCGTGCTGTCCGCTAACATCAGTCCACCGACCAGACTGGTGACCGCCATGTACCCAGCTCACGATCTGTTACGCATCTCGCCGTCCACTGCCACAGCCGACTGGACAGTGCTGCCACCTGCCTGGCTTCCACACCGCGCACTTTCAACTGAGCTGTCACGCAGTAAAGAGCCCCGGAGTGAGCCTAGACTGAGTATACTCAAGACTATAAGCAACAACCGCACTGTACAAGCTCAAAACAAAAATAAATAACATTATATGTGTTTTACTGAGATTGTCATTGTAACAATCCTACAGTATCCCACACAGTGTTTGAGGCTAAAAGTTGTTAGGGTGATCAGATGACATGGAGGGCATGGTGGAGCAGAAGACAAAAGTCTTAATGGGGAAAAAGTTGATCTTTGAACTCCACGCCTTCTTCAGCATGTCCTTATGTGCCCCCTTTATGTGGGCACGACAGTCTCCAGTGTGTGCTTCACTTTCAGGCACTTCTCAATCAAGTGGCTGACTCAGAGCAGTGACTTACCAAGCCACTGATAGCCTGGAAACCTTTCTTCAGAGGACACTCACAATTAGCCCAGACCAACAACAGCAGCAGATATTCTTCATCTTGTGATTCACTGGTTAGCAGTAAGAGAGTCAGTTACTGTCTGGGTGTCAGCCTCCTGCACATTTGGAAATCCTTTTCTATGGGCTACCATGAAGTGATCAGGGAATCCCCAGAAGTCACGTCTTTAGGCCAAATCTTCTTCCAGCAGCCATTCAGAACTGTGGACTTAAGCTTGTCCATTCACTCCATTATATTTACTATGCAGTTAACTATACCATACAACTCCCAGCATTCAGTGACACTAACAAAGATATTTCATCTGCATCCAAGATAATGTGAAAGGTGCACCTTTTGAATACTGTGATGATGTTGGGCAGATCCTCAACTTGGATGTTCAGATGCGCAAAACCAAGATCTTGCAGATGCTCTGGGGCATTACCAAGAACAAGGAGGATCTTGGAGGGTAGATTCTTGAACTTCAGGTATAGTTTTCATACCTGAATGGTCTTCTCCCTCACCACAGCACCATTAACAGACAGCCTGATCTTAGAGCGATACACACAAGGCACTTTCCAGCTTTTTGAGGGACAGGTCACAATGACTTACAAAATGTTCACACCTGATGGACCACTAGCCTTAATGCTTCACCAGTTCATGTTATTTTGCTTCATGCAACAAACTGTAAATATCTTTAAACCACAATGGCATCCAACCACAGCAACACTCACTCCCGTATACCACATATCGAACACCACCACTTTCTCGAACAGGGACATTACTGTACACTATTTATTATCCTTGGGCTCCAGAAGTACATATTACAATGTGGGGTTTTCACTGCATGACACTGCACAAGTGCTAAACTAGTCCCGGCCTGCTTGCTTCAGAAGCATGTTCGCAGCTTTATATGTGGAAATATATTACGAAAAATAAATAAAGGGAGCAGAGACCTTAAGAAGCTAATGGGCTCTCGGCTAATCAAGAAACTCCCCGCATTTTATGAAACCCAAAGGTTCATTACTGCATTTACAAGAGCTTACCACCTGACCCTATCCTAAGTGCGATCAATCTCCATTCCATTTACTGAAGATCCATCTTATTATTATCCTCCCATCTATGCCTGGGTCACAAACATGCTATTAGGGTGATCAGAGCTAGGAAGATAACATAAATTGGGCAGATATGCATACAGGGTTTTGACAGGGGAACCTGAAGGAATCAGGATCAGATGGGAGGATAATATTAGAATGGTTCCTACAGAAATATGATGAGAATGTGTGGATTGTATTCATCTGACTCTTAGATAGGGACTCTGGTCAGTATGGTAAAGAAACTTCCATAAAATTTGGGGAATTTCTTGACCAGCTAAGGAACTGTTAGCTTCTCAAGAATGCTATTCCATGCATTTCATTTGTTTGTTACTTAGGTAGATACACACAGCTATAGCTATGTTATTTTACTACTTATGCAGCCTGTATATGGTGACAGACACGTCATGACATCAAAAGTAATCTCCGTGGCTTACTGAAAATTGGAGAAGAAAGTTTGTAACCTGGACATTGAACTAAACATAAATTTTGTCAATAAATATGCATATTCAGACCCAGAAATTGCAGCCAAAGCAATAGAACCACCAAAAACACCTGGAATAAAGTGAAACCCATCCATCTGTCGATGACAATGACACGAGTGAAGTTCTGTTACACGAAAAATATTATTGTAGGAAAGGCTGCTCTTGCACTGACTCTGTGTTTGGAGTAAGACAAACACGATCACTGCTCAATGGACAGAGATTCATATTATGAAATTTCACTCACACAAGCTTTATAATAAACCATACATCCTCCACTTGGCTCATCATTTGCATGCAAAACTTGCTCATCCAAAATATCTAAACACAGTCAGTGCCTGCAGTCATTTAAGCAAACAAAAAAGAGAGAGAGAGAGAGAGAGAGAGAGAAGATGAAAGCACAAAAATGCTCTGAAGATGACACTTCCCATTGGTGTTAATAATCACAAGCATATGTATTAAATCAATCACACACAACACCAGATTTTATCAATTTATTCACAGCTACATGTTTAGGATCTTCAGGCCTTTTATAAACATTGATGCAGAAAAATTAGTTACTGCAATTAAGATGGAAATATTCCCTTTCACATAAAAAATAGAAATGTATAAAAATCATTAAACATACAGTATTCCACAGCTGACAATCCTTCATATTTAATTTGCATTTAAATGGCTTTATACATTTATATTCTTTATGTGAAAGGGAAGATCTCCATCTTAATTGCAGTAAATAAGTTATCCTGTGTTAACATTTATAAAAGGCCCCATAATGGCACGTACTTAGAGCTGAAACATGTAGCCATGAATAAATTGATAAAATCTAGTATTGTGTGTGACTGATCTGATACCTGTACTTGTGACAAAAAATGATTGGATTGTGTTCACATTGTTGTTTATAGGACATGTTTGTGTTTTTAATAGCCTAGGTAATAACTTGTTTCTGCAGCTAGTATGCTTCTTTTCGTTGTCATTTTTAATTTGTTCTGATCATTATTCAATCATTGGGAACAAAGTCACTGGAAATACCATCATGCTCATGAGGGACAGCAAACTGTGTTACAAATGCTGTCCAGGAATGTAATTATTGTAAAGGGCAAGAACTACCTGTAATCACTGAAACTTGTGAATGCAACTGAGATGCTCAGCACCTATGTTACAGACTCTGGCAAGGTCCTCTGAAGTAATTATGGAATATTATGTATTCCAAACGTTCTTTAAATCAAGCAACTTAATGAAGTTGTACATTACACAGGGCTACACGCATAAGTATATGCAATGGCAGTATTAGTCACAAGCACAAAACTCTTAGTCAAGGAGGTCTTACAAAATTACATGACACTGCACAGTGTAACATGGTAAACATGTATGTTTTTAAGTACAACAAATTTCATCAACACCTTTTATCTGTGGAATATTACACAAGACTTTCCTAATATGTAGCTGCCCTAGTCTGAAAGTATTAATATAAAATTTATAAAAAATTCCAAATAACAAATCAGTAGTTCTCCAAGTACAAATTATGCAGGGTACAGTCCAATGTGTGCTTGTTAAGTTGGAGCAACTCATTACACATAAGCTCACTTTATCAAAAAGCTGTTTGGAAAACTCTCTCTACTTTTAATTGTAGAGTACAGACTAAGAGTAAAATTACTTAATGTATTTTAAAAGGGGTTGAAGCAATTCCAAATTGAATTTTACACATACAGGTTTTCTACAATCAAATCAAATTCAAGTAATACATATAAGAACAGTTTGCAAATAACATTTCACAACATTTTTATATTTTACTTTCAGTGATGTCCCTCTCATAATCATAAACACCACCACCACCATGAAAGTTCCAGTAATCAGTTACAGACAGTGAAAACCTAAGCCCTTCTTTGGTTAAATTTTGGTGGGGGGAGAGATGATACTATCAGGACTCACTGTTCTCGATATCTTCAGACCAATACAAACCTTTGTGTTCAACAGAACTGAGGGAATTTCCTGACTAGATGAGTAACCACTGGCTTTTCAAGAAAGATTGTTCCACACAGCGTGACGTTTGTTACTGGTGAAATGTGTTTCCCTCCTTTCGTGCTTAAAATATGATGGTGTCCCATGAAACCTATTTCTGTACATTCTCTGAACTGATATGTAAGGTTAATATAATACTGCATATGCAATTTTATTAACACTAAGAGTCCTGCTCTGTGGTCTTGAAATCTAGCACAAAGTTGCCCAATGAAATTTATATCTCCTGCTCCAAGCCAAAATAAGCTCCTTGGCTGGCAGACTTTCAGTGCATTTCTACCATCACCTAATCACATCCACTGGTGTAAACAATTAAAGGCTGACTACAACAGTTTTAACAGCAGAGGTTTTTGTGGCACATGTGTAACTTGGATATCTGAAAACACATCCCAGGTTGGCTGTGGTGGATCTCACAGTATTTATGTACCTTGGATTCCAAATTTTTAAAGGTGGGGTTATGTAAAACTGGAACTCAGACTGATGCCTAATCCATAATTAAGATATTCACTTTCATGTAAAATAAGGAACACTTAAAATACTTGGGTTCTGCATACTACCCTCACATGCAGCTCTTAACATTTTTGAACAATATATCTGTCCATTCTCCAAGGATTTCTAAAAACTGGTCTGTTTTTCAGCAAAGCTCGGCTGATAGACACATGTTAAATTCTTCCCGTCCTTGCAGACTTCTCCATCTGACATTCAAACTCTTGTTTGGCAGTACAGAATATGAAAGTCCTGTCTCACTTGCATTTAATGGTTTTTGCTTGACATCAAGCATGAGCAGGCAGAAATTCATCAATTCAATGACCAGAGTCTTGTCTGACACTAACACCTGCAAAAACATGCTTTTTTGTTCTACACTGTGTCTCAGGTTAAATCTAAGCAGCCAACCATTTAAGGCTTTAAAATTACTTTACATCTCAGTGCTGTTTTATTACCCATCTAATGCGAAAGACCTACATTAATGGGCACATTCTCAGTTATCTTTTACTGCAGCAATATCTCTCATTTATGTGCTGGAAGCTTCATGTTTTCCATTATTTTGGACCGTGATCCACAATTACCCTCTGCTTCCAATTATTTTGTCTTTTGACAGTGTAATTTTACCCGAACACAGTGACATACATAAAAGATGGTTAGCCACCTCTGTGAATGGTATGTCTAGATTCAGCTTCGACTACTTGTATTGCACACAGTTTGTTACAGTGTCAGCTTTGCTGCTGTGCGCAAGTTAAAATTTTAACAAGAGACTTACAATATATGCAGTATTTACACAAATAAATGCATTTTATGCATGAGTTTTAATAGAGAGTATTATGAATACAAAGTACCATTTTTGCATGAATATAAAATTACCTCCATTCACAACACACAATTTTTCTGAAAATGCCTATACCAAACATGTTCAGCTTTGTACACAATTCAAGACAACCCCCATCCTTTGGATGAATCAGAAAAACATTCTCACCTTATGTTAATGTAAATAACGTGTGTGACGCTGAAATTACCTGTGGAACTATGCCAAGTGCACACAAGATGTGTAACAATGATGCCTGCTTGTACTCACAAATCCCATATCCATCAACGCCAAGTACAGAAGCTGAAACGTACACTTTGATGTCTGTTTAAATACACAGCAAGTGTGCAAGGAGCAGACATCATGTAACGAGTGCATTTTTATTCATTAAATGCAGGTAAAACACTAAAACCTGAAACATTAATCTAGGGAATGTTTTTGGCTAAGACAACAAAAAATAAACGGAAAATGCAGAAACTCTTAGGGCAGGAAACCTTAAATTGGAGTTCTACTGTAACTGTTTAAAGTGACCTGTAAATTGTTTGCACTTTTATTGATAACCACATTCTGAACATGGGTACATTTGAAAAATAATCTACTCCTGAATAAATATTGTACATTTCAAATTTGAAACTCATATATTAAAGGTGTTTTAAGGTTACCCAAAATCTGTGGTAGCAAACACATTTTTATTTAATTGTAAATTGAGAGGTTGCTGTTATTCCTGTACACTACAAGTAGTGCAAGTTCTTTATTTCACTGAACACTGTTATTTAGTACTTACAAACAGGCATACTCAGTATTCAACGAACTGACTACAAATATCTTATGAGGAGTCCAAGTGACAGTAATGATGAGGCAACTTTGGCAATTATGCAAAATAAGCTGCATGAATTATGGCATATTAGTAATCACTTAAAATTATACATATAAGGCTTTTCACAATGATTTGGTATATCCCTATTTCAATGCAGCACAAGTGCGGTGGTACGTTATCAAATGAAATAATCAATTTTACCTCCATTCTTTTTTTAAGATTTGTGCTCAGAAATTAATGCAGTCTACATCTGTGCCTTATGCAAAATAATAAACCTATTCTTGGCTTTTCAAATAGAACATATGCTGTACAAAAAAGTTCAGTGTCCTCAATGATCAGGAAATGGATCATAAAATGATTCATACATGAACTAATCAACAGTTGGATAAAAAACGTGGTTTTCAATGGACATGAGAAATGAAAAAAAAAATTATCCCTCTCATTAGAGTTCCTGTACATCTCAATTTCTGGGACAAACGTTCCAGTACAAATGATAAATCAGCTTCTAAAGACACTCTGACTTGCATGCAACATACTGATAGAATAAAATGCAGTGAAGCATAACTTGTCATTCGTTAACCAGTTATTACACATAATACTCACAGTCACAAGAAGTCAATGTACAAATTATCCCACAATGTTCAGCTTAACAACAGCTGCTCTCAACGACCCCCACTCACTGGACCTCGCAATACTTTTGGCTCCCCTTCGGACACATCTGGTCTGATTTCCGACTCCAATCGATGACATGGTTCTGAAGAATCATTTTCTTCATCATCATCATCATCATCAAAATCATCCCACTCTTTCATAATATCTGCCATTTGAACAGGTGGCTGTCTTCTTATTGGTGCATTACTCAGAAGTGGTCTCTTCACAGGAAAGTAGGTTTTCACAGCTGATGTTTGATTTGCCTCATCACCTTCATCATCAATGTCATGAACTTCATCCTCTCCTGTTTCTTCTGTTTCTACCTCTTGTTCCTGCTGCTCCTCACTTCTGCTTTCTTTTGTTTCAGAAGTTTCTTTCAGTCTCAAACCTTCAACACTACTTGCCATTATCACTTTTGCTTCCTGCCCTCTTTTGTTAGTGCCCATCTCTTGTTCTCGGTTGTTATCTCTAACCAACCCTTCCATGTGTTCCACCTGTGAGTCCTGGCTATTTGCTCCTTCTGATTGTCCCTGAATACTTCCTTCATTAGCGGGGGGCATTTCTTCAATT
>Ga0131853_10014030_pt1 | contig 14676 bp, 8 predicted proteins | sample TergutLab28metaG_FD_92764 | JGI IMG/M metagenome (GOLD analysis project Ga0131853, IMG submission 92764) | Labiotermes labralis P1 segment gut microbial communities from Petit-Saut dam, French Guiana - Lab288 P1 (version 2) (version 2) | ecosystem: Host-associated > Arthropoda: Insects >... | reverse complement strand
GACCGGCCACCTCGACACAGGTTTTTCTTGGTTTCCCTGTGTCTATAAGCAAATGCTGAGATGGTTTCCAAGATTCCAAGTTGCCACTACATGCTTCTCATGTAGCCCTCCCGACTTAAATATTACTTGCGTGAATTTAAGATTTCAGAGCGTTACGCCTTTGTTACTCCGCCTTCTGGCGTTTTGAAATTTGTTTTTTTTTTCCTTAACGGTTTTTAAGTGTACTGAATAGTTCTATAGTTTATTTTCAAGAACTCCTAACAAAGAAAGAATATGTCTGTACAGAAAACGGATGAACCGAGAGGGAAATTCCTCTGTCCATGATATTTTTCCACCAAACGTTTGTATGTAATTCTTTTCTCCCCACATTTGCTGTGTTTTTTCCACTGGATTCAGTAACGCCAACAGTACAACGTTTAACGATTAGAAGTTTCTGGATGTGACGCCGTGTAGTGCGTCAGGCAGGAAACAAATTTTTTGGAAGAACTTTCTGTTTTCTTTATTCAAGACATCAGAAAATCCTCTCCGAACCTCTTATACCTCTCTACGAATATCGTGTTGTCACATTCTAGAGGACCGTAATTTTGCTACGTTTCGGCACACTCACGTCTCGAATTCAATGTGAGGAGTAAGGTTAAAGTTTCTTTTGTGTTTAAGTAAGCACTACGTCATTAAGACGTGGCAGTGTACGTACTGTTAATGTGGGTACTCCATGTTCCGTCTATGTTACCCAAGCGGTAAATAACTCGTAGTATCCATAGGATAGAAAGATTAGTAGGCCCAGACAGGGCTTGACACAGTGATTTCAGAAATAAAATTATATACGCCCGGAGTTTTGCAGGCAGCAGGACTAATTCTGTTTGCTTAAACTGCTGTTTTTTTTTTAATTCTCCTTCCTTCACTTAGCTAGGATCTATCTCTATCTCTCTATTACATATTATGTACATTCATATGCATGTTGGGGTCTAGGTCACATGACTGTTTACTTTCAATTTCTTGCAGAGCCTGGTAAGAAATTTCGATACAATCTTCAGCATGTTTCTTGAACATGCTTCTGCGTGTCTACTTAAGAAGTTATATAACTTCGCATGCGAAATATATGGAGCGTCTTTGTTATAATGTTCTTCTGCTAAACCTATTGTCCTCAGATCTTATATTCAAGCCTTCATAATTTCTCCATTTCTATTTTGCTGTTCTGGTACTAATTTATCATCATATTCCCAAACATTCCTCCTCCTCTTTCTCATTACATGTTTCCTTCTCTGATCCTTCATGCTCTCTTCTGTAGGTCACGTGTCCTTTGAGTTTCATTTGATTGACATTAGTTATTTGTTTTTGTTTTGCCGTTCTTGCATCTTTGTTCCACGAACTGCTGGGTGTAGGAGTTTCGCTTGTTGACTGAAGCGGCACTAACGTTTCTTACGTAACCCGCAAGTTAGTCCCAAGTTGTCTGTGGAAAAGCAGTTTCGGTCTGCCAGCGGCTTCGCGAAGGATCAGATTCCTCTTAAGTTGTGAAGGATGGCAAGTCTGATTGCCTGCATGTGGTCTTCCCCACTTTCCGAACTACCTTAAGGACGCATTTCCACTCGAGCAAAATACTGTGATATCCGGGCGTCAAATCCTTCTATCATCATCTCCATTAAATGGAGGTTTACAAGACTGCGAACTGTTTTGCACCACTTCGTCTGCCTTTTAGAGAAGTAAGATTAAGGCCGTAGCTGCATAGACGCTCCCTACAGACAACTGTTTCGTTTGTGCTGAATTGAGACCTGATCTTCGCATGCGGAACTCGTGGTCAATATGTGAATCGCATTTTGATCGAACTGTTGCACTCCGTCAGTTAGCAATTAGTGTAGTCTCTGGAATTTCTCTTTATACGCAAAGTTTAAGCAGAACAGAGTTAGTTGGTTAAGCTAGTATTAATCATTGATATCACTATAGTTTCTATGTGGTACACTACAAACGATTTTATTATTAAGAAATAAGTATATTTTTTACATTTTTTTATTATTTTCAAGAATGATTGTCACAGGAAAGAATTACTTTTCGTTATTCAACATTAAAAAGCTATCCTTTTCATAGCAAATGGAATTTTATGTATGTACATTATTTACACCAATTTTATGATTTAAATCATAACATAAATAAAATTCCACACGAATTTAGCATGGAACATATTTGTATATTTCATATGATCTTTATAATAAACAACTATTGGTTCCCTCCCTAAACAGCATCAACAGCTTGGTCTTTGTCATCGGGACTATCTATGAGGCTAACTGCTTACATTTTACGTAAACAAATCGTTTTACGCCCGTAAAGCCTAATTACTCTGACCCCTTTGCTGTTATTTCTATAGACTTTAAATTCGTTAATACTTTGCATAAATGAGATTGCCCGTGTTTTGTACGACAACGCACAGATTCCTCTTGAGTCGCCTTTGGCGAACTCGGCCGTTGTTGGTTAGACTCGCCTTGGAGCTAAGACGCTCCCAGTGTATTATTCATAGTCTAAGAATCAGACGCAAAAGGGTTAGTATCAAGCAGGGTGGGACAGGGAGAAGGATGCTGCGCATGTCACGTGATTTCAGTCGAATTTAATACAGCACAACTATAAGTATCTAACAAAATGGAAAGAACGTGATAATTTGTGACTCTGTGTTGTGCACTTGGCTATGTGGCAGGCGGGTTGGATCTGTTAGTGACTGAGCAGGAGAATAAGGAATGTAGACCATAGTTATTTCAACGTTTGTAAATCACGTGTTCGTCATTGGAGTACACCCTCCTTAAATTTATCGAGAAACATGCTAAAATTATTCAATTTCAAAATAACTGCCCTCACATGTGCGAAAGCCCTTAAAATCCCCATAGAAATTTTGTTTATATGTTTCGGCAACAACAAAATCTGCTGCATTTTTAAGACATGCTGCATAATTTGTTTCATTTTCCACAATTTGTTTCATAATTTTATCTTGTTTTTGTTAAAATAATTATTTATTCATAAACTATGCGCTAAACTTTAACTACTAACCCGGTCGTTTAACTATTTAAAGACGAAACTTAATCTGTTTTATTTAAAGGTTAAGTTCGTACGTCACAGTAAACACCATTTCCTTTATAAAAGCCAATCAGTTAAGGTTGTATAGGGCAAAAGTCGCTGTCCGGGCTTCCTACAGAACATATAAATTAGTTCTGTTGGCAGAATATAGAATTTCTGAATGTTAAACCTGGTGGTTCATACTGCAAACGCTAGGATTTTAAAAGGTTAAGTATTAAATATACCCAAGAATGCAGTCGTTCCATAATTCTTAACGTCGGAGGCACTTGCAGTATTTGTCGGCTTGAGGCTGTCGTACTTGTTTCTAAGGGAAGACTGCATTCAGACAACAAAAAACTTATTTATGTCGTCATTACTAATGAATAGTCCGAACTTTTGCCAACATATGAATATTGTTATCATGCTGTTGTCTTTTGTGTGTCCCTGTTTATTTAGCCAAGCTCCCAATATCAACTTACAACGTACAGCATCGAGATGAAGAAAGATTAATGAATAATTAATTACTGAGGACGTGGAAGGAGAGACTATTGGGCAATATGACACAATGTCTCATCATTTGTCTGGAAAAAACGAAAGAAAGCCACGTAATTTCTGAGTTGAAAATATCCCGTCTGAGATCGAAATCTGAAAAGGGGACATAAGAATGCGAAGCAAGAACTACTCAATGGACAGCGATATTCAGTATCGTAATGTAGACAGATTGTCTTTATCATTAATGACACGCCTCATTAGCCTGGACTAAGACACAGTTTTATCAAATAAATCTGTGAGTGTTTGGTGTGTTCATATAAATCACTAAGATCGGAAATGGGGAAGAGCAAATTACTTCTCTGCGTTGCTGGCCATCTTCCGGTCCCGCACGTGCTGTGCGATGCGATAGTGGCGCCTCTCTGACGTCATAACGGCGCCGTTTTGGCGTCTCTGCTGTGAAGCAGGGGTTGAAGAATCGTATTGGGATGGGTAGGATGCTGGTTACAGAGATGAGAGAGTTGTGTTAGTGGCGTACTGGCAACACGAAAATGTCGTGGTCATTCTGTTTAACTCTTTATAATACAGTATTTAAAATATGTACCACGCCCATTACCATTCAGACAGCATATTTTAACTCCACAGTGTATTTGTGTATTCCGTACAACTCGCAGACTGAATGTGGTTTTGTGAGTAGGTTACGAGGCGGACAACCATGCGGTCGTGCTTCCATTGTCGACAGACGCAAGAAATTATTCTCTTCTCGAAAGCACACAGACCGGATCTGCGCCCACCCAGCCTTTGGGGGTTATTTCCCCGGGGATAAGGCGGGGTCATCAATCTGACCGTTCACCTTTATCTAATACAGAGGTTAAGAATCGCGCGAGCTATACCTCCACAAAATTATATGCCTTCATAGCATGCACAGGGAACTTTCCTTTATTCATTTATTTTCTTTTAGAGCATTAAAATATTAAAAGAATACATTTACTGTGATTCAGGGAATGCCGTTTCGATTTCGGGCTCAAGATTCAATAATTTTGCGGGTGTCTGTGTAATAGTGCGTTATGACGGAACTCAGAACTTAACAGGGTTTCTTTTGTCTGTATTCTAGGGCGTGGTAACTGAACTCAGGACTTAGCAGGGTTTCTCATGTCCATATTATAGGACGTGGTAACTAAACTAAGGACATAACAGGGTTTCTCTTGTCTGTATTCTAGGACGTGGCAACTAGCCTCAGGACTTACCAGGGTTTCTCTTGTCTCTACTCTAATACCTGGTAACTGAACTCAGGAATTAGCAGGGTTTCTCATTCCGTATTCTAGGACGTGCTAACTAAACTAAGGACATAACAGGGTTTCTCTTGTCTGTATTCTAGGACGTGGTAACTAACCTCAGAACTTAGCAGGGTTTCTCTTGTCTGTATTCTAATACGTGGTAACTGAACTCAGGACTTGCCAGAGTTTCTCTCGTCTTTATTCTCGGACGTGGTAACTAACTCTGAACTTAAGAAAGTTTCTCTTGTCTGTATTCTAGTACTTGATAACTGAATCCATAACTTAAAAGAGCCTTTCTTGTCTGTATCCTAAGACGTGATAACAGTCCTTAAAATTTCGGAGACCTTCTCTTGTCTGTATACTAGTACATGATACCTGAACATAGAACTTAGCAAGCCTTCCCATGTCTGTATTCTACGATGTGATAACTGGACTTAGAACTTCAGAAAGTCGGAGAGCTATTTTATCCCTATGTTAGTACATGATAATTGAACCCAGAACTTAGCAGAGATTCTCTTCTCTGTATTCTAGACGTGATAAATGAACTCAGAAATTGGATTAAATTATCGTTCCCTGAAGGTTTCTGTCTTCTGGTATATGACGTCGAACATTTTGATAGATACTCATATTTATCAGCATTTCAGAGGACCGTGATGAAGATGATGGAACCAACAAAATCCTCAGAAGTTTCAGTAACTATCTAACAGACTTCACTACGTCACATTCCAAACTACTGGGATCTACAAAATCACTGCTGTGAGGATTTTGCATTTAACATACGTATATTTTCTTGGGCATTCATAGAGATTTTTTTTCTATTGCGGGTTTTCATGTCATCGTTCCCGTATATTTTTTTCTTTATTATTTTCCATAATTTTCATTAGATTTCCTTTACATTCTTGTTTATTTTTAAACGTTCATTAGATCCAGGGGAAGACTTAAGCGTTGTGAGAAATTATGCCATACCGATGGGCAAGTAGCAAGGTTTCGGAAGGTTTTGCTGCCCATATGTATAGTGTCGTCTTGGATTACTTTTTTCCGTGAAGACCAAAACAAGAGTTTTCTTCGAAAAGTCGGTACCTAACAATCGGCACGGCCTCGTATGCCAGAAAACTGTTATCTTTACCAGTACCGCTGTTTAAACTTCAATTTTCGCGTTGTTTTATTCTGTTGTCTATTTCCTTTTTTTATTATTATTAAATCTGCGCATTCCTTTTTTCCCTTCTTTTTCCGTCTTTTTTTTTATTCTTGTGCCCTTTTTTATGTTTATTGGACCGTGCATCATCTTGATAGTTGAATAAAGAGAGACCAACTTGATGTCACTTGCTTTGTTATTTCATTATTTAATGTTCAACATGTTTCGGATGTTAATACATCCATCCTCAGGAGCTTGCGACTTATTTGTTGAGTTATTTCATGGGTTGTATTGTTCTGCTACGATGTGTGTTGGTGTTACGTTGTGGTTTGGCTGGGGTGGTGTGGTATTCGGATGCATGCTTCAGCCTGCATCCGGATACCCAGCAATACAACCCATGAAATAACTCAACAAATAATTCGCAAGCTCCTGAGGATGGATGCATTAACATCCGAAACATGTTGAGCATTAAATAATGAAATAAAAAAGCAACTGACATCAAGTTTGTCTCTCTTTATTCAACTTGTGCCCTTTATTTCTCACTACGCAGTTTTGCGTTTTATTGGTATATCCTCTTTATTTAGTTTTCGTTTTTATTGCTTTTTCTTTCCTAAATTCTTTCCTTTCAGGTATTTTATTTTATTTCTTTACCTTCCGTTGTGTACTTCGTGTTCTCTCATCTAAAACCTTCACTGCTCTGCTGAATACGTCTGAATGCAAGACTTATAGTAGAAGGTTGTATTTTCGGAAGGATTTTACGTACAAAACTAGGAACAGCACTGCTCACTCGGAGAGTTCGTTAGAACTACCTAAGCTGATGAAATCAACACAGGACCCTGTAGATGGACACTATATATAGGCGTAACGTTTCATCACACTTCGTTCCCATTTAAACCAGGACGAAAGTGGCGAACCAGCCGACATGTCAGAACTTATAACCAAATTATACTGAGCCTTCTGTGCTTACTGCTGGCTTCCTGAGGATATTTACACACGCCACTCATCAACTATTATTCTCTCTAATCCTTTCGTCTCTTCTACGATCTTATCCGTTTCTTCCTGTTATATGTGTGTTCTTACAACTCTAACCTATGGAATCCCCCCCCCTCTCCCCACAAAAAGCAGCAGTCGATTCGGCGGTAAGACTGTTTCGCAAAAGCAAAGTCCCGGGTTTGAACATCGGCAGATAGACCGGCGGTCCTGGATAATGTGTTGCATGTTTTCCTCAGCCTCTCCAAGCAAGTGTTTATGTATTACCTCAAATCAAGGAGCCTTCCTTCCACACCCTTTCCAATTCGCACTCAGTAATCGCCGTAATCATTCGGTGCTACTTGGTGTGACATAGTGACAGCGAAGTTGAAAACCCCATAATTAAATGGCCTACTTATTTATACGTATCCAGTTAATGCCTCTCGTCCCCAATTCAAGACTTTTCTGTCGTATGTTTTATATAGCAGGGTTACATCCACAAAGTACTCGTGATTTTTCACGACCACTCTCAGCTCGTGTCTCACACACCTTGTCCTTCAGCCTCAGTCACATGATGACAGCTGCTATGTTAGCAGACGAATACTGGCGCCTCTACAGTTTTGACTGCAGAAACACAATGATCTACGCGAGCACAACTTTGTGCACTCTTCCAATTGTGACATCAGCTGCGCATGAAGGTGGAAACTTTGTGGCGTTACTCCTTATATACTCTTCTTGGTAGTACTAATGTTAGTCTGTCCCTTTCCTTGTTATCGTACTTCATCATCCTGTTCCAGGTATCCGGGATAACATAGTAACTACAGTGACTACACTAAGATGTGGACAAACAGGACTCGAGTCCTGGCAGGGGCAATAAATTTTCCTCACCACCGAAACGTCCTATCCGGGTCTGTTGCCCAGCACCTTCCTGTTCAGTGGATATCAGAGATCTTTCTTCGTGGGCGAAGCGGCCGTACCGTAAGGCTGATAATTGTCTTCCATATAGTACCGAGGCTAAGAATGAGTGGATCTGTATCTCCTGTCATCATGTGTAAGTTAGCGACATGTACAGGATCGACTATACCTTTGTCATATTCTGTTCCAGCCAGTTCTCTGCTTTAACGAGAAGACTAACTAACTACACACAGCAGAGTTAAAATGTAGCAGACATTGTAACATGGTAGACTGCGTCGTAACGTGAAGTACGGATAAGAAGATGCTGTCTTTCGTCTTATTCCATGCATTTCACTGGTGTTACCAGTTCATCTGATGTGACTGAACGAAGCTGTAGCTGTCGGTTTTAACGACCTTTCCTGTAAGGTTTCTGTCCACAAATTTAATCTTTAGAAGAATCCAGTAGAGCTCCTGCGTTCTTGCTTTGATTACCAGTGGTCGCTACTAGAGTCTAATCGATTACTCGAGCCATTACTCTGATCGAGTTCCTTTAATCGATTCTTCTTCAGACACTGTAGAATGTTAGCTGAATGTAAAATGACAGGAACAGAATCCTACTATCGAGGGTACCAAGAGTTTTGTTGGTGTAGTTACAGAGTGTTAAATTGATTGTTGGGCTTTGTGAAGAGAAAGCACAACTCTGTGTTGAACACGCTATAGCAGATTCAATCTCAAAGCACTAGCGCCCAGACCATTACAGAAAGTAACCATTACGAGCAAAAATGTCACATGTAACTTTATAGAAACCATGGACAAATATTCACGACCGATCGGGTCAGTACGCTTGCAAATATGTATACTTTCATACAATAGCAGCATCAAGCTTATTGGTTGAGGTCCGTGTGAATCTATGCATTCCTGACAACACCGGGATTTTGCCAGTGCACCTCCCTTATGTTTATTAGTACTGCATTAAGTTAATCTGCACTGTTTAATACTTTACGATAGGTTCTGATATTATCTAAATCTTTTTATATAGAAAAGCATTCTATTTGTAATTTATCGTCTTTTATTCCATCTAAACATTTCATCTCATTTTTTCACTTCCTTTGCCCACTTGCATTTGAACATCTGTACTTGTAGTCGTAAGGTGCTTAGTCTGAGTTTAGGTAGAGTACCATGAAGCCTTAGGGAAATGTGTGTCGTTTGCTTCAATACAACCACGAGCTGCGGTATAATTTTTACATGGCAGGAACATTATTCTACATTTTGTGTTGTGTATCAATCTGAGGCCATTTTTATGGGAACACGCGGTGTTCACGTAGGCTTGCTTACAGAAGTGCCTAGTGTATATACGAAACTGTGCTATCTGGAGGATAAAGATGTAACTTATTTCACTTTTGTGACGTGAAATAGATCAAAGTGAGGAAGGAAAGGGTGTAGGTTCGAAACGGATAAAAGGAAAAACGAAATGGGGTGAGGGATGAAGAGATGAAGGAAATAGCCTTCAGTTGAATTTCAACGGACATTTCTCACTAATCGTGTATATCAGTAGGGTAAAGTTTGTTTGTGACATCATGATCTGAACTACCGAAGGGATCTTTTCGAGACGGACATTTTTAGGGAGTTGACGATTCGGCATTGATGGAAATATCCTTTGGTCTCCTTAATTCCTTCATACCAGTTGCTTGTTACAAAAACGCTAACTTGAAAAACTGATAGTGCTGCCGCTACCGGAAGCCATGTAAAGTATCTTACAAGAAATATGTTAGCCTTCCTTTGCCTCTCGTGGGTGGCATCACATGATCCTAAGAGTCTTGCACGATCACTGTAGAACAAAGGACGCTGTTGACTCTACAGAAATTATCCTCGTACCCAGGATTCAGTTATGTCCATCAGATCCTGTCCATCCCTTCAAACTGTGCAGATTACGATTTCCGCCCAAAGTCGCTTTTGTATGACAATCAATAAGGCTCAAGGGCGGACGCTTAAATGTGCTGGAATATATCTACCATCGCCTGTTTTTTTCCATGGCAGCTGTATGTGGCATTTTCCCGATCCCCTTCATTTGACAACGTCGCTGCTGCAATTATTGAAGGGTACCGATAAAGTACGTAAAAAAGACAGACTGGTAACATGAGATATGGAGAAGTGCTTTAATGTTTCAAATAGAGAACCAGTTTTTTGTTAAATATTTTATTGTTTCTACGTACAAATTATTTTCACTCGTACGATTACTATTTTGAAATAAGTTACGGGCGCTTCCTCTCACGTGCCGGACTCAGATCTACACAGAGATCATTTTCTAACAACAAGAGTCTGAAGTTGATACGACCCTTTGGAGCATGAAGTTAAGGCAAACAGCGTTTAAAAATTCATTCCTTTCATGACAGGGAACATAGTCTGTTGTGTCTCATTTGTAAAGACGAACCGCTTACTGTCGTTTATGAAAATAATCGATGCACGTTGTGGGAATTATATAAAACAAGTATAATGAATGGCAAGATGTAGAGATTTTGTAGTGTTAAAGCATGCTCTACATACTGAACTCGGCGCTTTGCGAACCTACAAAACCGAAATCTAGTATATATAATATGTTGGTTATTATACTCCTGCCTTTTGTTGAAGTAGAATTTTTCTGATAAAGAAAGTAGTGGTTTACTAAATTTTGTCGGTTTAAACGTAAAGTTCCAAATTTCGGTATCAACCCGAAGACTGGTTAACCTAACCATTGCTCTGTGATTTTTATAATTTCATATAGCAAAAGTACGACATACTCCCCATATTTCCTTTAGTGTCTAATTGGTTATGTTATTTTCCCCCTGTTTTTGGTTTATTCCTTCTCTATCGGCTTGATATATAATTTTTGTTTTAGAGAACCTGTTCAATTGTTTTCTACATTGCGATGAACTTTATGTGGGAGTCGGCATAACGTAGTCGAAATAGCTACTGGCTGGAGAACCGAAGATTCGTCGTTCTCTTCCTGTCACGCTGTATGACCCCACTTGCCTCCAGTGAAATAATTTTTCCGGAAGTAAAGCGGCCGGTGCTTGTAGCTAACCACTCAATTGCACCCAGCTCTGAGCTTTAAAAAATGAGTGGACCAGTACCTGCACACCCCCATACGCCCGCATAGCTTGCATGTAGACAAATTTACCTTTACGATTTTCTCTTTTGCTAGAGTTGGTGTCTGTAATAATACAGTTGCGCTCCTTCAACAAAGATGAGCCCTTTCTCATTTTGAATTGAAATATATCGTTGTGCGTAATAAATAACCTCGTCACCAAATACGTGAAGCACGAAATTAATGTAACGGATACTTAAAAATTTAAGTCCTGTCTCGCAGTAAATTCTTACAGTTTCGAAGCTTGGGGTTTCCTGGCGTATGGCGATGTGTCGGGAAAAATATTTCCGACGTTTCTTCGAATCGATGTGAAGTACACATCCAATGATACGGCGTCATTTCTCGGAAGACTTTTAAGTTCCACAGCACCGCAGTGACAAATTTACAGCCTAAATTACAAAACCTAGTAGGTTAATATTATACAGCGAAGTAGTTTTCCTTCCTTCTTGGACTTTTACGCAGGTATTGAATAAATTATTTGAACAAAATGTCGAATTCTTTAAAATTAATTTTGGTAGTGCACTTAATATTGCAGTCGCTGTTCTTTATATTTTCCACTGACATTGCAAAATGCTTAATTTTTTTATTTGGCGTTATAGCCCCACTGGGCCAGGGCCTCCTCAATCACGAGGTTCCTAGACCACACACAACAACGCACAACAGTCAATAGGACTCCTCCGGACGAGTGATAGCTCGTCGCAGAGATCTCTACCTGACAACACACAGCACTCACAACAGACAGACATCTATGTTCCCGGTGGGATTCGAACCCACAATCTTAGCAGATGATCGGCCTTAGACCGCGCGGTCACTGGGACCAGCAAAATGCTTTATATTTTCGTTATTAGAAAAGTGCTACATATAAGAACGGTGAAATGAAAAAATTCTAATGCAAACTCATGCAAACAATTGTTCGCGTGTTTTAGTCTGACAAACATTCTGCTATTTGAACTATATACTTGAAGAGACCTTCTAATTGGGCTATAAAATAGTCAGTTTATGGCGTAATCCAATATCTGAATTATACCCTGTAGATGTGGATGTCTGTCTTCGTTCCTGCCAGAGGAGAAGAAATACATGACGATTGAAACAGATTCGTTATGTTTAGCGAAGCAGAGCATGTCTATTTACTACAAGCGTACAAAAAATCAGGCTTTTCACCTGACATTTCAGCCGTAATTCTGTTACTGGCATCAACAACAGTAAATGTATCATAGCAAGTGTAATTCATTATGTGATAGCGTTGTTGATGAGGAGCAGAAGCATACCTGCACGCTTTTATGACATCGGCACTAAGTGAAAGCCAATGATCAACTTTTTGCTGCTGTACTCCACAGGAAGAGTTCCCCTTAGCAGTTGGTAGCACGGTAATATATATGGATTGAATACATTATGATAAATAATAGGCCTATTTGTAACAATATTGTCGGTTGCATGGTATTGGTCTGAAACAGCACTCGATAAGTTCGAGAGCAAGAACTATTGCAGAATTGTGTCCTTGTATTTATGTTTGTCTCTGCGCAACAAACCATCAGCAAGCCACCATCTTATTTGACCCAAACTCTAGTCGTTTCCCACAATCGTACTCAGACAGTACATTACATGGGCCGCCAATAACCGTGAAATTAGAGTCTTTGTTACATGCAAGTTTTTAAGGTATGGCTGTGGATACCTGAAGTTTCTATTATTTCAGTTTCACGTAATTTATTACCGTAACTTACAGCGGTAGTTCCCCAGCCCTGATGTATATAATTGAACATCCTCGTCACTTGGATATAATAGCAATTTTTTGTCTGTCGTATAGTTAAAACAGCGTTGGAAACTATGAGGTGACAAAACTTACATTTCTATGTTACACGAACTTCTAACCTCAATTGAGTATTGTTTTGAACTGAAAAATTCAAGGCACATACATATCTGTCCAGTTATGCCGTGAAACGGAAGTTCTGTTTTCCAACGAAAATGATACAATAATTTCTACACTTAAACAGATGTAGGCTGCTATCGAATCATTACATGCAACATTTTTGTGAAAAATGACAAATTTATTTTTATCTCGTTTACAGCACAGGTAAAATATATGAAAATACCCCTGGCCAAGGCTTGATGACATGGGTGGGGGGGAAGTATAGGTAAAGCTGTCCACACACCAGCCTCGGCTCCAGACGGAGGCTAGTGGTCAGCTTCACGTCCCGGTCGATTTATCCCAGGGAAATAACACCGTTACCCACTGAATAGGAGGCTGGGTGTGCCTTAAGAGCCGGTCTGGACGGTTTTGGAAAAGAGAAAATGTCTTGCTCCTCCCAGAATATAAAATATGTTCGAAATGAGGCTATTGACATCGTACGTTCATTTTGCTGGTTTTTGTTAAAGAAATGAATATTTGTACATGTTTATTAGGCCAATTACCGCATAGTGATTCGTTGAAGTATTAGATGGTTGCCAGAAAACTGAAAATTAGTGAACTGGCTTTGATTTTCTCTATGAAAACCTTTATGACCACTGAGCAACCAGACAAAGACACAACACAGAACTAAGATATTTGGTATAGTAATTAGGTGCAAACAATGTGTGATACAATTAGCCATCATTTTCGATTAAAAAGTGGCCCATGCGTTCAAATTTGCCGATCCCGGTGGCCGCGCGGTCTAAGGCCGATCTCTTGCTGGGATTGCGGGTTTTTATCCCGCAGGAGGCATGGATGTCTGTCTGTTTTGAGTTTTGTGTGTTGTCAGGTAGAGGTATCCGCGTCGGGCTGATCATTCGTACAGAGGATTCTTACCAAACGCGGCGGGGGTTCGTGTCAATGAGTGTGATCAGGTCCAACAATAACTCAGTGCCTCTATAACTAGTAGGTAGAAAGGGGTCAGAATAAGAAAGAAAGAACCAAAAGTTTTTAATTAACTGTGGTCAAATACATCCCTCATTATTTCATTGGAATAGCAAAAGTTGTTATGAGGCTTGTATGCTGTTGCGAGATCAACGCTACGCAGTGTAAATCGAAATTCGTAAGTTTATTAAGAAGGATTCAGCAAAGACTTGAGAAGAAATAAGATTGGCTGTGATTTAAAAGTTGCAGCGTTTTGGTTGGAGAAATAATAATTAAAGAGTTTTAGAAGTATTTCATAATCACTCGAAATCTCCGCACGAAAGTGGAAGAATGGAGGTGTATATAAATGGGATATAACAGCAGATTAGCGAGGGATTTACGGATTAGAATGAAGGTGGGGATGGTGGTTTTTATTTTTTTAATTGCAAGGGGAATGGTTATAATTAGTGAGCACTTAGTCCAAGAGAAGTCGGTAGAGGGTAGTTGTAAATGTTAATGGGATTGGTAGGGGGTGGTTGAAAAAGCGAAATGATGGTTTGAAGAGAAAATTGAGAGGAAATTATAAATGGAAGGTTGTTTTAAGGGGGTGAGGAATTAAAAGGTTGGACTGTCATTTCCAGATGTCTAGTAGGAGATGGTAACTGGCAGAGTTACATAATAATAATAATAGTTTCAACATTGAAACTAACGATACAGGCACCATGAATAGTAACAACAGAATGGCTGCAACATAGTTTGTCTCAGGAACATAAGTATAAATACCCTGCATAAAGGAGATGATGATGATGATGATAATAATAGTTATATTATATTATATTATATTATATTATATTATATTATATTATATTATATTATATTATATTATATTATATTATATTATATTATATTATATTATATTATATTATATTATATTATATTATAT
>Ga0131853_10014029_pt1 | contig 14677 bp, 6 predicted proteins | sample TergutLab28metaG_FD_92764 | JGI IMG/M metagenome (GOLD analysis project Ga0131853, IMG submission 92764) | Labiotermes labralis P1 segment gut microbial communities from Petit-Saut dam, French Guiana - Lab288 P1 (version 2) (version 2) | ecosystem: Host-associated > Arthropoda: Insects >... | reverse complement strand
TATCTATCTATCTATCTATCTATCTATCTATCTATCTATCTATCTATCTATCTATCTATCTATCTACCTATCTATCTATCTATCTATCTATCTATCTATCTATCTATCTATCTATCTATCTAAGTCTGACACATGTACTCTTGTAACAATTTTGCTATCTATTGAAAGCGTTTGGGATCCCAGAATGCACTTTAAACATTTTTACCCTTGGATCTGCAATTTAGAGGGCCTGAAGATGACTCAGAAATAGTCGAAACATGTCGCCTTACAACAACATTTTATGTAATAAACTGTTGTGTTTTGACTGATACGTTATACTTTACATGTATTGAGAAACACAGCGGGATGACTAACGGTAAATTTATGTCCGGCACTTTGCCACTGTCAAAAAGTGTAGCTGTCCCCCTTCACTGTACGAAAACACGTTACAGGTTTCGAATTATGGATCCACTCATTCTTAATCTCAAAATCAGATGGAGGTCAGTGGTCAAATTGACGGCCCCATTGCTTAACCCCTGGTAAAATAACCAAGTATTTTTTTTTTTAATTTTTACATTTGTACCGTGTATCTTGATACTAACAAAGTTTATTATCCACTGACGAATTTAAATATTAATATTATTTCTAAGACAATCATTTGTGCATTCGTTGGTGACTAATAAACTTTGATACTCAGGTAATCTATTGAATAGGAGGCTGGCTGGGCCTTTGAATCCAGTGAACACAAAAATCACTTGCTTCTCCCGGGGTTAGAACTCTGGATCGTCCAGACCGTAGCCTTGTCACTATAATGACTGAGCTATCCCGGTTCCTTTTGTTACTTTGTATGCCATTCAGATATCGTCTGGGCAAAATAACAGACACAAGGCTGCTGCATCATTATGAAAGAATCGCACAATTTGTTTTCACGCAATCAAGGGAAGTCCGAGACCAATTTAATATTTCATCAAGTTCTTCTATCACAAAATTCCACGACTTACGTCTTTCTTGCAAGTGCAGATATTTTACAGATCCGACGCTCCTTTGTGTTCGCGTCGTATCAGTTTTTTTTTAAAAAAAAATAAGTGTTCTCCATTATTTTTGTTTATGTTCCGATCCTTTTCGGCTTCCTTTTTGTCCTATCTACGAATCCTTCGTTGTGGTCATTCGTCAAGTGATCCCTGCCACATCACTTACACTCAATATGAAGTCATTACACTAATATACTCCTGTACCTTACCTCAACAATTTAGTTGCTGAACCTGCAACCTTACGTGTTAATTTGAACTTCAGCTTTACGCGTGCATGAGAGTTAATCCCTTCCCCTCAGGGTAGAATGCAAACTGAGAGGGGTTGGGAACAGGGTGGGTGCTGAGTAAAGTATGTGGGTGCACGAGGGAGAAAGTAACAAAGAAAAACTGAAAAATTAACGCTTTAAGGAGTTCTTATCATTTACATTCTTCTACATCTAGATTTGGGTTATCAGGTAAAGAAGGATGAGAATGGCGGAAAATGTAAGGCGCATGGAAGAAACAATAAATGCTTACGAAATGACGATTGGTAAATATAAACAGTCTTTTTTGGTTTCCAGACCAACACACACACACACACACACACACACACACATATATATATATATATATATATATATAATATTCTATGTAGCTCTATTCTTCCATGATCGCGGCACTAGAAGAGGGTAAGTGGTCAGCAGCACGCCCCGGCCGCACTTTACCCCCGGGAAAGACCCGGTACCCATTTTACAGGAGGCTGGGTGGGTCCAAGGGCCGGTCTGGACGGTCGGAAAATCTCGTCCCCCCCGGGATTCGATCTTGGACCGTCCAGCCCGTAGTCAGTTGCTATACCGACTGAGCTACCCGGCTCAGTACACACACATATATACGAGTATTATATATATATATATAATATTCTATATACCGTAGGAATATTATATAGTAAGTATATTAATATATATATATATATATATATATGCTGTGCATTTGTTGGTCTGGACAATTAACTGTACAAAGTGCGCGGTAAATGCATTAAAATCAACAGAAGATATCTCTTGAGGGGCCTAGGAATATGAGGGTGATAATATTCGAATATGTATCACAGAAAGAGGGTCTGGCGTGTATTTTATCCAGTTGGCTTTGGATAGATTTTGACCAGCTGAGCAACAACGGAGTTTACAAGAAGACAGTGTGCCAACTTCAAGGTAAATACAAAATTTTCCCTTTCTACGTCGTATAAGGGGAACAGAGGTACAGCGCTACCCATTTTTAATCACAGCACCAGAAGGAGTTGTCAACCTCACGCCCCGGCCGATTTACACCCGGGAGGGAACCGCGGTGGCCATTCAATAAAAAGTTGCGTGGGCCCCAGACGAGGTCTGGACGCTTTGGGAGCAAATAAAAAATTTGCCTTTTCGTGCATCGAATCCCGGGTCGTCCATCCCGTACCCCAGTTGCTGTACTGAATGTGCCATCCGGACTCCAAACTGGGTCCTGAAACTCGTCAAATTTAATTACGCAATTTGATACAGACGTGATCAAAATTTCGTAGATGGTTAACTTCTTATTTTAAGCGTCACCGTACAACATCAGCGTGGAAATAAGTTCAGCTTCTTTCCGAATCTCCCTATAAATTTGCTTGTGAACTTATTGATATATTATTTCTAATATTATACATCTTCCGCGTAAATGTATTACCCATTTTTATTTCCAACTGACTGCACAACACAAAATTTCGATACCCTACATGTTTCGGCCAAGAACCGCAGACGTCTTCAGGGGGGCTACAATACTTGAGGACACACGCAGCATGCTATGCAAGTTTCCAGCGGCAAGTGGTGAATTACGTACATGCCGCGTCATTCCGCAATTGACTAAAAATTACTGAACCTGTATTAAAATTACGTCATGTAATAACACATTTTTTTTTTCGATTTTGTGATCTAGGAGAGACCTGCGTTTTCTTAGACACCCGGTGTTTGCTCTATAAATGTACTCCCACGAAACATCTGTTATTACAAGAAGTTAAGGTAGAACATTTTACGTTATTTTTAATATATTACTTGCATTATAGTTCTAATATAACTTTAATAATTCTAGAATAATATTGTGTGTATATATTCACTATTCACGGCTGACAAGTTGTACAGCATGCTGCATGTTTCCTAAGATACTGTGGCTCCCTCAAGATAGCCGCGGTTTGTGGCCGAAACATGTTTGAGCGTCAGTATTATTCATTGTGTCGTTAGTCGGAAATAAATGTGTGCGTGTTACTGATATACATTTAAATGGACCACGAAAAGCATTTTGCCAGAATATTCGAAAAGGAGGACTGAAACGTAAGATTAAATTCAGATGGTGCAGTGACGCGAACGTATATATAAAGACCACCCTAAAATTCTGCACTTCATAACGGTCGAGAAATCAAATCGAATGACCATCATAATATAACCATATACGTGCTTGAATCACAGAGCTTATGTGGAGCATAAAGCAGGTGTCTCTCATGAATAAAACACATAAATAGAATTCGAAAACGTGACTATTACGTTCTACGCTCTAGCTCTTTTGGAGAGATTAAGGTTGAATGAGTTCTGAAGAGACTCAAAGCATCAGACAGGTCAGTAAAGTTACTGTGAATGTTAAATCCTTTATATTGATTTAACGTACGAAATGTTCAGTGGAAATGTTACAGAGGTAAGCCCTGGAAGTCATAAGTAACATTATGGGTAGCAATGTCTCTGCCTTAGCTCAAATTAAATGTAAGGACAGAAATTCCTTTAGCCTACACACCATATTTTCTGGTTCCAATTCTTGTCGCACGATCCAAATGTTTGGTTCATGTTACAGCATACTAAGCAGTATTTCACTGAACTTAAGATGTGGATCGCACCGTAAAATGTAAAATGAAGCCAAATGTAGGCCTATGCTTGTGTAGTTTATTTATCCACCCTGTTAGTCCGGGAATAAAACGTAGACTGTTTAAGTGAGGATTAATAAATAATTGAAATGAATGTGGAAGGCAACAGGAAGAGGAGAATCTGTAGGTAATCTCTCAGTCTTTACGTTGGCGAAATGAGGCAAATCATGGAAGATATTAAGATTGCCAATGTACCGGGTGAGATACTAACTTTTACTTTCGGAATACAATTTAAATGCTTGGTCAATTAAGCCAGCTGGATGTACGCATAAACCAAACAACACACCCATGTTGCCTTTAAACTTCCAGTCTTCACGGAGTGTTGTTGGGCTAACAAACCATAAACTGAAGATAAAACTTCCTTGTTTAACCCTTACCCCGCTAACGTGGAGAATATGTTGAGCTCCTAATAATGCCAGCAATTGGCAGATGGGATTTAACTGGGTGTTTAAAGGGTTAAAGCTGTGCATCCCGAAATGTTCTCGTGATATAAATAAATAAATAAATAAAATTTATTAACAAATGAAATTTCCTGTTAATACAAGGAGGAAAAACAAATGCATAGTAAACTGTTGAAACTTCCTTCTTGGAAACCGTTTGGGTGATTGCCAAGCAGATTAAGAGATAATAATGAATCAGATCACAGAGATACGACTTGTGTTAATGATGCTTCATATGCGTGCTTTCAGACTTCCGCAGCGAAGTAGCTTAGAACTGCACTCTTCTGGGTTGTTACGCAGCGAGTAGTTGTAAGAATTGCCAATGGACGGGTATCAGAGATGGGCAGCGACAAGTTTTCCAGTGCGCGAGTTCTTATTTCGTTTCTTGTGTTGAACTGCAAACAGATTTTGAACAAGAACTCCCCTCCCAACATAATACACCCATCTAACGCGTCATCGTTTATTGCCGTAAAAATACTATACGAAACTACACATGAAAGAACTTTTATGTTTTCTGTACTGTGCATTGTGATACAATTATGTAATGTTAACCAACAGAATGCATTTCCAAAATTAATGTTTTAATTCAATTATTCTTGTTTTCTACATGTTTCGAACATCTTACTTTCATCATCAGGAACACTATATTGTGGATGCAGCCTTATATGTTATGTTTTCCATGCGTTTATGCAAGTAGTCTGCCAGGTTGAAGAATGTGCTCGATACACAACACATAAGGCTGCATGGTACAAATAGTCTTCCTGACGATGAACATAAGATGTTCGAAACATGTAGAAGACAAGAAGAATTGAATTAAAACAATTTAACCCCTTAAACGCCGAGTTAAATCCCATTTGCCATCTGCTGGCATTATTAGGAGCTCACCATATTTTCCACATTAGCAGGATAAGGGTTAAAAGCGTATTTTGTTGGTTAACATTACATGGCACCTGAAAGAATCAACGTGTTAATAATAATATGTGCAAAATTCAACAACAATTGGTTGCAAAATAATTTTAATTTGTTGAATGATGGCCGTCATCAGGGAGCTTCCTTTAACATGTGCAGCTTGTGTAAGAATTACCACTACTCACTGCGTAATAGCCCAGAAGAGCGCAGTTCTCGTGGTGTGTCATATTTCAGCACCACAGACAGCGTCACACCGAACTTAGCGAGGTCGATCATGAGTAACAATGTGACACCAAACCTGCAAATTGATCAAGATTCTTTTTTAATGTTTTAAATTTTACGTGCAACCACATACACAAAATTCAACACCGATTTGTTGCGAAATAATTTTATTTGTTGATAGAAGCGTTGTGAGCACAAGACACTGGATATTTGATTCCAGAATTTACATCATTTGAAGACAGACTGAAAGGTATATTTTTGGGCGCAATAATTACCAACAGCAAAACAGTTTTATACTGTATTGTAACTGTATTTTAATTGTAACACTGATTTTAAGAATTGTAACATTCAACCATCACAAAAATAATTTAAATCTGTTTTGGAATTTCTAACATATAAGTGAAAAAACAGCTGTACATGAAAAAGGAAGCTTCCTGATAATGGCCACCAATAAACAAAAATATTTTGCAAACAAATTGGTGTTGAATTTTACACATGTTATTATTCACACGTTTATTCTTTCATTTGTACTTTCGTATAGTATTTTAAGGCAAAAAACGAGTTAGAAGGGTGTAATATATGTGTGTGTGTGTGGGGGGGGGGGGTTGAGAAGTATGTATAACTGTTGTTCAAAACCTCTTTCTACTTGAGCATGTGGGAAGAATTAAGAACTCAAGGACTGGCAAATTTGTCGCTGCTCATCTTTGATACCCGTCCATTGTTTCAATAAACAGATAGGCCGACGATAGACAGACAGAACGTCTCCCGTATTACTTCAACGTTTACATTAAACTTCCGTGAAATCGACGACAGTTTTGTCGATATATTCGACGTAATTCCAATGCTGCACACATGGCTGGCACCAGACACGTGGGCGACCCGAGCAAGTTAACAATTTGGGACCCCTTAAAAAGATAAACTTGAAACTTTTCCGGCGAAGGACAGTGCAGAAGAAATTTCTGAGGGGGCGTGACCAAATTGCGGATAATTTTTCGAGAAATTATTTCGCTTGTGGGGGGACCCGAGTTTACTAGCACCATATTTCCGATTATTCCAGTGACGTCTTGGCGCCCTTTATAGACTGGCGCCTCGGGTAGCTGCTGGCCCGCCCCACACTTCGGCCCTGGTTGCACCACCACTTTCCATTGAAGACGGACAGTAACAACGCTTGCACTAGTAAAAAGTACATTCTCGTCTCTGCTAAAACAAATGTATAGTCACACTCATAAGCGCCTGCGCTATTGGACCTTTCGTCGGGTACCCGGAGCGAGTCAATATTAGGCCAGACATGGTGCTGGAACTCTTTTTACTGTATGTCTGTGGTAACCTTGTAAATGTATTTTATGAGACAGCATAAATAAAGGACCGCTCTTGCGGTTTAGCCAGCGCTCTGGTGGTGGTTAACGGTACTAACATTCCAACTTCCTGCCTTTTTCGTATTATTGATGTCTAGGGATATAGTTTCCTCCCGGAAGAACGTCTGAATCTCCAGCAACATTTACAAAAATAAAACTGTAATGTTGTAGTAGAGTACTTTCACTGCTACTGAATTTTAAATTACGAATATTACTCTGTTGTTGGAACGGTTTGCGTAAAATGGCCAGGCCACACACTGTGCACAGCAGCTGCATGTGGAGGCGGGTGCTAGGCTATAAATTCAGGCAAAATATTTCAGAAACATTCATTGCAACATTTGCTCTTGGGAGAATCACAATGCGAAAAAAGCTTGGGGGATCGTCTGATAACATGTTCTTATTGTTGCTCGCGCCCACACATTGTATAGCTACGACATTACAAGAGAAATGGGGTCAGTGAGTCGGTAGAGTGGCTAGACTGTGGGATGTACTGCTAAGGATATACAGTTCGATTCCCGGCATTGAATAAGTGCTTGTTTTCTTTGCGCCCACTTTTGCTCTGACGTCAATTTAGCTTCCTACTCATTGTGAACCGGGCGATCTTACCTCGAGGGTAAAGTGACTGGTGGAGTGATGCTCACCACTCAGCTCTATCTAGTTTCCAGGATGAGAAAAAGTGGAGGTATACTCCCACGCCTACATATGCAATCGTGGCGTGCAAGGGGATATCTTTACAAACGGGCGATAAAAAGGAACGAAAAAAAAATAAACAGCGAGGGGGCTCTTCAAAAATATTACTTGATGTGCAGCACCCAAAGAGGAAAAAGACGAAACTCGCATACAAATTTGTTTCTAAAAATTAGAATTAAGAAACGAAATAACAAAATGAAAAGTGTAGGCCTGGATAATCATAATAAATATAAGGCATGATAATGGCAGACTTTAACACTCTAAACGCCGAATTAAATCCCATCTGTCATTTGCTGGCATTATTAGGGGCTCGCCATATTCTCCACGTTAGCAGGATAAGGGTTAATTTGCTAAATATGGAGTTCAGAGCAAGATAATGCTGATTACGGCAATTGACCGAGTTTTTTAAAATAAAAGATGGGAATGTCTTCACCAGCTAAAGAATTATAAGATTTTCAGTAAATACAAGGTACAAGGGAGTTAGAAGTCTGGGTATGGCCTTTTGAAACGTCCTCTGAAAATCTAGGAATGGTCAAGGTATGAAATTATCTTAAGTTGTGTTGGTATTGACACAAGATGTGATTTCCGTTTTGTTTCTAATGAAAGAATGACAGCTAAGATGAAAGGAACAATAGTTGACAAGACAAACTAACTTCGGTAACGTGGATACCAGTCAGGTATCTATTTATTTATTTATTTAAAGGCATTTTAAACAGATAAACTTATAACAGCGTGGAATAATGACAGGCAACATGAATTGGGAAGCATATTGAAGGAAGCGGTAGTGGCCTGATTTGAACAGCTATCCCGTAACTTGCTTGCAAGTTCTCAAGAAAATTACTAACATCTGTCAGAATAGCCGGCCGGCGGGCCGAGGTATGAAACGGAAAGAAGAATCAGCAGAGCCACCAGCTCAACTGCGAACTGCAGTATCAGCCAAAGACTTATTAAATGTGCATATGTCACAAGCAAAGAACATCTAGGTTAAGTGCGTGTGTGTGTGTGTGTGGTGGTGGCAAATACAACAGTTAGAGCAATTCTAAACTCTCTTCAAAGCTACAGATTTAGGTTTAATTGCCAACTAGCTATGCAACTAACTAACTAACTAACTAATTAAGTAACTAACTGATTCATTCCGGAGAACCTACCATCTCAGCTGTCAAGCAATTCCCTGCATTTTACGGAATCCAACACGTCCTAACCGTGTTCACAACTACCCAGCTACCCTACACTTGTGCCTACCCTGAGCCAAATTCACGTCCTCCCACCCTCTTTCTTCGAGATAATTTTTAATATCATCCTCCTATTTGCGCCTATGTATTTCAAATGGTCTCTTACTTTCAGGGTTTCTCACCGGAACCTTATATAAGTTTATCTTCTCTGACGAGAGGTAAAAAAATCATGAAGCTCCTCGTTATGCAATTTTTCTTTCGCCTCCATTTAGAGTTAAACAAGAAAAATTTGGTACGTAGATAAATCAGAAGCACTGCAACTCATTATGCATGCACAATGTGTAACCACTAGTGTATACTCTATACTCGCAGCGTGTAAGTCAAAAGTTAGGAACATTGCAACGTAGGGAGATTCTGGGGGTTACTTCCGGCAATTTTACCTTAAGGCATATACAGAATGGGCCACGAAAAAGAAGCCCGCCTTCCGTTTTGCACGTGTCCTTGTGATATTATCTCTGGCGTTAGTACGTATACTGCGTGGAGTGTTTGAACAGTCAGTCAACAGTCGTGCTGTCACCGTGTTGAGGTATACCCGATGTAACTTAGTGATTTTGATGGCTGCAGTTTTCTCTGGGGACACCTGAAAAGTGCGGTATACGAATCAAATCCGCACACGGCACAGGAAATGAAGGACAACATCAGCCACGCAGTTGCAGCCATCAAAATCACTGTTACATCCGGTATACTCGTACCTCAACATGATTAGACGTGCACAGCTGTGTATTGATGCAGGAGGCAACCACTTTCATCGTCCTCTATGATGGTACATCCTTTCAGCATTTGGCTACTGTATTAATTTCTGTATTTACGCTATGCTACGGACCCGGGCTAATTTTTCGTGGCCCACCCTGTAGAATTCATAACTTAGTGGCACGGATTTCACAAAAATGAAATAAAGCAACATCGACAATACGAATATTAATACCGGAAATGCCTATTCAACATTTTCCACTGGCTCAGTACAATATCTATGAAAACTGCCCCGTTCCTTAGCTGTAATTGCCTAAAATCTTCGCAACCTTTCTAAGCAGTAAACACACTTCCTCCTCCACGTAACTTCAGCTTAAACATCAACAAATTTAATCACTGTAAAGGTGGAGGAAACAAATATTTCAGAAACATCGTAAGAAACATTACTGCTGTCCAAGAAACGTCCACTGTATAAACCTGAAAATGTTACAAAGCAAAACAAAAGCGAGTTTTACAAAGTTGTTACATGACATTCCTTCTTCAAAAGGTTGCCTGTAAACGTTTCCTAATTAAAGGGTCAAACAGTGTTAGGAAAATATTTTTACTCCCTCGATGGTAGGTCCTCCTTGAGGAAGGCTGAGTCAGCCGGGTAAAGAGCTTGTGGGGGCGACAGCCTAGCATCTGGGAGGGCCAGCCTATGTCAGACACGTTTCAAGCGAAATGCCGGACAAAGGGAGGTACTTGGTCCTGCAGGTTGCGAGTTGAGCTTTGGGCTTAAACAATCCCCTCGTAAAAACTCAACTGTCATGGAACCTCGGCAAAGGGGAGGTCATAACCCGAAAACGGACCGAAACGCCATAAAAGCGAAGCAGAGAAATAGGAACAAAAAAAAATATTAACCTCTAGGGTACACAGATTATATTTCAGCCTGGAAAGGTACTTGAGATATAAGAATTACAAACTGTGATCATTCAAGTCAGCTGAAGATTACGTTTCCTATTCCAAATTTCGTCGCCCATTACCATTTTAGGGCCGTGACGTGACTGGTTATCATATCCGGAATAACGTAGAAACAAAATGGTTGATTTAATTCAGAGCCATATAATGGTTAAAGTGACAACGAGGGTGGTTGTTACTGGTTTGGTTTATGAGATATAAAGTTGTTTCCTTATTTCGTCACGCGTCAGTGCAGGACATAAAATATATTGACGCTGATACACTTTACGAGAAATGTACAAAGGGACATCAAAAAGGTCCAATATGATGTATTCGAAACAGCGGGGTCAGAGTTACTGCTTGGGTTGCCAACAGAAGTTTGTGTCTGCATAAAGAACGACGTCACGTCTGGAAGAGGTATAAAGAATGGTAGACATAATGGCATTTTCTGCAAGTGTCTCTCTCTCTCTTTCTCTCTGTAATATTCGTGATGTGACTGACTGAAGCCTGAGAGCAGCACTCCGAATACAAGGGTTAGCTGTGGAGTCAGATCCAGGTTTCCAAAGTTACGGCAAATATTAAAAGAGACTGTTTTCCGGGCGGTACGCGTCAAGTCCGAAGAAATAATTTTTAGGCTTTGTTAAAAAAGAAGGAAACCCGCTTAACGTGTAGACCATATCCGTCTCTCCGTTCGTACGTTTGCGACCTGTTATCATGACCAAATTTTGTCACGTTTTAAGAGATTTATTACGTAAGGTATTAATGCAAAAATTTTGTTGAGGAAGCTCGATTTTCGTAAAAAAAATTCAGTGACGTGACAGCCGAACCAAACTTGATTTACGGGCGTCAAAGAAATTCTATTCCTGCGTCTCGTATTTCCTGACCGATTTGGGTGAAACTTGGTCAAGATTACTTCAACACAAAGCCCTTTAGTAACTGCGTGTTCAGTTAAAACCGGTGCAATGACAATCACGCATTACTTACCGGGGCGTAAATATATTTTTGCCATATTTTCCGTATTTTTTTTGGACAGATATGGGTTAAATTCAGTTGATATTATCTGAACACAGTGCCACTGAGTAACTGGGGGGGTTTCGTGAAAATCGATGCAGTTAAAGCCATGAGTAAATAGAATAATTTTTTCTCGCTCGAGTTGGATACAATTTGCTACGGAATCTGTCTAAAGAACGTTGCTGAGTGACTGCTAAGAAGTGTGGCAAAAGGTACAACGAAAGCCCTATCTGCAATATGACGTAAATAAAATTCCTTACACAGTTTTCATGTCCCTTCTGCAGAGATCAATCTCCAATATAAAGTAACACGAAAAAATTAGAGTTTTACGTATTTTTAATCTTTAAGTTTCTTCGGTATCAGGAGCAAAAGGAAAACTTTTACGCACCGAATGCTAGCAAGAATTTTCCGAACTCAATCTGCTCCCACCTACTTCGTAAACATTAATTTTTTACTGTCATTTCTAAACATCTGTACCTTAGGAAAGATTTATCGGCTAAGAGAAGGATTTTTTTTTTTTAACTTTTTACGAGTGCTCTGGACCCTAAATGCACTGCACGAACAACGAGTTGCCCTTGCAAGTCCGTTGCAAGCACGTTACATTTTGAGATAAAGACGTCCTGACCATTAAGGTAACTTTCTTATTTAGCTATAACACCTTTAAAGTACAACATTCATTAATGTTTAATTTCACTGTGTCTGACAAGTATTGACCTTATGATACTTTTCAATGACCTATTTTACAAAACCAAGTAAGCTACTGTCATTGTCTGCGTTAAAATATGAATTGGTATTAGTTAGGCCTGTAGATTAAAAAAAATAATAAAACCTTTAATTGAGTGTAAAAGGCGTGGCTATAAAATAAGGAGACTATTTTCAGAGGAGTAAATTATTTATTAAATTATTGTGTCTACATTTTATCCCATTCAAATTTTCACTAGAAGCTACATACGAGATTTCCAGCCCTCTGAGCATCCCTGATGTAATTTCATAAATGATTTCAGTAACACTACCCTCTAAACCGTTTCCCTCATGTAACAAATTAAACGTTTCCTCAGAAATTTGACATTTACTGTTTCCTCAGTTCTCCCATCAAGCATGAACGCGGTAAGATAAAAAAGATAGCAAAAGAATTAATACTTCATACTAAGCCAAAGGAACGGCGCGTGGTTCAGCGGTAATACTACTTCCCTGCTCTTCGTTAAGCATTACACAACAAAGACAAACAAGTGACTGAAGGCGGATGGTCACTTTCACGCCACTGCTGCTTCACTCTCAGGAAAAATTTCTCGATACCCTCTGAAAAAGAGACTGGATGGATATCTGAGCTGGCCTGGAAGCTCTGGGGAACAGCAAAATTTCTTATTCCTGCCGGAAAAGGGAACCAAGTTTTTATTGAAACGAACTTGCAGCTCAAATTATCTTTATCGTTTCACCGTGCATTCTGTAGATTATTTAATTACACACACCAATACATGCACACACACACACACACACACCAACATATATATATTATTTAAGAAGTCTAAAATTTATATTGAAACACTTAAAACGCACCTACATGTTTCGATCACACGATCATCCTCAGGGAGCATATATTTGTCCTTGTTAAAGTTATATTTTAAAACATTCGGTGAATTACTTCGTTATACTAACTTGGTGCTGTGGCAGCATGTCTGTAAATAGAAAATGTTTATTGATAGACTGTTAAAACAATATAGTAAATAAGAATTGAATATTATACACAAATAATTGGGCTATCCGGTTTGAAGCTTGAGTTATGCTTACCGTGCTTTTGTGTGTGAGTCGTAAGCTGTTTAGAATGAACCTGGTTTTGGATGTGCGCCGTATGCTGTGCAGCTTGAGACAGGTTATGGATTACGTGGAAGTATTCGTGTTGTGTTTGCAAGTTCATAGAGGGGGTTGATATCGCGGATTTGTTGCTCGTAATCAATATTTTATGTTCATGGAATATCTGCATATATAAGGCTTCCAAACATTTCATACGTGTGCCTTTCTGACATGCCTTCAAGAATTGTAATGTATCTGTTATTGTCCCATATTCATGTCTATTCTGCAAAATGTGCAATGCATAGGCAGATGTTGGATTATTGGTTCTTGTATATCTTACGTGCTCTTTGTGTCTTACATTTATAGACCTGCCTGACTGTCCGAAATATATGTTATTACATGTATTACATTTTAACTTTTATATTCCACTAGGAATTTTATTCGTCTGTTTCTCAGTTAGTTGTTATTGTATGGTATTGGTTGCTCGGAAGAAAATGTTCAGATTGGCTTACTTAAACAGATTGGTGATGCGTCTTATTATTAGACTGAAGTAAGTGACGGTTACCCATTTTTTGTCAAGTGAAATTGTTGTGCATTTTTGTTGTTATTTTTGTTTCTTGCAACTCAAAGTTTTAAGCACCATATATTTTGATAATAAAAGGACATGACAGATACACAGCCAACGAAGAGTAATTTTATCGAAGACAAATATACATAGAGTTGACATTTATAACTATATTTGCAGAATGTTATTTGTAATGCCGAGTGTAAGAGCAGCTTTGTTCCGAATCCTCCGTAAACCTTCTGACGGTTCATCAGTCAGTGAATCAGAAAACGTTGGGAACCTCACTGCTGGTCGCTACGCTTGTGACTCTTCAGTGTCAGAAATATTCTTCTTGCCATCAGAATTACGTTTCATGGATCTGCGGTTTTGTTGTCTCACTGTTTATGTTTCAACCAACACGAATTCTGTCTGAATGCAGAATATAAGTGGAGAAGCAAAACATTGTCATAATCATGGGTTTCAGGGTGAATGTGGTCTTGTGGTTTTAGGTGTGGTGAATACAGAGACTGTACGCTTGGATTATACACGTTCGATCGTGGTTTAAAGCAGGGTTTACTGCATGAATCCTACGGAGTAAGAAATTATGGGTACATGCAGCCCAGCATAGAGTTTAGTAAATATCCAGCAAAGAAGATTAAATGTAACAGGAACAAGAAGGGTTTTGGGGAAGTGGTGATTCTAGTCAAGTAGATTGGTACTTACGTTTCGGGGCAAAAAACTGCTACTCTCAGTTGAAAGGTGGAATTTTAAGGGACGGTTACAATAAGACGCAGCAAATATTATAATAGAATATATTTATTTACTGCAATTGGGTTGTCACCCGGTGGCAGTGGTTATTTTACATGTAAACAAAACATGAAATTGGTTACTAATAAATTTAAGTCAGGAGGGCTACATGAGAAGCATGTAGTGGCAACTTGGAAT
>Ga0131853_10014028_pt1 | contig 14677 bp, 2 predicted proteins | sample TergutLab28metaG_FD_92764 | JGI IMG/M metagenome (GOLD analysis project Ga0131853, IMG submission 92764) | Labiotermes labralis P1 segment gut microbial communities from Petit-Saut dam, French Guiana - Lab288 P1 (version 2) (version 2) | ecosystem: Host-associated > Arthropoda: Insects >... | reverse complement strand
CTGTGGACAGTGACCTTACATCTGCAGGAGCGCTCTGTGGACAGTGACCTTACATCTGCAGGAGCGCTCTGTGGACAGTGACCTTCCATCTGCAGGAGCGCTCTGTGGACAGTGACCTTACATTTTTTCTCTATATACATAAGAGGGCTCCTTTTTTGGGGACTCAGCACACATACATGAATGAATGAATAAATGAATGAGTAATAAATAGAATCCCCTTGCTTGGCCAGTGGCTGTGGTTACGGAGTGTCCCTGTCCATAGGGACCCTGCTAGGGAACGTGGAGGGGGCTTCCTTACTGGGGGCTCTGAGAGAAAGACAATAAGAAATATATGCAGAGAGATGTAAAAATGCCCTGCAATTGGGTATCTCTCTTCCTAGGGGCCCCATTGGGGAACCTGGAGGGGATTCACTTGCAGGGACTTTTTGAGAAAAAAGGATAGTATATCCGGGTTCCTTTCTTGGACCCAGAGGGTATTAAGATATTAAGTCTGTGTTCTGTCCATTCTTGCGTATTATCATCAATGTACAAGTTTGGTAAAGTACTAGAGCTTCTCATGTATTAAGGAACTGCCTGGATTGAATCATGGCTGGAGACCAATTGTTGGTATTTAGGTGTTTTACATCTTGCTAAGTTCCTCCAGGCAGATGCTGGCATTGTACCTCAAATGATCACACCTGTAGGGTCAGAGCTGTTAACTGTTTTGTGTTACTGTTACATGTACAGATGGTCCCCACACCTCTTGTGGAAAGGGAGTTTTGGCGAATTGTTTCTTCTATTGACGAAGATGTAACGGTAGAATATGGAGCAGACTTGCACACTATGGATCATGGATCTGGTTTTCCAACCAAGTCAACACCAGACTTGCATCCTGTGGATCAAGTATGTATATATGTATGTATGTGTTAAGTGTTTGTATTTGGGCTATGATGATTGTGACAGTGGTTAAGGTGCTGTTCTACAAATCGGAAGGTCGCTGGTTCGATCCCAGCTGGAGTCATTGGATTTTTCATTGACATAAAATCCTTCTGATCGCACTATGGACCTGGGATCGACTCAGCCTCTAACAGAAATGAGTACCAGCAGCATTTCCTGCGGGTAAAGGCGGCCGGTGCGTAAGGCTGACAAACTACCACCATCCTGTGCCATTGTCATGAAATCTGGGATCCTTAACTTTGTGGAACCTTCTGGGCCACTCCAGGCCTGTAACGGGACTGCTTTACCGTTACCTTTTATAATGATGATGATGAAAAGTGATCATGGTGGTACTAATAATGTCATAAAAGTTGAGCTTTTTCTTCCTTTCATTTGATTTATGTCCATCACTGATACTCCTGTATTTTTATATCAGTTACATCTTTGGAGTATTCGTGTTCCATAAATGTGATTTGAAGAATTTATCTTATTGAAGTAAATCCTCAGTTTTTTATGCTTTTACTCTAATTAACATTTTTATTATCAAAGTTTTATTTATTTACCAACTGATGCACCAGCGAGTTGTCTTAAAAAAATCAGTATTAAAATTTACATTAAACCAGCTCCGACATGTTTCATTGTTACAGTTACACCATCATCAGGGGGCGTGCTAATGTGTGCTTATTAAAGTTACAAGTTACAGTTGTTAAAATAGTCCATTAAAATACATCAGTTTGTGGTTACTACGGTGGTGGTGTAGCTGCATTTATATTAATGCGCTCCCTGATGATGGTGTAACTGTAACACCGAAACACGTCAGAGCTGTTTCAATGTAAATTTTAATGTAAATTTTAATATTGTTTTTTAAGACAACTCACTGGTGCATCAGTCGGTGAATAAATGACACTTTGATACTATCAAGATGCACGGTACGAATGTGAAAATTAACAATTTTTTTCCTTACATTTGTTGGTATGTTGTAAAAAAATAATGAAAGATTATTTGTTTCAGGAATATGCAAATTCTGGTTGGAATTTAAATAATCTCCCTGTTCTCGAGGGCTCAGTTTTGGGCCATATTAATGCAGATATTTCTGGGATGAAAGTGCCATGGATGTATGTTGGCATGTGCTTTGCAACCTTCTGTTGGCACAATGAAGACCACTGGAGTTACTCTATAAACTATCTTCACTGGTAAGTGAGCTTACAGCATACAGTCTGACAGATACTGTATAATGATGATAGTGACAAAGGCAGAGGGACTTATACATGAAGTGTACTGGTCTTCATTTCGTTATAGATCCACAAAGTGCACATAGGTCAACAATGAAGGGTTATTTGTATTAGGCTGTAACTGTTGGAGTCGGGGTAGCTCAGTCGGTATAGCGACTCGCTATGGGCTGGGCGGTCCGGCAATCAAATCCTGGTGGGGGGCGAGATTTTCCGCAACCGTCCAGACCTGCCCTCAGTCCAACCCAACCACCTGTACGGTGGGTACTGGGTCTTTCCCAGGAGTAAAGTGGCCGGGGCGTGACGTTGACCACCCACCCCCATCTATTGCTGAGGTTAAAGAGTAGAGGTATACACCTCCTTCCACTCTGGGCCTTCGTGGCATGTTCTAGGGTGATCTTTACCTTTAACTTAGGCTGTAACTGTTATTAATGATAACTGTTTATTTCATTTAAGGGGTGAACCAAAGACGTGGTATGGTGTGCCTGGCAGTAAAGCAGAATCTTTTGAAACATCAATGAAAATGGCAGCACCAGAACTTTTTCAGTCACAACCTGATCTGCTTCATCAGCTTGTTACAATCATGAACCCAAATATTCTTATGCAGGGAGGTAGGTAATGCATATTCATTCCTCCATACCATTGTCCTGTGCAGAATGTGATGTTTTCCTTGCCGTTCTCAGGACCTTTTTCCAATCCTCTCTGTTATGAACCCTTGCCTTCCACCCTTTTCCACCAACTAGTTTTCCATCCTGCCTCACTTCATCTTGCCATCTATTTCTTGGTCTACCTCTCAGCCTTATTGTTTCCAAATACATATATAATACTTTTTTTGGGAGTTCTCTTTTCCTCCATTCTCTGTTCATGCCCAAACTAACATAATCTATTTAACGTTATTGTCTCTATTACAGTAGGTTTTCTAACCATTGCATAAATTTCTTTATTGGTTAATATTCTCCAATTTTCTTTTTCATTGTCATATACTGGGCCAAAAATTCTTCTGTGTACTTCCCTTTCAGAAATGTTTATTTGCTTTCTGCCTCTCTTTGTTAGTACCCAGGTTTCTGATGCATATGTTAAAGTCTTGCCTATTGTTGTGATCTTCAGTCTCCAGGTTTCTGATGCATATGTTAAAGTTTTGTCTTTTATTGTGATCTTCAGTCTTAATTTTAGTTTTTTAGATATATTTTTATTTCTAAAGAATTTTTATAGCATAAAGTGTGTTTTGTTATTTTTTATTCTTTCTATTGGGTAATGCATAGTGTTTCATATATTTGGTCTGTCATGACTGTCACTTGCACCGTTTTCTTAGATACAAAATCATGTGGTTTGATAGACGGAAAATGAGGTTCCTCCAACATGTAGGTTCCCATTCACCAAATTACACAGGATTACTACGCCACAAGTCGGAAGGTGGCATGTATGATTCTTGATGGTGTCACTGGAATTCTTCATCAACTTAATCCGCATGTCTGCACTACGGCCATTGGGTCAACTCAGCCTCTAACAGAAATGAGTATCAGGAATAAAGGCGGCCAGTGCATGGGGATTACATCCTTAACCAACTTCATATGTCAATTGTCTGTAAATCTGGGAGCCTAAAGCTCCTGGTACCCTCAGGATCTGTAATAAACATGTACAAGGATTCCCTTATATCTCAGAAGATCATAACTGTGAAGTGTGTTTTTATTTTTAGTGAATAGTAGTATAGGAGAGAACAAACTTATACAGTCTTATATGACATTGTTGAAACATCATCAGAGAAATCTGTATATTATATTGTACTTTTTTTTTTAGAAAACAAACATTTGCACATACAGTGTACATAGAGATATAATTTCCTAATTCTTCCTACATGTTTCAGTGGCCATCTTCAATTATCGGGGAGTATAATATATGTTAAAAATACAGTGAACATCACTATTGTATTTTTTATCATATTTTCCTATGATTTAAATATAGTGGTGGTAGGTGGCAATAAAAACATGCAGGAGGAATTAACAGAGCATATCTCCTTGTATACTGCGTGAGAAAATGATGCTTTTTGAAAAGGAAGTACAGTAGGGTCTCATTTTGCGAGGGTTCGTTTTACAACGATTCACTTTTACGACCTTTGTCCAGTCGGACTGAGCACTCCCGACTTGTGATGCATCACTGTCGCAACTCAAGCGTCCTTTCTCTACTTACTGCGCTTCTAGCACTTCTTCTGGTGTGCATGTGTTTCTTATTTTTCTGTTTTAGTGCAGTTCTTTTAAGTTGACTGTAATTTTTCCACCCGTAACGCCCATCAAAAAGACAGAAAAGAAGAAAAATTAAATCAGGTGACGTTACATTCTTTCTTGGTGTCTTCTGAACCGCAGCCTGGGCCTTCTTCAGCAAAATGAAAAGTGATTTGATTGATATTTTTTTTAGTTATCTGTGTTATTTTCGAATATATCTAATTCATTAAGGGGACCACGGTGGCACAGTAGTTAAGGTGCTGCGCTACAAATCAGAAGGTTGCTTGTTCGATCCCAGCTGGTGTCAGTGGATTTTTCATTGACACAAAATCCTACCGATTGCACTATGGCCCTGGGTTCGACTCAGCCTCCAACACAAATGAATACCAGGAGTATTTCTTGAGGGTAAAGGCAGCCGGTGCGTAAGGCTGACAACCTTACCACAATCCTGTGCCGTAGTCACGAAATCTGGGAACCTTAGCTTCTTGGAACCCTCTGGGCCACTCCAGGCCCGTAATGGGACTGCTTTAGCTTTACCCATACCTAATGCATTGAAATAAAATTGTATGTCATAATGTAAAGAAATGTAAGTTATAAATTAATGTGACTAGTTTGTTTGGCCCATGAACCTATCTCAATTTAAACCATTTAAATAGCACACATTTTATGATGATTCGATTTACAACCAAATATTCGAGATCATAACTCCATCATAAAACGTGACCCTACTGTATTATCAGAGGAAGTTTAATGCATTTTTCATTTCTGATTAGTAGGGTACTGTAAGGTACATAATAAATTATATTTGAAGAAGGTTGTAGATTGTGTACATTTTTGTCTCATGATGATGTAGTGGCTGTGAATGGTGGATGAAAATTGTGAAGGAAAGGTTTTTATAATTTATTTCATGTTCTTGTTGTCATACTGAAATGTATAGTGCTATATCGACTGTTGTAGTGCCGGTATTAACCTATATCGACTGTTGTAGTGCCGGTATTAACCTATATCGACTGTTGTAGTGCCGGTATTAACCTATATCGACTGTTGTAGTGCCGGTATTAACCTATAAAAACTGGGTTTTCATTTAAATTTTAGCGCATGGTTTATTAAAGTTGTATTGTTTGAACAGAAAAAGATAAAATTATGAACTAAGCAGCAATTTGTGGAAATTACAACAGAGATTATGCTGCATTTTTTACAAAAATGCAATAAATTTCCATGTTGCCTGAATGTATAAAATGATTTTCTAGGGTTGTTTTTTATGTGCATTCGTATTTTTGAAATTAGGCCATTTAAAGGTAAAAAATATCAACTCTAAAGGAGTACATGAAGTGGATTCACCAGATGAGTGATCATTTGTATTTTACGTATCCCTCCTGCTATATTGTTGGGTGGCGTTCATCATACCACATTTTACGTATCCCTCGTGCTATATTGTTGGGTGGCGTTCATCATACCACATTTTACGTATCCCTCCTGCTATATTGTTGGGTGGCGTTCATCATACCACATTTTACGTATCCCTCCTGCTATATTGTTCATCATACCAAATTTTTCTCATCTAAGAATGTTAATCCAAAGAGAGGCTACAAGTGCATTCAGTATCAGTAGTGACAAAAATAAAAAATTAGGTTGATATGTGATTTTGGGCTTGGGTTGATATGTGATTTCAGGCTTAGGTTGATATGTGATTTCAGGCTTAGGTTGATATTTGATTTCAGGCTTAGGTTGATATGTGATTTCAGGCTTAGGTTGATATTTGATTTCAGGCTTAGGTTGATATGTGATTTCAGGCTTAGGTTGATATGGGATTTCAGGCTTCCATTGTGGTATAAATGAGGTTGGGGCTGTTTGGGATATTGTGCAGCATTGGTTGGCAGGTAGTTACTGATGTTCTGGTACAGCTTATCAGTCCCAAAACACCCATAACTAATTATCAGTCAACTCTGCACATCATTGGGTGATTTTTTTGGTAGAAACAGGCACTGGAAAAGAATTTTACATAAAACTACATGAACGTCACCCACATCGTGTGTTTTTCAAGATGTAGGTTTCTGCACATGGACATGTAAGTTGTTGTTTCATGATGTACTTTTTACTCTATGTGCAGGTGTTCCTGTCTGTAGGACGGATCAACATGCTGGAGAATTTGTAATTACTTTCCCAAGGGCTTATCATGCTGGTTTCAACCAAGGATACAATTTTGCTGAAGCCGTCAACTTTGCACCAGCTGACTGGGTGAGCCGCTTCAGTTCATTACTGGTGTAGTTAAGAGAGTCAGTCAGCAAAGATGCCAGACTTCGGAAGAGTAACAAACTCTGGAAATGCACGTGAACCTTTGGCAAGGACAGTACAGAGGAACTGTCTGTATAAGTTTCAATGTTTCCATGGCAGTTGTTCTGTGGTATGCGGTGGCACAGTTGGTTGAGGCACTGCGCTGCCAACTGGAAGGTCGTGAGTTCGATTCCTGATGGTGTAATTGGAATTTTTCATTGACATAATCCTGCCGGCTGCACTATGGCCCTGGGGTTGACTCAGTCTCTAACAGAAATGAGTACTAGGAATATTATCTGGGAGGTAAAGGTGGCCAGTGTGTAGGGCTGACAAATTTACCACCTTCATGTGCCAATTGTCTTGAAATCTGGGAGCCTGAACCTCCTGGAAACCTCAGTGCCTGTCCAGGCCTGTAATGTGATTGCTTTGCTTTTTATGGCAGTTGTTCTGTTGAAGGTTGTCATTAGAGTTCTTAACACTGTGTGGAAATTGCCTGGCCCAATATTTTGGAGGAACGTACTGCTTCCATCTTTGGGGTGATTGAATTGATTCAGGTGGGTGCAGAAGTGGTAGGATGAAGGGAAGTGTGTCTCTCAAATTTGACCAGTAACATATACAGAAGTTTGGAAAAGGGGTTGGGCCTTTATGTAAGCCAATGACAATTGAAAATTCCAAAAACAGTCCTTCTCAGGGCCATACCCTGTGGTAGATGCAAAAATAGTGTACTTCTGTAAGGCATACAGTGACCATTGTTAGATTCCAGTTGAAATGTGATGGCACACGGTGACATACGGGAGGGGAAGTGAAGGGGAAACTGGCGAATGGAGTGGGTAGCCAGTACCCTTCACACTACCTCAGAACATGGTGTATCCAGCATTAGTACTGCTGATATGCACACCTCGGCTGCCGGTAGTGGACTGAACTGATACCCCCGCTGATTTAAATGGACTCGTACATTTCACTGAAAGATGAAATCTGGTTTCTGCATGTGTGTCATCATATTTCAACTGGCCTGTACCCTGTATTTATGTGGTTGCCAGTACTGGAGTAAGGTAGTGTTGCTTATGGAGGGTGAGTGTTTACTTCGTAGAGAGTGCGTGTTGCCTGCTCTCTTTCATTAGAATGTTTGACTAAACAGGGTAAAGAGGAGACAACCATCAGCTGTCTGCATGTGACAGGAAATTGTATCATTCAAACCCAAATTGTGCAACAATGTTTAGTGGTTTGAAGAATGGAAAGACAATATCATTACTGTAGATACATCGCTTATTTGTGACAAGAGCGTCACAACTCAAAGTTTGGCATCTTTGAGTCATTGGTATAGAAAGAAACATTTGCAGATGCAATTTTAACAGGTATAGTGTCATAACGCAGTTTGCAGAACTCGCCGCTGGAGAGCAGTTGTGTCATCGTTGCACTCATAGAAAATTATAGCACTTCAAAACCTTTAAACATTTCTCCTGAAAAATCACAATTTTCAGTTATGACACTGTTGTAGCAAATGAGCGATTGTGTATGTAACATTAGATATGTAATGTTATGCTTAAATGTTGTCATTCTTAATAATGAGGTACATCCCAGACTGTGAGAGATTTACATTACTAAAATGTAATATGCACTTTATTTTATTTACCAACACATTGAATCATAATACAGATGTATTTGGTGGTTTAATTATTTTTAGCCTATTCATAATAAATAAAGTGGTGATATCTTTAAAGTACATGTGACACTTCAGGTTCACTTACCTAAAGGTAAAGTAATCCCGTTACAGGCTTGGCATGGCCCAGAGGGTGGGTAAAGGTGTAGCTGTACTGTTCCATGACTGCGGCACTAGAAGGGGGTGAGTGGTCAGCAGCACGCCCTGGCCACACTTTACCCCCAGGAAGACCTGGTACCATTTTACAGGAGGCTGGGTGGGCCCCAGGGCCGGTCTGGACGGGCGGAAAATCTTGTACCCACCGGGATTCGATCCTGGACCATCCAGTCTGTAGTCAGTCACTATACTGACTGAGCTACCCGGCCCACAGGTTTACTTACATAATCACCGCCTATTAGAAACCATTGTAATGTTTGTACTTATCACCATTCCAAAATAATTTGACCTTAAGTTGACGTTTTGTCCAAAAAGTGCCATTATTCCTGTTTCTTGAATTACACAGTTCCTTTATTTATAATCTTATTTGAATTCATTGTAGTTGAAAATGGGGCGTGAATGCATCAGTCACTATTCCATGCTGCGCCGTTTTTGCGTTTTCTCACACGATGAGCTCGTGTGCAAAATGTCTTTGGACCCAGATGCCTTGGATCTCACTGTAGCAGCTGCAACGTATCAAGATATGCTACAGATGGTGGACATTGAAAAGAAAATGAGGAAGTCATTACTCGAATGGGTATGATTTTTCTTATCTTACTGTAATCTAGTATCCAGAGCTTACCATAATTCACATGTGGTATAACTTAACACTGGCATCATTCATGTGCATTTTTTATTTTAAGCTGTTGTCAGAATGCAAAGTGAGTTACCGGGCAGTACGTGAGATATGTCTGCTTGTGATGTCTCTTTGTGTTGTTGTGCCGTTTCGTCAATATGCGATATTGAGGTCGGGCCATTTATTCTTACAATAAAACCAACTAGATGCACTAATTTATTTGTGGAATACAACTCTACATGTTTCAGACAGTTCATCTGTCTATCATCAGGAGTTCTTCAGTGTACACACAGCAATGGTGTATGTCATACAGATTTGCTGACAGCTTGCGAGCAGGATTGGTTCTGTCCTGATTCTGCTCACAAGCTGTCAGCAAACCTGTATGACATATACCATTGCTGTGTGTACAGTGAAAAACTCGTGATGATGTACAGAGTAACTGTCCGAAACATGTAGAATTTTAGTCCAAAAATAAATTTGAGAAATTAGTGCATCTAGTTGGTTTTATTATAAGAATTTGTCATGATGCATGGTCACCTGAACGCCAAAAGTTGGGCCATTTATGTTTGCACAGACAATATGTGTTGATTTTTGTTGTGGTTCTGAATATTCCAAAATTGCAGTTATTCATGTTTAATTTATTCAGATAACATGTGCACTTTTCACTCATTATACTATAATCTTAGTTTCTGCCGTTAGTATTTCTTCTGTGCTCCATCTCCTTCTCTGTCCGTTTCCAGTACTTTTTGCCTACCCTGCAACTGTTATACATGAAAACTACACATTTCTTTGTATATGACGGTACCTGATAGCTCTATAGAAAATCAGCATGAGAACTTTATTTTCTTGGTTGTGAGTATTAACACATTGTTGACTGATTCCATTTACAAGACATGGGCAGCTATGTTGTCCTGTCGTGTCTTTTTGAGACACCTTGAATTTACATATAAATTATGGTAGTCCTCTGTAATTCCAAAACCAGATGCCATTTTCAGACACTGTTTGGTCTTTATTTTACCAAGGAATGCATTGTTTATGACAGCATACACCATTGTTTCCAAGGCCACACATTGAAATTCTATTGCAATAGAACAAAGTAATTATTGAAAAATATGTTATTGTTATAAACTTTGTTTAAAATAATGCCCATTTTTGTTCAGCTGTGATTTACTCATTCAGGTGTTTCTGCATTGTTTCAGTAGTAGAATAAATACAGTAACCATGTTTTAAACATGCGTATTTTTTCTGCCGTACAGTTGCGTATTAATTTTTGTGGCAAATTTTTTTGGTATAAAAAGTAATTTTTATTTCTAAATGCGTGCTTTAAGTAATGTCCTGATATATCTGTGTTTGTCATTTATTTATTATTATCTGTATTTGTGGTCAGTTTTTTAGCTGCATATATGTGAATTTTATTAAGGGTTTCACAGAATTTTTTTTCAGCGTGAAAGGATTCTTTGAGCAAATGAGGTTTGTGAAACACTGATATGCACTATGAATATCTAGAATGAGATGCACCTGCTTCATATGTGTGAATTTTATTAAGGGTTTCACAGACCTTTTTTGAGCGTGAAAGGATTCTTTGAGCAAATGAAGTTAGTGAAACACTGATATGAACTATGAATATCTAGAATGAGACACAACTGCTTCATATGTGTGAATTTTATTAAGGGTTTCACAGAACTTTTTTGAGTGTGAAAGGTTTCTGTGAGCTAAGGAAGTCAGTGAAATAGTGACATGCACTATGAATATCCAGAATTAGACAAAACTGCATCAGCAGGGGCGTACTTTTTCAAATGTGGCCACAAGGGGTGGTGGGATTCCATTTAAAGTAGGCTTAAAGGGGGAAGTATATGATGAAAATGATTTCTGATGATAGGATATTGTTCAATTAAGTGGGCAAAGTATTTTCAACAGAGTATTATTATTGAGAACTGAATTTTTTTTTAAATTGAATGTTATTTTCATCTGTTTTATTGATTTCAGGGTGTTACTGAAGCTGAAAGAGAAGCATTTGAGTTGCTGCCAGATGATGAAAGGCAGTGTGATGTGTGCAAGACAACTTGCTTTTTGTCAGCTGTAACTTGTAGTTGCAGCGCAGAACGTTTGGTATGTCTCCGGCATTATTCGAGCCTCTGCTCCTGCCCTCCAGACAAGCATACATTGAGGTGAGTGTTGCAGGGGTGCTCAGCATGCTGAACCAACGTCTTCACTTACAGAGAGTGACAGTTCATTGATAATATTAATTTTCAGTAAGAAAGTAACAAAACAACAGTTTTTGTTGGAAATTTCGAGATTGCAAAATCACAAGAAATTGAAACCATACAGCTGTTTCTGCAATGGTCAGTAAGGCTTCTAAAGAAACTGTTCGTGGTTGCATTAGTATGCATTTGTCCACCAACAGACAACATTTGCTTCAGCACTGTTGCTGTGAGTAACTGTTATCTTGAATATCATTTAACCTGTAAACCACCATGCTTGCATATGGGAATGCAAACAGAAATATACCCCTAGAAATTCATTTTGTATGATATGATATGATATATTTGTTAACTGCTTTTGGGTAGCCACCCGGCGGCAGTAGTACAGTACACACACACACACACACACACACAATACACAGAATGACACAAAACAAACAATACACTGAACAACACAAAAATTTGGGAAGAGTGCGGGCCATGCCCCGTCTCTGTGTTTTTTACCCTGGCATTTGCCTTACAGCTGAGGAAAAAGCACGGAAAAACCTCAGTCAGGGTAAAAGAGTGCCAGCTGATACACTGAAGATACATAAACATTCAATAAGAATACGTAAGATATAACAATAAAAATACATAAATTACAGTATTAAACAGGAATACAACTATATATGCATTGATAAAAAATATAACCTAAAGAATATGAAAGAATGTGAGAATAGTAAAATACATATAAGCAGCAACTTCATGTTGTCTGTATGTCTTGTAATAATGTTGGACACATTGTTACTAAAACTGTTGCTATACTGCAGCACCTCACCACCCTTCACCACACTTCATCCAACTACACTTCACTTAGGTGACCAGGATAATTGCTGCATTCATAGTCTGTGTTTGTATTCGACAAAATGCATTTTTTAAATAAATTTTATCTTCTTTTTTTCAAATAATGCTGACTTTTTCAAATAATGCTCATGCTTTTTAAATAATGCTCATGTTTTTCAAACAATGCTCATGTTTTTCAAACAATGTTCATGTTTTTCAAATAATGCTGATGTTTTTCAAATAATGCTCATGTTTTTCATGAACTGTGCGCTGGTATTTGAATACCAATGCATTTGGTGTTGCACACTTCTTCGGTTTTATCTAGATGGAGGTTCCAGGAAAGAAGTTGCATGGTTCAGTGTCTGTCTGCTTGTTGGCAGCACTGTATTGCTTCCTCATTCAGCGTCCTTCTGCTCCATTATCTAACCCTTCTGCTCACAGGGACATTTCTGTGGTAACCTTTGCTAGCAACAGTTGCTTGGTCTGGTTGATGCAGGCCAGTGACTAGAGAGGATGGGTGGAAGCTTTACAGGCTGTGGGACTTCCGTGAATCATGTTCAATAAGTAAGGTTGCCTAGCCTGCAACTTTTGTGTCAAATATTTGATTTTTGTAGCAGAAGTTAGTACTTGTAGTAGGCATAACATGCAACAGATAGCAGCAGTATCAGTGTCTCAGGTGCTATTCAGGGAATTGGCTGATGCACAGCAGCAGTGACATTGGAATCTTGAAATTAAAACATTTTGTTGTGAGATTTGTTTTTAAGGGCAAAATGTGTTCCTCCTCCTCCTCCCCACCCTTCCCCCTTTCTGCCTCCTTTTCCTCCTCCTCTTCCTCTTCCACCTCCTCTTCTCCTCATCCTTCTCCCCCTCCTCCCACTCTTCCTCTGTCTCCTCCTCCTCTTCTTCCTTTTTATCATCATCATCATCTATATTAACAGCAGCAGCCTTCCATTCCTGTTCTATCTTCATGGGCGTTGGTTCCTCCATTATTTCCTTGGTTGTCCTACATTCTTTTTGCGATCTGTAATGTATTAATGCACTAACTTGGGAGTGCATTTGTCTGTCATTAATTGTTAATAAATGTTGTGTCCACTTGCGTCTGTAGCCCACAATAATGTATTTTAAATTGTATATGTTTAATTATTTTGTAATTTCTTCACTTGTTTTGTGATCATACAACAAATATCCCACAACTCATCTCAAAACTTTCAAACCTGCTGTCTTTTATATTTTCTTTTTCATAGTCCAATTCTCACACACATATGAAAGTATTGGTACTGCCATTATATTGTGTAATTGCAAATTGTTTCCTTGTTCATTCATTCGTTCCATTGGCATGTGCAGAATGCCAATGGAATGAATGAATGCTGTTCTCAGGAGCTTCTTCCATTCCTCTCTGATATGTACTTTTTCCTGTCACCCTTCTCCACCAACTAACTATTCTTCCATCCTCTCTCACCTCATCTTGCCTCTATTTCTTGGTCTACCTCTCAATCTTGTTGTTCCCAAATTCACATATAATACTCTTGGGAATTCTATTTTCTTCCATTCTCTATACATGCCCAAACCAACGTAATCTATTTAACCTTATTGTTTCTGTGACAGTAGGTTTTTCAACTCTTGCATAAATTTCTTTATTGGCTAATATCCTCCAATTTTATTTTTCATTGTCATATACTGGGCCTAAAATACTTTTATATACTTTCCTTTCAGAAATGTTCAATTGCTTTCTGTCTCTGTTTTTTAGTGTATTGTTTCCTTGTTGCTTGTTTTAAATGTTTGCCACATATTTCCCCATATAAACTGAAACCTTTGTAGTTCATTGTTTATATCAGTATTTGTATATGATATGCCACATACCAAGTGGTTATGTTGTTTTGTTCAGTTATTTTCTTGTCACATTGTGTTAGAACATGTTTCCCCCATATAAATGTACTAGCAGTTGATAGTGGTGTGTGGTGGTGTGCAGCTTGTCAGAAAATGGTGAGGAGAGTTCGAAAATGTTCGTGTGACATCCGTGATGATGATCAGACCAGTCAGCTGAGCACATCATTGTCAAATGTAAATACAACATGAGTGCAAGAATTGATTGTGGGCCACTGAAACATCGCTTTGTAGACTGCTAATTTTGTAGTAATGGGGGAAGTGGAAATGGCTGTTTGTGAATGGTTGTGAATGCAATAACCTGATCTTACCATGATGGAATTTTTAAAGTCACTTTAAGATGGGAAAAGTGTGTCTGTGTGCTTTGAGATTATGTCACAAAATAATGATACTAAGTATAATAAACGAGCTACATTTAAAGATGTAATTACATGTAGTTTAATTTTTATAATGTAAGGAACCTTACTTAATTCACAACATTAGGGATTTGTATAGGGGCATCAGTGACTTTAAGAAGGGGTACCAGCCTAGATGTAATATAGTTAAGGATGAGAAAGGTGACCTAGTTGCAGACCCCTACAGTATTGTGGTTAGGTGGAGGAACTATTTCTCCCAGTTATTCAATGTGCATGGGGTTAAGGATGTTGGGCAGGCAGAAACACACACAGCAGAACCACTGGTACCTGAGCCAAGTGCTTTTG
>Ga0131853_10014027_pt1 | contig 14678 bp, 8 predicted proteins | sample TergutLab28metaG_FD_92764 | JGI IMG/M metagenome (GOLD analysis project Ga0131853, IMG submission 92764) | Labiotermes labralis P1 segment gut microbial communities from Petit-Saut dam, French Guiana - Lab288 P1 (version 2) (version 2) | ecosystem: Host-associated > Arthropoda: Insects >... | reverse complement strand
TTTATATATTTATTCAACAAATATAGGCACTGAATATTTTAAACATGGTGTATACTCTCCGTTTTTCTCTCTTCAAAATGCAGTTTGTTTCATAATTCTAACATATTTGGTTCCTGTATTATTAACATTTTACATACAGGATGTGCTAAAATTAAAAAAATAATTCCGGCGCCAAAAGGTTAATCTCCCCTTATTAGGCGCACACTTGTTCCTAATTCGGGGAGATGAATAATTTACACAGAAAGCACAAAGAATAGTTACAAAATACAAAAAAAATACAAACACAAAGGTTACAAACTAAGAACAAAACAGTGTTTATCCCTGACAAGGCTCACAAACCAAATCTTCTTTCGTACCAGCACAAAGTGTGTGCGCCCATCTGAAACATTTCGCACATCGTATCTGGTCTTCAGAAAAACAACCTGTACAGAACACACAATCAGCGTCTTTTTCCTCTTCTTCTTCCGTCGAATCGTCAGCGAAAGGAACAGCTAGGTCAATGTCCGAATCTGATGGAGTGTCAGACGGAGTTGGATCCCGCAAACCTTTTACTTCCGACTTTTTGAAGGACCAAGAAGAGCATTCGACGCAGGCCGACTGGTTTTGGATTTAGTGGCCTGTTTTATCTTCTTTTTCTGAGTTGCCTCAACAAATTTTTTGTTAGGTGAACTCGTTATTTTGTTTGCTGTTCCACCATGAGGATTTGGCTTTAGGTTCAGGCTTGGCACAGCGCTGATATCTGATGATCGGAGAACCTCAGCAGAATGGAACGGCGAAAAATTAGCAGAACTGAATGATGGCTGATCTCTGGTCTTTAACAAAGCAGGCTGTTTCCCAAGTGCAGCATCTTTGTTACCTGAGGACAGAGGGAAATCGTATGGTCTGAAGATGTTCTTATCACAAGGAAAGAGGCCTGTCGCCCGAAAGCCATTAGCCGCTATTTCGCCTGTTGCAGCTCGCTTGTATGCATTTACGAATAGTTCGCCAATTTGGTATACGGTGAAGACTCGCCCTGGGTGTAAACGGAGCCATTTTTCAATTTCTTAGCAGTAGAATGTTTTCAGGGGCCCCATGAAAGCTTTATCCAAAGGCTGCATTTTATGGCTGCTGTGAGGTGGGAGGCAAATGATGTCAACGTGATTCTCTCGAGCTAAAGTAATGGCCTCCATGTTCCTGTCGTGTGAATAGTGACCGTCCTGTACTAAGATAACATAATCTTCTTTTGTCGGCTTTGTATGTTTGATGAAATGAAGAAACCACTGGGAAAAATCTCGCTCTATATCCACCCCGAGGGATGGCACGCGTGGATTGATCCAGACGGTGTGCCATTCATCAGTTCTTGTTTCATATTTTTTCTTGGAAATACAAGTAACGGAGGAATAAAGTGTCCAGTTGGACTCGTACAGCTGACGACTGTCACAAGAGATCCCCGATCTGCGGATTGAACAGAAGATACCTGACGCTTGCCCTTCACTCCTAATATTTTCGTGTGTTTGTGCTCTACAATAGTGATGCCGGTTTCGTCGCAGTTGTAAATTCTTGCAGGATTATGTTGAATGGTGTACATAGTGGGTTCGTAGATTTAAAAAAAACTGAGCTACTGATTCAGGAGTGAAGCTCCTCACTCTTGCGAGTGAAAGAAATTCAGGGGTTCTAATTTAAATTTGTGGATGACGACGTACGAAATTTTTCAACCACTTCCTTCCAGCCTTTTCATTTCTCTTGCAAAATTGGTTTTTAATTCCGTTTCTTACAGCAAGTTGGTAAGCGAGACGCATGACGTCTGCCATTGTCAAGCCAAAAACCTTTCTTTCCATCAAAAGACAGTGCTCAGTCAGATCATTTCCTTCTTCACAAGGAAGGTTTGTTTTTACTGTTTCACTAGAGCTTTTCTGCCAGTCTTTAACATTACTCTCTAGTACTGTTTATGGTACGTTGAAAACTCTGGATGTTTTGTAGCTGCCCATTTCCTTGTTCTTTATAGCCTCAATAGCTGCCTTCACTCTTTCGGGGTCCCATTTTTTCCTTTGAGCCATCTGTAATTTTATATAACCCAGAAGCAATAATTCACAAAAGTACTGACTTCCTAACATGGGGATCCCCATTTTAGACTCTTCAAACCTCCTCGAATAGGCGCAAACAGGTTCTCGAGAAAATGGGTGAATAAAACATAAAGCCATAAAATTCCACCATTGAACCAAAACAAGTGTTTAAGATTATTCTTAAGAGAGAACTGATTGCCAAACTAATTCAGAAAAATAGCTTAATTTTATGTTCATGGGAACGTGCATCGCAATTCTGTCAATAAACATCCAACAAGATGCAACTATACACCGTTTATTTTGTCTGTAAACTGCTCTGCAAGTTTCGGGTGGTTTCTCCACCCATCATCAGGAACACAAACAACTGTATCTACAGCATCTGTTACTAGTCAACTGCATCTGTTAACTGTCGCTATCGTGGAGTTGAGTCTCAGTCTCAACTCCCCCACGATAGCGACAGGTAGCAACAACGGTTGACTAGTAACAGATGCTGTAGATACAGTTGTTTGTGTTCCTAATGATGGGCGGAGAAACCACCCGAAACATGCAGAGCAGTTTACAGATAAAATAAACTGTGTATAGTTGCATCTTGTTGGACATTTATTGACATAAAAATAGCTTACCTTCAACGGCTCATGAGTCACAGTTTAGTGATGAGCAAAAATTTCACAGTGCACCTAAAAAAAAGGCCCAGTCATTAACGAAATCCTGAGCAACTGACCGTTCTTACTGTGATCACAATAACAGCCTCATCTGCTCGATGATTTACATTCTTAAGTAAAGGGCGCAGCACGTCCTGGTATAAAATAATGCACCTCCCTTTATTAGGCGACTTTCCAGTATATTTCAATGTACGCTAGAACGAACAGATTCTATAACGAGCGAGGTTCTAGAACCAATTACGCTCTGTTCTAGCATACCGCACTGTATTTTCGCTAAGCCATATTGTCTAGCAATTTCTGCCTGTGTTCTATGCTTAATGTCAGACACAAAGTTCTACACATCTAATAACAGCAAGCAAAATTATACTTCCACGTATCGCTTGCTGTATTTAAACTGTGCAAGTTCCATAACATGCAGTTGTTAGCAATGGATTTTAATAGAATCCGTGTGATGGGAGCAAGTGTCGGTTGAGACTGAATATTAGTCAGACGCTGCCTGTTAGGATGTACCCAATACACAACGTTGCCCGTTAGCCGATGTTGAACAACATAGTCTTTCGCTACGTAGGCCTATTTGAATCTCCGTGTCACTTCTGTAATCAGTTCCTTTAAATGTGACAGTATGTTCCAGTAGTCTAAACGATGGTTTATTTATTTATTATTTTCTCCCTGTCAATGACCAGAAATTAGATAGAATGCCTCCGTTAACTTCTGAAAAAACCAGCAGTATCTGAAGACATAATCCTTCGTGATTACAATACATACGGAAACAGAACCACGCAATATAGCATCTAAATTTTTAATGCTAACATGTATGTACTACAACAATTAGGTTAACATTACAAGTAAGAGTAATTTGTCCGTGGAGTGTAACTATATGTGTTTGCATGATTCTGGCAATAAACGTTGATATTTCCCGACATAACACTAGCAGCTTACTGTCTCCCTCTCTCTGTCTTTGTCAAAGAGACAGTATTTACAGTGAGGGAGAAAATAAAAGTTATGTATTTGCTGGGCTACACAACCTCAGCAAACAAAAAGAATACCTAAACATCACAAAAAACTATTTACCACACAATATTCACACAAAATTAAATTCAACACAGACTTAGAAAAACACCCACCGAACAGGCAACACAAACCTGCACACACAGCACAACACCGACAGCGTCTTATAAGTAAAATAAACGACCAAAAATTTATTACGTTTCAACCACAACCTGATGATGGCCTATACAAGTCGATTTTGTTGTACTATTGAAATCTTTTATTGTTATAATTATTACGTTTACATTATCAATAATATAGTGAAATAAAATATTTTTGTGCAGATAAGAAGCCAAGGTTTCTACTAAATACGGGGTGCGAACGATGACTACATGATACTTCTTTCTCACAGACCCAATACGCTGTAGGTACTGATAATATGAAATGAAGAAAACTTTGAAGAAAGGGATACATTACTGGCAGTGCTTGAGTTTTGAAATTCCCTAGGCAATCACTGTGAAGGTGAATGTCATTTGGGATGTAGTACCGTGAAGTTTGGTAGGAATTTATCAACATTTTGGAGTACCGAAGGTGCGCGCATCAAATAACTTCTAAAAGTTATAGTATTTCTATATATTGCATCGCGTTACATCAGAAAGACCACAGCACTCTAATCTTCATTGGTGTTACTTTTGTACGAAATATGTTACGTGTAACAGCATATAAAAATTCACATGCCCACCTATAATATCTACATGTAATGTAAGGCAAATATTCCATCCAGAAGAAACAAATGTGAGCCAAGCTATTGTTGCTATGCTGAGGACACTGAAAGTATCCCATGGATTTTTAAAATAACTGCACTCGGAGGTAACCCCTCTTCTCCTCTGCCTCTGCACTCTCCAAGAGCACCTCTGATTTATACATCAACCAGCTCAAAGAGCTTGGGACTATAAAGGTTTAATGATGTAATCACTACAAGTATTCAAGTGAACAGGATGGCTAGTCTACTGAAGTACTTCTTGGACAAGTATCGTACGTTGGAATATTCAGCGTTAACAGCTCGAGGTAACATGGCTGCGTAGTGGGTAGCCAAGCTGATTCGTATTCCGGAGGTTCTGATTTAAAATTACAGTCTAGAGACCAACTATTCTGAGTGAGAAGACTCTTCGTGATTTTCCTCAATGTTTCCAACCAAATTCCGGAATCCATAAAAAGTTTCCTCAAACTGAGGTAGAACCGATTCCTTCCATTCCATAGCCAAATAGCCACTCACTCTTCCTACTACCATTCACACTATGTAACTCTATGTACAGCATGTGCAGCACGTATTGTCTAAGTTACAATCAGCGACGTAAAGTAGATGATAAATAATAACACCCTAGACTTACATTTGGGAGTTACATTCTTCGATATTCGGCCTGGCTACGACCTACATTAATATCATATGTTCCGGGTTTTCTTCCATCTGTCAGTGCGCATTAGCTTAGTGGGATATTATTTTTAAACGACTATTACAGTCTCATTCCAAATACTCACTGACCAATTACTATCTTCTTCCTAATTCGACTCTGTATAACTTACGCATTAAAATACATTTCTTCAAACTTGGCAAAACGAACCTCATCCAAATAACGTCACATAAGATTAATTTCCCATCTTACGGTGAACAGAATACGTTTCCACCACAAAGACTGAACATTTATTTTGTAGAGAAAGAAATATTTTTAAAAAATTCACGAAATTCATAAACCCACTGTCTGGTCACAACAGAGAGTTCTTTAGTGTCAAAACAGGTAACAAAGAACCACTGTGCTCTAAAGGGTTAAGGATCCCCAAAATCAAAGCCCTTCATTAAGATTTAATGTAATTTATCTTATCTTTGACCATAAAAGAAGCATTCGAACTCTTCTGTTGTACTCTTGTGACAAGTGAATGTCAGGTAGCTGTTCGTTAGTTCAAACCCATGTCAGACGGCTTACACTGTTCGCAACTCTGAATAGCAAAGAGCTGAGACGCCCCACATGCATTCCTAACAAGCACAGCTTACGAACCGAATAAACTTGCAATTTGAAATTCAGATTTTAACAAATATTAATAGACCGTCTTAGATTCATGTGTAACATGTAGCATAGACGAGATGGATGAGAAAGCTGTACACAACTATAGTATGAGACTGTAAAATAGGTACTGCGCCTGAGTACATCCACGTGTCAATGATAACATAAGTTAATATTGATAACAAAAATTATCTAAATTTTATAGACATTTCCTTGTTGTTTTTGTTATTTTATTATGTATCCATTGATTTTGTGGAAGAAAATATTTTGTCTTATAATACTTTTGTACCTCGTGTTTCTTCCCTCATGGAACAACGATTAAACAATTTGCATAAATAATATGCTAATATCCGTTTTATATTAGTAATTATAATTCAAGGCTTTTTAAAGAACTAGCACCAGAATAATAATAATAATAATAATAATAATAATAATATTGCTTAAGAAAGTCAGTGCAATTTCGGTGGTCTGCTTGTATGAAAACCCCGGCCAATCAGTCTCAATATTCTTCACGTCCAAGTGCCAAAGGTGTCGGCGTCAGATTTGACCAAACACTGTAGTCCAGGACGTCGTCTACTGCCCTTGCTCAGTCGATTGTACCAGATTGCTACCCATATCAGCCATCCTAACTTCACTATTAGTGGTTAGGTAGACGTGGATACAACATCCTCCGTGATTTGAGGTTTTCACCGCTGTGAGTAAAATTCGTCGTCTTCTGGAATTTGATGCCGCGTAGTTTGGTAAACTTACCTCCATACCCAGGCTGCCTATATCCGAAAGGTTGGCAGATGCCAAACAGATTCCACAAATTCACACCACAAAACACGATTACATGCATCCTGATGTCTTGTATTGTCGATAATGTGTCTTTAAAACACTCAAATCTAGTAAACAAATGTATATCAAGTTAAGTCTTCAACACCTAACCATATTTTCGGTAGCTGCGCCCCTTGGTATCACACGAAAATCCTACCGCCATCTTCCTGGTAGAAGAATCTGGATTACATCCCTGAAGACCGTAATCCTGATATTCTCTGTCGTGAAACCTCAAATATCACACCTCTAACAAAATTTATTAGTTATAAAAAAATGAGGCATTTTAAACTCCAATTTACACTGCAAAATGTACCCTAAATTTTACTTGTTTTCAAACCATTTAAGTTGAAAAGCCAAGTATGTATGACTTCAGTTAACTTCTGCATTATTACAGCAGTAATGCTGAAAGTTGTACGAGCTGACAATAAAGAATATGTCGCCTCATGCATTAACTAATTTATAGAGAGTGGTTATCGCATATGCCAACTGGTTTACTTTTTATACACTCACTGGTTCTCAACATAAGCAACCACTAATATTTGAATACACATAATTTCGCAATACAAATCATGGGTGCACAAGTTTTCCAAAAATATAGCACAAATCTCCAAATTCCGATACGAACAAAATTTAATTTTGGACGTGAGAACAGTGCAACTTATCTCAAGAGACAAAATGATTTTCAAAATCAGCTCTTCATGAATCTTCATACAATATTTCTCGCAAGTGTCCCATCATCTTACAAAACTATTACCCGATACTGCATATTGTGGGAGTAAACGTGAAGTATGCATAATTACTTCGTCACGCATGCGCGAAAAAAGTTTTCCACCATGAGGTTTAAAAAATAAATTCGGAACCACTCGAGTGATATGTTTCGATTTACACAGACTATAGCAATCAACAGTCGACAAAAACACCTCTCATGATTCATTAACTGAGGTTGTTCAATAATTGTTTATTACAATATTTTTCGCACATATTCGTCAAGCATTGTCTTAAACATGGAAATCGAGTAACCATCGAAAAGCCGTAGGCTTTAATTTCAGCTATCGGACTGCCGTCATCTGCTCGTATCAACCCGTTAAAATGGCAACAATTTGTGATGTTACTTTACTCGTTCAATTCATTCGAACTCCACAAACAAAGCGCATTTTATAAGGTAGAATAAATAACAACAGCCAATTGAAACAAAGGCTTCAGACTTGTTATGATCACTATTTTTAATATTTCAGTAAACCTGAATTAGCCTACTCAGTTATTATTGTGAAAAACAATTCGGCAACAATCAAATGAAATGATTTGTTAACAACAAAGACACAACAGATACGTATCGTTAACTTACGTCGTCCAAGCTGTATACAAAACTACAAAGCCCGCTGTTTGTAGCGCCACTGTCATCTATCTCTAAACCTACTTGTAAACGTCTGTGACATCACTTAGGAACAAAACTTCATCTTAGTCATGGAAGCTGCTGGATATCATGTCACGTTATCACAGATCAAGACTATTTATAAAATAGATGATGATCTGTCTCAAAAAAACCACCAGAAGAAGGAAGGAAATTGGAGATAGTACTATGCACTCATTTAGAACATTAGACCAGACTGCAGGTGGCGTACATTTGTCTAAAACTAGAGTGAGATAAATTGTGAGTGCCCTCAAATATTATCAGAAATTTAGTATAATTATTTTTTGAGTCGGGATGCCGTGTTATTTAGGAGATAGGTACCAAAGTTTCACAGAAACCCAACGGAAAACCAGAAAGGCTTCTTCTATAGTTAGAAACTCTGAAGAGTGAATTTTTAAAAATAGCTTTCCTTGGAATGTCTATTCCAGATAACTCCAACCCTTTTTAATACACGTCCGTGCGATAAATGTAACCTGCTTTTCCTCGTAACACACATTCATAACGTACGCCAATAGACCTATAAATGTAATATTTATTCTATACTTCAGCTTTTATATTGATTATTGAAAGAGTAGTTATACCTTACTTTGTCATTCAGTGTTCCTTCCACAAATTTGTGTCTCACGTGCCAATACGTGAAGCATACCAAAATAATTGTCCTCTCTACAGAACCTATGGCCCTACACCTTCATATGATTTGGCAAGTTCATGAGAAATTAAAAATCAAAGAACATCTGTAGTGCAAAGCAAGAGAGCAAAAGAGAGAAGTGGCAAAGTGTACAGAGAACTTCACATTCTGTGTCTCTCTGGAACACAAAAGTTAATTGCCAATTACGGCATGCAACATCTCAAGAAGTTTTATGTTATTCCACTTCACGTCTCAGAAAACATAATTGCTTTAAGAACTGTAAATCTGAAGGAACTGAGGAAAATTTAGTCGGAAATTAACCTTTGAACTTTAAAGGGAAAATCACTTTGTATGTTTGAAAAACTTGTCGTACATTCTAACCGCATAGAGCTTTGTTTACAATTTAACGTAAAAAGTATTCCCTCACATAAATAAAAAAAACTTATAATGAGAGAGGTAACACGGTCCCCAAACTGCCGCCTCAGATAGGTCTATATTTCGTGCACTGGATGAGAGAGAATATGGAGAATTGTTAAGAAGATATCTGATAGGGGACAACAGAATCTCTAGGAGAAAGTCCTGCCCCGTTATTATTTTGTCAACCATAAATTCCATAAGGGCAACTCTGAGATTGAGATTAGGGCAACACGGTGAGCATCCAACGAATAACGGCCTACAGAGGGCCTAAGATTTCCTCTCTAAATAAAACATATCCAACATTTTCTCCTAAAGCATTAATCCTCGACAGTATGGAATCGTGTCACAGAACATCATTTTCCGTATTTCCCCTAAAGCACTAACCTATTAAGCCTGTAGAGTATAAAATGATGTTCTTGGAGTATTAAAGCTGCAGACAATAAAATGATTCCGCCCAACGCCATTAGTCCTATTTCACTCCAAGTATTAAACCTTTAGAACATAAAAGGTCGCTACAGCTACACCATAACTCCTATATCTCTTGAAGTATTAAATCCTGAAAACATAAAATGGTACTCTTAAAGTAATGAACCTGGAAAACTCAAGATGGTGCTACAGAACATCATTATTCATATTTCCCCTACAGTATTAACCTATTAAACCTGTATAGCATAAAATGGTGCCACAGCACACCATTAATCCTATTTCACTTGAAATACTAACCATGCAGAACACAAAATGGTGCTTTCTCAACTATTAAACCTGGACAGCAAAAATGGTAAAACAGCACACCATTATTCATATTTCCCCTAAAACGTTAACCTCCTTACCACGTATAGCACAAAATGGTGCTCTTCGAATGTTAAATCTGGAGAGAATAAAATGTAGCTGCAGCACGCCATTATTCCTGTGTCTCCAAAGTATTAAATTGGAGAATATAAGGCGGCGCTGCAGAACCAAACGTTTGTTACTGGTTATAAAAAGGAACAATGCGCATGTACTCTACTTCTATATAATCGCAAATTAGCTCAAGATCTTGACTAGGTAAGTACCTGCTGTTTATACAGTGTCGTAGCGCACCACAAACACAGTAATTTTAACAGTATATGAAATAGGTAATTTGGGGCAGCTATTACATTTTTAACTTTATCTTTGCCGATATTAGCATTGTGTTGCAAAAGACATGAAGAGGGTATTAGAGAAATAGCTAGCAAAGTGTCAAAAATTTGTATTACACGTAATTGCACGTAAAACGATAGGCCTACGTAATAATGTTTTGTTGTCTTCATTTGTATGTGTCAGTTTGTATTCAGTTCCAATAAAACATAAACGTTACGATACAGAATTGGAGCGACATATTCACTCACAAGCAATAAATACGTTACTTCGTCTGGGATTTCACGCAATCAGTGCGTTCAGTACTGTACTAACATGAATTTCAGGCTTAACTGCGTGGTCTAAAATTACAGCATGTCTCGTCTTTGTTACAAATGTTCCTAGGACATAACTATTCACGTTAATTTCAGCCTAAAAAATAAAAACGCGGGACAGAACTGTATTCTAAACTGAAGTACAACAGATTGATCCAAATATTCATCTGCAAGCTAACATTTCCACAAACTGATGTTAAATGACATACAACAAAATCCCTAATTGTGTTTCATCCACACACACACACACACACACACACACACACACAGTCACTAAAGAAGCATGACAGTTCTAAATGTCATTATTTACTAATTGCCTCATCAGTTCTCTGTACACGACACTGAAAATGTATGTAAAAATATATTCACTAAAAACTCGAACTTAATATGTGATCTTTTGCTGCCAATAGGCCTATAATTTGCGAAAATTAATTTTTCGTTGCACAATGACAGCAATACACTCTACGGCAGCCGTGGTTTTCGCCTTCAGTCATTTAAAGTGCTACTGGGTGTCACTAACTGATTACGAAATGAAATAAAAAATGCTTATTAGTCTGTAACACCAGATTCATTACGGGTGATTTCAGACTTCCGCCGCGACGCCAATGAGGTCTGCGGTATTGCTGGATTTCATGCATACTAGTGTGGTAATTCCTTGCCGATATTTTGGACAACATATCGGTCCCATATAAAGGGTCAAGCAATCTTCTTGGACTGTTTGACTCTTGAAGACGAGACCGATATCTTGTCCGAAACTTCGGTACGTAGTTACCATTCTTCGCTGCGTAAAATCTCAGAAGTGTGCAGATTAGATTAGATCGATTAGTTTTATCGTGAATGTCCAGCCTTGTTGATGATCATGTGTGTGCTATCACATTTAAGTCCCTGGCTTGTGTGATTCTCATACATTCGTATAAATTTTCTTAACCAAAAAGCAGAGATGCGATTAAACGTTCTTCTGTTTATATAAGTTATTTTTGAATGATAGAAATCATTTTCCGAATTTTGTAAGAGGGAAAGTGATATACTTTAGTTTATTGTTGTGTTACGGACGGTTAGATGATTATTAGGTTTATGTTTATCCCAGTCTGATGTTACACCAAGCATACAGTCCCTCCATTCAAGAATGAAATATCTTAGGTGTATTGTAAACCAATCTGAATGTAGTTTTACAAATTTACCATATTTTAGAATTACACGGTAGGTTTCGATGTGGCGAGGGCTCACTCTGGCAAAATAATTTTATAAACACCCCTTCATATCCCATGCGACTGGCTCGTTAACGCCTGCGTTGTTTACAGAACGTTCTGTAGATGGAGATACAAAGATGGGAGACACACTGTAGGACAAAATATCAACTTGATCCTCAGCGCCGTCGGATAACTTAATAAAAAGAAAACTGGAAGCAGATCGCACACATCTCTTACAATCGTGGAGTGGGCAGCAGTCTAACAAAAACAACGCGCTGCACAGTGTGTGGTCCTGAAGTGTTACAACAGTCCAAGACAGTAATTGTCGTCGCCACATTTATTTCGGTACAGTGCTTTGCAGCCTCTCCTACGTCATAGACTCAGCCTCGCAATGATTTCCGGAACTATGTTCAGGGTCTGCGGTACTCCAGAACTGTAAACAATTTACATGAAGGCCGCCGGCTTCTCTAAAGTGACGCAATGCAGGTTACTTACCTAACGGTCGGAACTACTGCCTCCGTCTCCAGACCAGAAAAGAGGTCATCCTTTTTTCCACAACAAAAGTACCTTTCTACCGGATTCCACGGCTTTATTTCATAGAAGACGAACTTCTTAGTGACCGCCGTGAGACTCTCAGACCTCATTTCAAGCGCCTTCGCAAAACGGCAGGAAGCGACGATTACTTTCTTCATGTCTATCTGTACGTCTGTCTTTCCGCATGGAACAATTGTGCTTCCATTAAACCGGTTTCATTAAATTTGATATTTGTATATTTTTCGAAAATCTGTCGAGATAATTCAAGTTTCGTTAAAATTTGAGAAGTATAATGAGTACTTTACATGAATACCGATAAGCATTTATGATTATAGCTCACTTAGCAGTCCTTAGAATAATAAATTCTTCAGACTAACCTTTTAGCAAAAATCAAGCCACCAATTTTATATTCAAAAACTTTTTCCGAAAATTGTACTGTTTGTGAGATAACGTGGAAAAATATGGTGCAGCCAGAGAGGCTACAGATGACAATATATTACGGCATATGCGCTTTGAGTAATAGGCAACTGAGGTTACAGACCCACCCTCATAATATATAATGCTCATTGTTTACACGAAAGCACCTTAATATTTCCTTTATAAGTACACTGCTTTCTTGTGTATATTTATTTAAGTCCTATATAACTACGTTATCAGTATCTCAGGCTATAGTTTATAAGGTCGAATGTCCAACAGATAATTAAATATGTAACTGTAAACAAAATCTAAAAGGGAGGTCGTAGCCGATTAGAGAATTCAACGGCATGAACTGAGTAATACCAGATTAACATCGGTAAAGGTATTAAGTATCCCGGTAGAAATCAGTATATGAAACACCAGAATAAAATTCAACATATATGATTATTTAATTTAACGGTACTTATTAGGTGGCGTTGCGTTACAGAAGTTTTAGTCAGTCCGAATTAAGAAAGGTGTAAAATTAAGGTGGAGGGAAAGAGATCACTGGGGAGACCTAGGCGTAGATGGTTGGATAATATTAGAATGGATCTCCAGGAGGTGATATGTGGGTATATGGACTGGATTGGGTTGGCCCAGGATAGGGACTGGTGGCGGACGCTTGTGAGTGCGGTAATGAACCTTTGGGTTCCGTGAAATGCGGGGATTTCTTGACTAGCTGCAAACCAGTTAGCTTCTCAAGAAGGACTCTGCACCATGGAGTAAGTAAGTAAATAAGTAAGTAAGTAAAATTAAGGAACTTTCCTTGATTTTCCTGGAACTCAATCAAACCACCAACATAGCTCTAAGGACAGCTATCCATCTGTCTGCTCTCATCAAGATATTTGAATGTAAGGGGTGTGGAGAAATAAGATTTATATTTATAATATATTTTATAATTTATATTAATTATTATAATATTTCACTCGATGATGTAACTAAGCTAAAGGCTGAACGACGGATTTCCTGCACCGATCGTAAAGCGATCGAGGAAAGAAGCAACTAAGAAAATTCCTCAGACTTTACTGACCCTTAGGATAAATTACTGTGTTTACAAGAACTGGTCACTCATCACTGTCCTGATCCGAATTAATAAAATATACATAGACACTCACTCTTCTTTCAAGTTCCAATTAATGCCAATGCCACTACATGCTTCTCGTGTAGCCCTCCCGATTTAATTTATTAGTAACCAATTTCATATTTTGTATACATGTAAAATAACCACTGCCACCGGGTGACAACCCAATTGCAGTTTATTATTATTATTATTTGATCTTCTCACTAAGGCCTAGACCGCGGGCCTCTAACACGCGGTTCTGTATTACGCGGTCCGCGGTCACATTGGTAAATCATGTATTCATTTAATTCAGTATTCTGTCTGACGACAGGTCCAAAGCCTCCTCTAAAACGATTCCTTCACATAGTGCGATCTAGAGCTTCCTCCTTCAAATGAGAATATCCTCTCCTGTCGTTAAGGTCATCCAGTAGTTTCTTACGTCTTCTTCCTTGTCTTCTTGTCACTTCCATCTCTCCCTTTATCTTTCCTTCGATAACCTGTTTCAGAAGGCAGTTTCTACGTAAGATGTGACCAACCCAATTAGCCTTCCGTTTTCTTATTTCATGTAGGATATTCCTCTGCTCATTGACTCTAAGTAACACATCTTCATTTCTCACATGATCTGTCCAACTGATCATTTCCATCCTTCTCCAGCACCACGTTTCAAACCTTTCCAGGAATTTCTGATCAGCTGCCCGAAGCGCCCATGTTTCAGCACCGTACAAAGCCATGCTCCAAATGTAGCATTTTACTAATTTCTTTCTTAAATTTAAGTCCAATTTGCTGGTAAGGAGAGTCTTCTACTTGTTGAACGCAGCTTTTGCCATGGCAATCCTTGAGTTAATTTCACACGTACATCTTTCATCATTTGTTAATATGCTACCCAAATATTTAAAACATTCCACATTCTCCAGTTGTTTTTGGTCTATCATAATTGTTACTGGGGATGGTTGTCTTGATATTCTCATTACTTTTGTTTTTTCCA
>Ga0131853_10014026_pt1 | contig 14679 bp, 12 predicted proteins | sample TergutLab28metaG_FD_92764 | JGI IMG/M metagenome (GOLD analysis project Ga0131853, IMG submission 92764) | Labiotermes labralis P1 segment gut microbial communities from Petit-Saut dam, French Guiana - Lab288 P1 (version 2) (version 2) | ecosystem: Host-associated > Arthropoda: Insects >... | reverse complement strand
TCCAACTCTCCTCTGCCACAGCCGGCTGTAACAACTACCAGAATGGCCACCATGCCAACGATTAAAACCCGCCGCTTCATCCGCCTTCGCCCCTCTCAAATGTTGTCTAGGCAAAAATATCTTTACCCACAACAAACAAAAACGGCGCAAGAATACAGGAAAAATCCCATACCCTTGCACCGCGCAACGCAAAACTCCCCGCACAGCCTGCCAATGGCTTGAAAAATGGCAAACTAAACGGTATAATGTATATGCAAGTGTGGCCGTAAGGCCGTTGGCATAGGGGAGGCATAGGCCCCGACTGCTAGGGGACAAGGTGTTCGTGCACCTTGTCTCTGCTTGCCTAATTTGTTTGTATTTATCATTATACAGTGGCCGCACAGAATTTGCAAGAGCCATTTGATAAATTGCGCACCACTATTCTCAGTAAAAAGGAGCACACCCCTTTGAACTTACGCAACATTGCAATAATCGCGCACGTCGACCACGGCAAGACCACACTGGTAGACGAAATGCTCAGCCAGGCCGGAGCCTTCCGGGAGAACCAAACCGTCGCCGAGCGTGTAATGGACTCCGGTGACATAGAGCGTGAGCGGGGGATTACAATCCTCGCGAAGAACACGGCAATACGATACAACGGCGTAAAAATCAACATCGTGGACACTCCCGGCCACGCCGACTTTTCCGGCGAGGTTGAGCGTATACTAAAGATGGTATCCGGCGTGCTGCTTCTGGTCGACGCCGCCGAAGGACCTATGCCGCAGACCCGCTTTGTGCTCGGTCGCGCGCTTGAGCTAGGGCACAAAATCATTATAGTTGTCAACAAGATTGATCGGCCGGACGCCCGGATTTATGAGGTCATCGACGAAGTACTCGAGTTGCTGCTCGACCTCGACGCCACCGACGAGCAGTTGGATTCCCCTATGCTGTTCTGCTCGGGTCGGGCAGGCACAGCATCGTTGGTGCCGCACACCGCCGGCAGCGACCTTATGCCGCTGTTCGACACGGTACTCAGTCATATACCCGAGCCCGACGTCACCGCCGAGGGCCCAGCCCAGCTGCTAGTCAGCTCAATCGACTACAACGAGTATGTGGGCCGAATCGGCATCGGCCGGGTTGAGCGCGGCACTGTCTACGCCGGACAGGATATTATGGTCTGCAACCAAGTCAGCGGGGCGGCGCCTTATAAATCAAAAATCGTCAACCTCTACGAGATTGAGGACCTGCGCCGGGTGCCTGTCGAGAGCGCCCAGGCCGGCGCAATAGTCTGCTTCTCTGGCGTGGAGGAGGTCACCATAGGTGACACGGTCTGCGACCCCTCACAGGTAGAGCCGCTGCCATTCGCCCGCATATCCGACCCCACGGTGGAGATGACCTTCTCGGTCAACGACTCACCCTTCGCCGGGCGGGAAGGCAAGTACGTCACCAGCCGCAACCTGCGCGAGCGCCTAAACCGCGAGCTGCTCCGGGACGTCTCACTGCGCGTAACCGACACCGACTCCACCGAGAGCTGGAACGTGGCAGGCCGGGGCGAGATGCACCTTTCCATCTTGATGGAGACCATCCGCCGTGAGGGCTACGAGTTCCAGGTGTCCACCCCGCGCGTGCTCTACAAGGAGATTGACGGTAACCAACACGAGCCGCTTGAGTGCCTTATCTGCGACGTGCCCGAGACCTCGGTCGGCTCGGTTATGGAAAAAATGGGCACACGCAAGGGTGAGCTGCGCCACATGAGCCCTATTGGCAGCCGTATGCGGCTTGAGTTTGTGGTGCCATCCCGTGGCCTGTTCGGCTACCGCAGCGAGTTTTTGAGCGATACCCGCGGCGAGGGAATCATGTCCTCTATACTGGAGGGCTACACACCCTACAAGGGGGAGATTGCCAGGAGGCAAAACGGCTCGTTGATCGCTTTTGAATCCGGCGACGCGGTGGCATACGGCCTTTCCGGCGCGCAGGAGCGCGGCACACTTTTCATCGGCCCCGGCACCCCGGTCTACTCCGGCCAGGTGGTCGGTCAGAACGCCAAGAGCGACGACATGACCGTCAACGTCTGCAAGAAAAAGCAGCTGACCAACATCCGCGCCAGCGGCAGCGATGACGCTCTGCGCTTAATCACACCTCGTGTTATGAGCATGGAGCAAGCACTCGAGTTCATCGCCGATGACGAGCTGCTGGAGGTCACGCCTAAAAGCCTGAGGCTGCGCAAGCGTGTGCTTAACCACGATCAGCGCAAGCGGAAGGCAAAGTAGCAGAGGGCACGATGATTGATTAAGAACACACCTGCGCTTGACCTTGCCGTTAATTTATTTGAAAGTAGCTGAGCAATGTGAAAATTGGAGTTAACAACCTAAACTTTTCCTATGGCTCCAAGCGCGTTTTGCAGGTTTCAAATGTATCGTTTGAGCAGGGAAAGGCCTACGGAATTGTCGGCAAAAACGGCGCCGGAAAGACAACTTTCTTTAAGTGCCTTGTAAATATAATTACAAACTATCAAGGCAGCGTTTTGATAGATGGGCTCGAAGTGCGCACCAACCTGAATGTACTTGGAAACGTCGGAATCGTCCTGGACGATATGAGCCCTTACCGCAACCGTACCGGTATGTTTAATCTCAGATATTTTGCCGGGCTTCGCGGCGGGATGCCGTTTGAAAATGTCATGAAACTTGCGGACGAGCTTGAAATCTCCGGTGATTTAGAAACAAAAGTCTCTAAGTATTCGCTGGGCATGACCAAAAAACTGCAGCTGCTGATTTCTTTGATGAACGACGCGGAGATTCTGATCTTCGACGAGCCGTTTCGCGGGCTAGATGCAAAAACTGTTGATTGGTTCAGAGGCTACCTGACCCAGCTAAAGCAGCAAGGGCGTACAATTTTAATTTCAAGTCACGTGCAGGAAGACATTGAATCTATCGCAGATCATGTTTTTGTGCTAGAAAACGGAGATTTCTCGGCAGCCTTTGATCTCAGCGACACCACCCAAGATTTTATTTACTCTGTTGAGGTCAGCGACCCTGTGCATTTTAGACTGATGCTTGAAGATGCCGGCGTCTCTGTCGGCATGGCGGGCAAGCTTATTCAGTTTACCGCAAGCGAGGAGCTCTATCGTAAGGTGTTCAAGCAAGCAGTTGCCAAAGATATCGAATTCTATCAAGTCAAGAAGGAAGTGCAGTTTGCAAAGTTTGTTAGGTAAGCAGCCACTCCCGCAACTTTGAGCTCGATAACTTGGCTAAAGAGGAGTTTGTGAGATGAGACTTTGGAATGTCTTCAAGATGGAGCTTTTCAAAAACTGGCAGGATCGAACCAGCTTGATTATTATGCTTGCCTTTATGGCCGTAAATATAATGGGCGGATTTATGCTATCGAGTGGAGGTTGGAGCGCATCGGCGATCTTTCCGTTTAGTTTTTCAGTCCTCGCGTCTCTGGCGTTTTTGTTCGTTTACCCCTACCAAATGGCGCGGATCGACTACAAAAACAAAGTGATGAGCTTGCTTATTGCCAGCGGTGTATCCCGCGTGCAGTATTACTTTGTCAAAGTCGGCGCAACGCTGATCTTTTCTCTTCTCAGCTTTATGCTTATCGCTATTCTGCCGCTATTCATTGTAATGCTGGCAGAAGAAGGTATGTCGTTCGCTGTAGAGTTCTTCAATTTTGTTTTCGAGATTGACGCAGTAACATTCGGAATTATCATCTTTACTTGGCTGTCGGCGTTTTCTATTTTGATGACATCGGTTATCATCTCCAGAGGGCGAGGCTTTACGATTTTTGTTTTCTTGGGGCTTTACTTTCTCACAAGCCAAATCGCGCTCTTTTTTCATGGCGGCAGAAGTGTGTGGTGGAACCCGGATTACGCGGCGATAATCGTTCAGCACATAATTACAATAATTGTGATGGGCCTAATTGGAATTCTGATTTTGCGCAAGCAGGATTTATAAAGAGCAACAAGACACCCAGTAGAAGACCGCTGTGCAGTAACCTAAGATGAATAAGCGACATGGAGGAGCTTGTGAGAAAATACCTATTACCTTTCGCGATAGCAGTACTGTTGGTCTTAACGGCTTGCGGTATAAATAGTGGCACCTCTACGCCACAGCCAGAACCGCCCCCAACAATCGAAGCTACAGATAACCAAGAGCCGGAACAAGAAACAAGCAACGAGAGCCCTCTGGCGGAGGAGGAGCCCACCTCGGCTTCAAATCCGTTCGCGGCACCGCTACTCGAGTATTTTGCTGATGGATATGACGGGTTTAACGGCATAATAAATGACAGCACCAGGGCCTTTTGGGCGGACATAACCGGCAGTGGTGAGAGAGGTGTTCTCGCCATTCGCTTTGTATCCGACGGCGAGGTTACGTATATTAGGGAGACTCCCCAGCCAATACAGCCTTTTGCGCAGGCCAGAATATTCTACCTTGTGGGCGAACAGGTTATTTACTACGACATAGATGACTTCAGAACCGTCGAGTTTAGCGACGAGCTTTTAGTAGGCACTATGCCACTTATCACCCCAACCGGCCGCCTTGTAATAGACACAAGAAGGGACATGGGTGACTTGGCCCTCACTCTCTTGGAGGTAGACTTTTCGTGGGCGGCACCTGTGCTTGTCTATTCGCGTACCATCTACCGCGACTGGAGCCAAGGCGGTGACACATTCTACAGCTTCCCGGGCGGTTTTGGCGAGGGCATGTCCGGCGGGCGCACACCCATAACCCAAGAAGAGTTTGACGCTGTTCTCGCAGATATTGGCTGGGATGACGCGTGGGTAGGCTGGGCACTCAGGGAAGACGAGACCGAGCAGATTTTGTTGCATAGAAGAGAGCAGCCTAGCTGAGGATGCCACAAGGGGGGCAGCAATAATGAGGAGCTTACTCATAGTCCTACTGCTGATTGCGCTATTGTTGAGCGCCTGCGCGGAAACCGCCACACCCACACCCGAAAACCTCACCACCCAAGAAACCCCACAACCCCAGCCCACGACTGCACCCTCACCCAACCGTGAAACTTCACAGCCCACTACCCCAACCACTCTAACCCTAACCATCCCTGAGGGCTATACGCTTGTACAAATAGCCGCAGCAGCCCAGGAAGCCGGCATAGCCACCTCCGATGAGTTCATTGAGGTCTCCCAGACCGGCAACTTCAACGAGTTCCCGCTAATCGCCGCAATGCCACGCAGCCCCGAGCGCTTCTTCGCGCTGGAAGGCTATCTCTCCCCCGGCGTCTACGAGATTTCCCCGGAAAAAACACCCGAAGCCATAATCCGCCGAATGCTCGCGGCCACCGAAGCCGCTTTAGATGCTAACCTGCGCCCAAAAATCGCAGACAGCGGCCGCACGATAGACGATGTACTGATCCTCGCCTCAATCGTCCAAGCCGAATCGCTGGGCAACGATGACGCAAAACCACTGGTCTCTGCGGTTATCCACAACCGCCTGCGCACCGGCATGATGCTCCAAATGTGCAAGACGAGCTGGTACGTGCGCGATTACATCGCCCCACTTTACGAGGGTGAAGCCCAGCGCTTCCACGCACGCTACAACACTTATATGTTCCGCGGGCTGCCTGTAGGGCCAATACGCAACCCCGGCCCCAGCGCCATTCGCGCGGCGCTCGCCCCTGCCCAGGCCGACTACTTCTTCTATATCTGGGACGAAGATGACAACTTCCACTTCGCCGCCACCTGGGAAGATCACCAGGCCAACGTGCAAAAATACCTGCGGTAGCAGTTTGCGCTGCCACAAAAACAGCCCTTTTCGGTTCTTAGCCGAAAAGGGCTGTTGATATTTTTAGTCTAGCGCATAACCCGGCCCCGCTTGACCACACGATCCACCAAGTTATTGCCGTAGCGATAAAAGATGTAGTCTAGGTCTGGCGCGTCCCAGAGCACCAGGTCGGCCTGCTTGCCAACTTCGATGCTGCCAATGCTCTCGCAGCGCCCAATAGCCGCCGCCCCGTTAAGGGTGACCGCGCAGAGCGCCTCGGCAGGAGTCAGCCGGTATTTATGGCAGCTAAGGTACATTGGCAGCTGCAAGTTAAGCCCAGGGCTCGAGCCGGGGTTAAAGTCGGTGCAGACCGCCACCGCAACACCCGCCGCGACCATATCCCGGGCACGGGCATAGTCCTTGCCTAGGTGGAACGATGTGCCGGGCAAAAGGCAGGCCACAACACCGCGACGGCCCAGCGCTCGAATCCCCGCGTCACTCGCCTGAATAAGATGCTCCGCCGAAATGCATCCCATCTCAGCGGCCATTTCAGCGCCACCGATAGGGTCAATCTCATCCGCGTGGGCTTTGGGCAAAAAACCGTGCTTGACAGCCTTCCCAAGTATATAGCGCGATTCCTCAATAGTAAAGACGGCCGTCTCGCAAAAAACATCGCAGAACTGCGCCAATCCTTCGGACTTGACGGCGGGCATCATCTCATCGCAGACAAGATCGATATAAGCCTGCCGGTTATCTTTGTACTCGGGTGGTATCGCGTGCGCACCCATAAATGTATGCACCAGGTCAACCGGGCCGCATTCGCCCAGCTTTTTTGCCACCCGCAGCTGCTTGAGTTCGTCCTGGGTGGTCAGGCCGTAGCCGCTCTTGCACTCGACAGTAGTAGTACCATGAGCCAGCATGGTCTCGAGCAGCGCCTTGCCTTTCTCGAGCAGCTCGGCCTCTGTGGCGGCGCGAGTCTGCCGCACAGTGTCCAAAATTCCGCCACCCGATTTGAGTATATCCAGATAGGATTCCCCTGCCAGCTTTCGGGCCATCTCCTTCTGCCGCCAACCACCAAAGACCAAGTGGGTGTGGGCGTCAACCAGCCCCGGCGTAACCAGCCGCCCACCGCAGTCGACAACTTCGCTTCCCGCAGGTGCGTCCTCGCTCCGGCCAACGTAGGCAATCTCTTCGCCCTCAATACCCACCGCCGCGTTCTCAATAAGGGTAATCTGCCCCTGCTCCGCGCCTTTCCTGGCCGCGGTACCAGTCGGCGTTGCGAGCAGTCCGATATTTTTCAGAACCAAATCCATGCAGTGTCTCCTTTTATCTCAGGAATATAAGCGCAATAAGGCCGGAGATCAGGATAGAGAGGATAACTCTCACAAACCAAATGGCAACCATCTTCATAACGCCAATCGGAATCTTAGTCGACAACACGCAGGGAATCTTCGCCGAGAAGAAGACAACGGCAGAGATCGCGGATACGCCGACCACATAACGTGTAGCCAAAGACGCCTCAGTCACGAATGGGATAGGCAAGAACATCTCAGCGATGCCGGTGGCCAGCGCCTGTGCAGCCAGCAGTGGCTCAGGCACTTGCACAAGCCAGGCAAACGGGAAGAAGACATAACCGACAATGTTAAACAGCGGGGTGTACTCGGCAATCATAAGCCCCAGCATACCAATGGACAGAATGGTGGTTATGGTAATCGCCGTCATTCTAAATCCGGCTTTTAGGCTGTTCCAGATGCCGGTGGGCACACTGCCCGAGCGGGCGGCGGCATCCAAAGCGTCACCACACGCCGTTCTAAAGCGGTCGGTCTTGATATCCTCGTCCGGCTTGGGTGTAGTGCCCTCATAGTAGTCGGTCGAAACCTGGGAAATAGGCGGAATTCTCGAAGAAATCGCCGTTACCAAGAATGTAACCAGCAGCGAGGTCCAGAAGAAGAAGTTCCAGCGATCCATAAGCTGCAGGTTGTTGGCGATAACAATCATAAACGGCACCGAAACCGTGGCAAAGCCAATGCCAATGATAACGGCCTCGCGCTTGTTGTACCGGCCCTCTTGGTAGAGCTTGTCGGTAATCAGCAGGGATACCGAGTAGCTGCCCAGAAGGGAAGCCACTGCGTCAACCGCCGAACGACCGGGGGTGTGCAGAACCCTGCGCATTACCGGCTGCAAGAATGTACCGGCAAACTCCATCAGCCCGTAGTTGGTCAGGAAGGCCAAAAACAGCGCACCAATCGGAATCAGGAACGCGAGGTTCATTGCCAGTGCGTTAAAGAGGAAGGGCAGCATTCCGCCTGCGGCCGAGCTTGCCGGCGCAAAGAAAGCCTCGGGCCCCCAGCTCCAGATAAACATGGTGGCAAGCAGAACACCCAGCACCTTAAACACGGTAAAGATTATGGCGGTGGTGTCCTTCTTCCAGCTGCCGTTGACAAACGTCCACGCGGTACCAAGCACCATGATAGCCAGCACCACATAGCGCTGGAACGGCCCCACAGCGGCGCGAATTATCCGCACCAAGTGCTCGAGGGGAATGGTGTTCTGCTCGGCCACAAACCGCTCAAACACATAAAAGCCGCCGAGACGAATAGGAATAAAGAACATAAATACCCCGATAAGACTGCAAATCAAGAACTTTGCCAGAACTGCTCCTCTGTTGTCTTTTACAGTAGACTCCACAGTAACCACTCTCCCAAAGATAATCTAAGAACCCGTATTCAATAACGAGAATTGTCCACGAGTCGAAACGATTTTTTCTCTAGGCACGGAATTTTTTTGCAGGAATCCTTTGTGGATTCCAAGAAAAATTGACGCAACATAGCGGAAAAATCGCCGGCTCGGAGGCGGTTTGAGTATTGAATATAGGTTCTAAGTATGAACTTAATGTTAATTCTATCACATGGGGCCGGCGTTATCAACTCACAAGTGCGTTTTTTGGCGCCCTTTGACTAAGTACACAAAAAATAGACGCTACGTTTGTTTGATTGCATTGAGATGAGGATGGAAGTTTCGCGTTATATAATGTATAATAGTACCATCGCTAATAAACGATGCGAAAGGATGGCTGCTCATGAACACCACAAGCGAACCAATTACCATCGCGCTGGATAAAGAACTCCCAAAAGTGCCGGACTTTGCCCCGGGCATTAGGCGCGCCCCCCGGCGCGAGGCCGCAATGTCCCAGGAAGACAAAGTAACCGCTGTCAAAAACGCGCTACGCTATATCCCCAAAGAACACCACGCGGTAATGGCCAAAGAATTTGCCGCCGAGCTCGAAGAGCACGGGCGGATATACGGCTACCGTTTCCGGCCCGAGGGCAAACTTTATGGCAAGCCGATCGACGAGTACCCCGGGAGCTGCACCGAAGGCAAAGCCTTCCAGGTAATGATCGATAACAACCTCGACTTCGATGTGGCCCTTTACCCATACGAGCTGGTCACCTATGGAGAGACCGGGCAGATCTTTCAAAACTGGATGCAGTACCGCTTGGTCAAAAAGTACCTCGCCGCTTTGGACGAAAACCAAACCCTGGTGTTGCTCTCCGGGCACCCGCTGGGTCTCTTCCGCTCGCACAAGATGGCCCCAAGAGTTATTATCTGCAACGGGCTACTGGTCGGGCTGTACGACAACCCGCAGGCTTTTAACCGCGGGGCCGCGCTGGGCGTGACAAACTACGGTCAGATGACCGCCGGTGGCTGGATGTACATCGGCCCGCAGGGAATCGTGCACGGCACATTCAGCACCCTGCTAAACGCCGGGCGTCTGGTGCTTGGCATACCCAAAGACCAGGACCTGGCCGGCAAACTGTTCGTCACCTCCGGCCTCGGCGGGATGAGCGGCGCACAGGGCAAGGCCGCCGAGATCGCCGGAGCTGTCACCTTGATCGCCGAGGTCGACATCTCCCGGATCAACACCCGCCACTCCCAGGGCTGGGTCAGCGAGAAGACCGACTCGCTGGAAGAGGCTGTCGCCATGGCCAAGCAGAAGTTGGCCGCCAAAGAGCCCTGCGCTATCGCCTACCACGGCAACATCATCGATCTGCTGGAATACATGATAGAGCACGATATACACATCGACCTGCTCTCCGACCAAACCTCCTGCCACGTGCCCTACGACGGCGGCTACTGCCCGCAGGGCCTTAGCTTCGAGCAGCGCACCGATATGCTTAAAAGCAACCCCACCAAATTCTGCGAGCTGGTGGATAAGTCTCTCCGCCACCACTACTCGCTCATCTGCAAGCTGCACGAGCGCGGCGTTTACTTCTTCGACTACGGCAACAGCTTCCTCAAAGCTGTCAACGATGCCGGGGTCAAGGAAGTCTGCAAAAACGGCAGAGATGACCTGGACGGCTTTGTCTTCCCATCTTATGTTGAAGACATCCTGGGCCCGCAGCTGTTTGACTACGGGTATGGCCCCTTCCGCTGGTGCTGCCTTTCGGGCAGGCAGGAAGACCTTGACGCCACCGACAAAGCGGCAATGGACTGCATAGACCCCACCCGCCGCTACCAAGACCGCGACAACTACGTCTGGGTGCGCGACGCGAAGAAAAACAAAATGGTTGTCGGCACAAAATGCCGCATCCTTTACCAGGACGCCGAGGGCCGCACCAAGATTGCGCTCAAGTTCAACGAGATGGTCCGCCAGGGCAAGATCGGCCCGGTCATGCTGGGGCGCGACCACCACGACACCGGCGGAACCGACTCCCCATTCCGCGAGACCTCCAACATCAAGGACGGCTCCAACATCACCGCCGACATGGCCACCCAGTGCTTTGCCGGCAACTGTGCCCGCGGAATGAGCCTGGCGGCGCTGCACAACGGCGGCGGCGTTGGCATAGGCAAGTCTATAAACGGCGGCTTCGGCATGGTTCTTGACGGCAGCGAGCGGGTGGACACCATCCTTAACATGTCGATGCCCTGGGACGTCATGGTCGGTGTTTCCCGCCGGGCATGGGCCACCAACGAGCACGCTATAGAGACCGCGCAGATCTACAACCAAAATAATGCCGGCACCGACCACATAACTATTCCTGCGGTGGCTGACGACGATGTCGTGAGGGCGGCGCTCGGCGGCAAGTAGGCGGTGTCGACAAAGTGTTGCATCTAACGGGCGGGGATGGAACCCCGCCCCTACAGTTCTGGATTTCTGCATACCTACGCAAGGTCGGGCTTTGTCGGCAGCTCTAAAATAACGCAAATACATAGGGAGAGTTAAACAGATGGCAAAAATTGTACAGTGCATACCAAACTTTAGCGAGGGTCGCGACACCGGGGTTATAAGCGCTCTTGTGGCCACCGCCCAGAGCGTACCCGGGGTATCTCTGCTTGACCACGCGCCGGACACCAGCCACAACCGCAGCGTCTTTACCCTGGTCGGCAGCCCGGAGGGCATCGCCGAGGCAGCCTTTCAACTCTGCAAGGTGGCCAGCGAAAAAATAGATATGCGGGGGCACACCGGCGAGCACCCGCGCGTGGGCGCAACCGACGTCATCCCGTTTGTGCCGATCAAAGGCTGCACAGCCCAGGACTGCGTTGAAATATCCAAACAGGTAGCCGCGCGAATCTGGAGTGAGCTTAAGATACCAATCTTCCTATACGAGGATTCATGCACCAGCGAATCGCGCCGCAACCTTGCCTCTGTGCGCAAGGGCCAGTTCGAGGGTATGCCCGAAAAGCTGCTGCTTGACGATTGGGCCCCCGACTTTGGCGAGCGCAAAATCCACCCAACTGCAGGAATAACCGCCGTGGGCGCAAGAATGCCCCTTGTCGCATTCAATGTAAACTTGGGCACCTCGGACATAAGCATCGCAAATGCAATTGCCAAAGTGGTGCGCGGATCCAGCGGTGGGTTCAAATACTGCAAGGGCATAGGAGTTATGCTAGAAGATCGCAATGTCGCACAAGTCTCGATGAATATGGTTAACTACGAAGGCACGCCGATTTACCGCGTGTTCGAGGTTATCCGCGCCGAGGCTCAGCGCTGGGGCGTGCCGATAGTCGGCAGCGAGATAATCGGGCTGACGCCGGCCAAGGCCCTAATCGACTGCGCCGACTATTACCTGCGGCTGGAAAACTTCGACTACGACAAGCAAGTGCTCGAAAACCACTTGCTGGGATAACTAAGGAGAACACCATGCGACTAATTGACCATACTATAAAAGACTTCACCGCGCTGCTGGCTTCGAGTGAACCTGCGCCCGGCGGCGGGTCTACCTCGGCACTGATGGGAGCGCTGGGCGTCTCCCTTACAAAGATGGTGGGGGCACTCACCGCCGGTCGGGCTAAGTACGCCGAGCATGCCGACTTTGTCGCCGAGCTTCTTGAAAAGGCCGCGCGAATACAAACCGACTTCCTTGCGGTGATTGACGAGGACACGCAGGCTTACAATGAGGTCGGCGCAGTTTTTGCGATGCCCAAGGAAACCGACGCAGACAAGGCCGCCCGGGGCCAGGCCATGCAGAAGGCGCTAAAAGCCTGTGTAGCCCCGCCCCTTAAAATGATGGAGCTCAGCCTTGAAGCCTCTAAGCTGGCAAGGGCGGCCCTTGGCAAAACCAACACAAACGCCGCCAGTGACTTGGGCGTCGCCGCTCTCAGTCTAGGGGCCGCGGTGCAGGGCGCTTGGCTGAATATTCTTATCAACATTGGCGGGATAAAAGACACCGCATTTGTCAGCGAGCACCGAGAAAAAGGCGAGGACATCCTCGAAAAGACGTTGCTGTTAACTGACGATATTTACAGAACCATTCACGATAGCCTCACAGGGCAAGCGTAACTCATTGCCGCACCATCTATGGCGGCTCGTCCGGCTCTTTTGCACGCAACCTCACTAATACGCAGAGTATATCTTGCGCTTTATACACGAGACGGCAGGACAAATCCGCATTGCGCTGATTCGACATGCGGATTTCAAGCGCGCTCTGAGGGAAAGGTGTGACAACATGAGCGAAAACTATTACGACAAGAGCCTCAACGCGCAAAAGCTCTATCAGGTCTACCAAACCAAGTACCTACGGGTAAGGCAATATTTTGAATCTGAGATCGCGTTTGTGCGGGAGCACTTGCAGGGAACCGAACACATTTTGGAACTGGGTGCGGGGTACGGCCGCATAATGAAGGAGCTGGCCCCCAGCTGCCAAACAATTACCGGCATTGATATTTCCCAGGGAAATGTAGACTTCGGCAGAGAATATCTGCGCGATCTGACTGGCGCACGGCTACTCGTCATGGACGCGCACGATTTGCGGTTTGAAGATACCTTTGACGTGGTGTTGTGTTTGCAGAACGCGCTTTCCGCAATGAAGACCCAGCCGGCCCACTATATACACAAAATAACGGCTCTGCTCTCCCCCGGAGGCAGGGCGTTTATCAGCAGCTATAGCTCTAAGTTTTGGGAGCACCGACTTGCATGGTTCCACGAGCAGGCGGACAAAGGGCTGCTGGGCGAAATTGATGTGGAGAAAACAAAAGACGGGGCCATCGTATGCAAGGATGGCTTCCGTGCTACCACACACTCACCCGAGGACATGGACGAGATCGGCAATGCTTCCGGACATAAATACAAGGTAACCGAGGTAGATGATTCGAGTGTATTTCTGGTTATAACAAAACAATTTCAAGTAGACGAGTAAACGCCGTTGCCGGTTTTGCGGCACAAAATAAACCCCTTGGTGAACGCAATAATTTAAGGGAAGTTATAATATTCTCCAAATATTTACTTCATTAGAAAGATTGACACCACGCTACCTTTCATGTTACATTTTTGTTAATTGTAAGTTGAGAGTGGGGAGTTTTGCCTTGATTTTTCTTGGAAAGTATCGGCACTACAAAGGCAATTTTTACGAGGTTGTCGGCTTTGCAGTGCATAGCGAAACACTGGAGGACATGGTGGTTTACAAACCGCTCTACGGAGAGGATAAAACATGGGTTCGCCCGCTGAGAATGTGGAGCGAATCTGTAGACGTAGGCGGCAAGACAGTCAAGCGGTTCGAGCTTGTCCACACGGACGACGTTTAAGTGTTTTTCCCTTTACTTACGCGATAAATTCAGCGCAACACGCTATCTTAGTATTATTTGTACATGCTAGCGCGTAAAATGTGATAAAGAAACATTTTTTTAATATTGCAGGATGTCACCCTGCAAGCTGCACTTATGTAATATCTGGACGTCGACAATATATTGATTATTATGGGCTGCATCGCTAATTTCAGGCAAAATGATGCGTAGTCTTGGTTTTTATTTGACCACAGCTTAGGCGATTAGGTAATAATCGCTAAATGTGTCAACCGTATTTGTGTCACATTTGTGTATTTGGTGGAATTTTTATTAACCTCTCTACCTATCCGCTGTTCTCTGTATCTTATGTATATGCACGGTGCTGTCCGTGCTAAGTTTTATATTTAACATTTGACTATATAGTCAGGCTTATAGGCAACCATGAGGGTGGATGATACTTATGAAGAATATGTATATTAATCTAAAGAAGGCCTGCGCTGCAGTTTTGGCTGTCGCTGTAGTGACGAGCACGTCGCTCAGCGGGTTGACCGGCTTTGCCGCTGGCCCTGATTTTCTAGATGAAGGCGGGCTATATGGCATGAGCCCCCAAGATGTTTATGTCGCCCCTCACGACAACGAAGATGAGGGGGCGTCCGCTGGCGCGTCTTATTATGATCCTCCAGGCGAGCCGAGCGAAGAGCCAGGCGGGGAACCTGAGGAAGAGCCCGGTGAGGGCCCCGGCGAAGAACCTGAAGAGGATCCCGAGGAAGAGCCCGGTCAAGAAGAAACCGAAGAACCTGAGGAAGAACCCCAGATTGAGATACCTCAAGGTGTCTTTGGATTATCCTTTAACTTTGACGGGGACCTATACATAACTTTGGAAGAATACGAGGAGGCATTTGAGCTTGCACTGGCTTTAGCTATAGCACAGGCCCTTGCCGAAGGACTAGAGGAAGACGACGTTGACCGCAACGCTGTT
>Ga0131853_10014023_pt1 | contig 14680 bp, 6 predicted proteins | sample TergutLab28metaG_FD_92764 | JGI IMG/M metagenome (GOLD analysis project Ga0131853, IMG submission 92764) | Labiotermes labralis P1 segment gut microbial communities from Petit-Saut dam, French Guiana - Lab288 P1 (version 2) (version 2) | ecosystem: Host-associated > Arthropoda: Insects >... | reverse complement strand
TTTTCCCCCTTCGTTTAAAAAAAGGGTAAAAGAATGGAAACACTTTATAGGGGGTAAAAAGTATTTCTTTAAAAAAAGGGGGAAATGGGTGGTGGGGGGGGGGGGGGACCGGTACGACTTTTCGGGTAATGTAGCATCTGGGGGACGTAGGGCAACACCCACACTGAAAGTCGTACGTCGCGTCTCCTGCGAGACGTATTTTTTATATGTGGAGCAGAGTGTTGCGGGTTGCGTATAGACGCGGTAGAAGCCAAACTCCAGGCTGCAGAGTGATCAATACCAACATCACACCATGGAATCTTCCTTGCTTCACAAAATATGTTCACTTGAGTGGGATTTACTGAAAACACCAAATTTCAATAATTTTGCTCCGTTTGTTACACCAAGGACGTTAGGTCAGATTTTGTTCCATAAAGAGTTTACTTTCAGCATTAATGCTGTAATAAAAGGCAAGGATGGACTGTAGTGCTGCAGAATGCTGGAATATTGAAGCCCTGTTCATAAGGAATTTAGAATGCACCGATTCGTGTTAAGAAATAGGAACACCGTGTTAATTTGGTGTGACGGTGTTTAGTTCTGTGAATAAAATGGCGTTTGGGTAGTGCAAAGTGCTGTGAATATACCCACCTGATGATCATGTTCGGTGCTGATATCTGTTGCATTCTGTGAGACTATGGATACAGTATCGTGCCCATTGAAGCTTAGCTGTGTTACGTGCAAATACTATATACGTTATTTTAAAACAGTTGTCCTTGGAGCACAATTGTACTTCATATGTTGCGCAGTGAGTGAAGTGTTTCGACCGTCACCCGGTGGCAGTGCGCGGCCGTCAGAGCAGCTCATGTCACCCGCATGGGCGGGCGGTGTTCGCCGAAATAGGTCTGCAGGTTCATAAAGCTGTTGAGTGTGAGTGCTGACCTAATTTTATTATTGTGCGGTTCGCTCTAAGAATGTTCGGCATGGTATGATAAGCAAGAACACGAAACAGGTTTCTTATTGGGATTTCTAGAGGATCGTATGGACATTGCTAGGTCGAGATGTTAAATTATGATCATCCCATATGCATGTCTATGCGGAATGGATCGTAGTAGAATTGTGCCCGTTATGGAAGAATAGAAATATACTGATGAAGATTAAGATCCGTGTATTTAATGGTAATAGTAAGTAGATACTGCTGTATGGGTGCGAAACATGGAAAGTGACTACCAAAATAAATAAATTACAAACGTTTGATAAACGGCGTTTGCAAAGAATGATGGGCTTAAATTGGCGTAAGATAATAAGTAACACCGAGCTGTGGGAAGGTACTGGAGAGGAGCCTGTAATATTACAAATTAGAATGAGGAAATGGAGATGGATCGGTCATACCTAAAGGGGATGAATGCGTTGAAAAGCAGATATCGGACTGAAATCCGCAGGGAGCCGGAATTAAAAGGAGACCGAAGCAAACCTCTGAAAAGACCGTTTTGGAGAAAGCGGAAGAATGCGGCAAAACGTGGAGAGAGGTTACGAGGTCTTCGGGCAACAAGAGTCAGATGGAGATGCTTAAAATATGCCATATGTTCCTAATTGAACGAAAGGATCTACTACTACTGTGGGCTGGTAGCTCAGTCGGTATAGCGACTGAGCTACGGGCTGGACGGTCCGGGATCGAATCCCGGTGGGGACGAGATTTTCCGCCCGTCCAGACCGGCCCTGGGGCCCACCCAGCCTCCTGTATAATGGGTACCGGGTCTTTCCCGGGGGTAAAGTGCGGCTGGGGCATGCTGTTGACCACTCACCCCCTTCTAGTGCCGCGGTCATGGAAGAGTAGAGCTATACCTCTACCCACCCTCTGGGCTACACCGGGCCTGTAACGGGATCACTTTACCTTTGCTACTACTACTACTACTACTACTACTATTACTACTACTACTACTACTACTATTACTACTACTACTACTACTACTACTACTACTACTACTACTACTACCACCGCCGCCGCCGCCGCCTCCACGGCGACAGCGGCAAAAACAACAACATGCAAATCTGTATTGTTTATCTATGAAGTTTCATCTTGGTGCCGAATCTGTTAATGGAACTAGGAAAGATGTCGGTTTCATGTCTGCGCATTCCGATGGTTCTATAGCAGTATCCTTGCCGGGGACGTACTGTATGCGGTGACAACGTGCTGATTTTTCCGTTGCAGACTAACCCATATGGCGTGACAATGAACACTCCTTAATCGGCCGGTAGGTTGATTTGTAAGCAGATCGGCTGTGGTACCTGACATGACCTCGACTCGGTGACATCTGTTAGCACTGCGTAATTTCAGCGCGAGGTGAAGGTGAAATTGTGAAGTGCAGAACGCTTCGGAATCTACTTTTACGTTTCATTCGTTCAAAAAATTAGACCGGATGTCTTAAAATCTCTTAAGTTGTCTGTCTAGTATTTGTGTGAGAAGAAGCGGGAAGATAAAAAATTTAAAGTTATCATGATTAAGGTTCGAACTCGGAACTCTGACTCTCGACAGGATTTTAGTTAAATTAATCGCATAAAAACGTATTGTGTAAGCGTGAACTTGATTGAAGTGGCGCAGAATGGTCTACTTTTGTATTGTCGGTAATGCGTTTAGGGGTACGTAGCACGTGACACACGAAACAAACAAAAGACGGTCTCGTGAAAATCGCCTGAATGATGCAAGAAGTATTTGGGGGGGAAATGTTGATAATATCATAATTTTAAGCTGAATTATGAACCATATTGATATACTAAGTGATAAGTTACCAATGCGTACCCCGAATATTCAGAGTTCTTTATACATAGCTGGTTTGTAAAATTTTATTCCAGCCTGTTGTGTATATTGTCACTGAAATGCTGTCTCAATTCCATGTCGCTTTCAGTTGTGTGCTGGGTATAATTAGAAATGTTGTTTTCAGTTTATTATGAGATTGTGAGATGGTTCAGTAAACAAGTAATTTAAGCCCCCCAGCAGTTTATTTCTGAAATATGTTTTCTCAGGAATTGGGGTTTTCAAATTGTGTGTTGAATAATCTGTATGCTTCAGTTTCAAAGTAGGTGGTTTTTGCAGAATATTTGCCCACAGAGTTCTTTTTTCCCCTTCGCTATATATCACAATAAGACAAATAAGCAAAACCAGATGTTTGTATTCCGGTGCTGTTTGTCCTCTCCTGTCTGTCACCCACCATGTATACAAATGATCAACAGACTTCATTGCCAAGATCTCCTCAAGATGTGGCGTCACAGCGTATCTTTGCTGTTTACCCTGTTTCGACAAAGATTTCTGTTTTGCATACCAGCCTGAGTGATGCCATTGTAACGCAATTCGATACGACGAGTTGTTTTTTGATTTCGAAATTTCGTATTTCGTCTACGCACTGTATTATGAACTGCTGTGATCTGATGTGCTGTCAGAGTTTAGAGCTCAACAAATGCTGACCGAAACGAAGTACATACATACGTACATTCATCCATCCATCCATCCATCCATCCATTCAGTAGTCTGTCTTACGACAAGTTCATAGACTCATCCAAATCGAGTTTTCCACAGAACGCGATCAAGTGCTTCCTCTTTCAATTTCCAGTGTCCTCTCGATTCCATAAGGTCATCCAGTAGCTGTTTACATCTTCTTCCTCCTCTCTCCACCACTTCTGTCCTTCCTTCTATCTTTCCTTCCATAACGTGTTTTGTGAGGCAGTTCCTACGAAACATGTGACCAATCCAGTTAGCCTTCTTTTTATTGTTTGTAGGCTATTCCTCTCCTTGATTCTTTGTAAATTATTCTTAATTTCTCACACGATTGATCCTACTGATCTTCTCCATTAACCTCCAGCACGACATTTAAAAGCTGCCCAGGTATTGGTGATCTGTTTTCCGAAGTGTTCACGTTTCAGCAACATAGAAAGTTATTCTGCACATGTAGCACATTACGTTTCTTCCTTAAATTTAAGTCCAACTTCCTGATGAAAAGAGTCGTCTTCGTGTTGAATGCTGTTTTTGCCATACCAGTCCTGAATTTAATTTCACGTGTTTATCTTGCATATCATGCTACCCAAATATCTGAAATACTTCATTCTCCAGTTGTTTTTTATGTCATCTGTATTGGGGATGGTTGCCTTGAGATTCTCATTACCTTAGTTGTCCCACGTTTGTTTATATTCCATACCATCCTCCACTTGCAACTTTCTAGACTTTCTGTTGATGCTAAAAATTGTGTGATTAAGAATTGGTTACTTTAGATAGGGACGTTATTTTAATTCGATATTTTAGGGTTGCCAGTTTGTTCCTTACACTGTGCTGCATTCATACTGCCGCAGTGAGTTACCGAAGAGCTGTGTTTGTTGACAGCAAGGGCCTTGCTGATAGCCCGGTCTGAAGCGAGGTGTTACGTCACCCAAACTAGAAAAAACAATAATTAAACACTCACTTCGTCTTCTTTGTCTCGTATTTTCGTTGGTTGGTGTTTCCCTTATAGGGCTTCAGCAGTAGACGGCCATCGTATTTGGACTCCAAATGGGAGTGAAGAAAATGAAGTTTCAGTGACTTGTTACACCCCATAGCACTGTCTGGTGAAATTAGCTCCTGCACAATTTCAGTGCAATTTTCCGCTTTTTCATTGCCTCGAAACTTTCTGCAGACATTTTAAAATTCCTTCCAAGCTTTTCTTTCTGTAGCATTTAATTTTGTTCTAAAGCTTTGGTCTTCGAGTAGTTGAGTAATTTTTTACCAACGAAAATTCTTTCTTTCATTTTGGCCTCACTTATTTTGGGAAACTTTTGCCTTAACTAGGCAAACCCTTCGCTTTATTCATCCATCGCTTGCACAGACATTAGGTTTAGCTTGATATGCAGTGGAGGCAATAGATTTTGACGTAATCCCCTAAAGCAGGATGTTCCACATTCCTCTGACCTCGTGTCACTTCTGAACGGAGTGACCATTTTTTTATTCTGTAGTGTCAGTCCCTCGCTTCGCTGCCCCAGTCACATTAAGAGCTGCAGAATTTGCTTTATCCGCCCTGCAGCCCAGTCAGCATTGCTGTAACGTTTAGGTCAGCACATATATTCCTCCGGCGTTCTTCATAGCATATGTTTTGCAGCAGACCGTGAAGGTTCTTGTACGTTTCTTATATGTGGACTGCATGAGCTAGTTGGAAAGAAGTGAACCTTTTCACCTTAGGAGTAACATTGCCTTCAAACTGGCCGTAGGTGAATCAGTGAAAAGCTTCCATTGCCCAGAGGTGTGTTCACACAGAAACTTTTCAATTGATCCTTGAATATTATTTCAGTACACTAGACCATCATCAATTGAGTAATACATTGCTATGTCTGACGTCCTGTTCCTATAAAAATGATACTAGTATACCTAAGGTAATAATTCTGTAAGGATATAGCAGTCGTAACACAACGATATTATCAGGTGTGTATAATTTATCAACATCAACTACATGTTTCGACCATTGCTGCTGTGGCCATCTTCAGGTTGGATAAATTTTTACCAGAGAAGCTATATAGATATGATATAATATAGAAACAAATTATTAGTGTAGGTAAGGGGGCACGAGATCTCGTTTGTGCAAAACGAGATCTCGTGCCCCCTTACCTACACTAATAATTTGTTTCTATATTATATCATATCTATATAGCTTCTCTGGTAAAAATTGTATCCAACCTGAAGATGGCAACAGCAGCAATGGCCGAAACATGTAGCTGATGTTGATAAGTTATATACGCCTGATAATACAGTTGTGTTATGATATCCTTATAGAATTATTACCTTAGGTTCTAACAAACACAACGGGGATGACGCACCTTGAAGTTGACACTAGTATACCTATCTCCATAAGATTCCACTGCTTTCGCTGTGATCAAAGTAGCTGAGCCTTTGTAAGGGACGATAAACGGCTGGAAGAAAGCATTTCAGCTTGAGATTTAGTTTGAGGCATTATTATTCTAGGTATTTAATTGACTTAAATGAGTAAAACTAAATCAACGGCCAAAAAAACGCCTTTGACCCGACCCCAAATTTCGGTTTTGGCCATTCAACTGAGGTATTAGCTGGTAGCATCGAAACAGAGGCTGATAAAAACATTTACATATTCGAGTTTGTAAACCTATCATCAATACAAATCTATTAAATCTTAGCAGTTGACCAATTTAATGCACAAATTCTTGTTTTTAGTGAGTTTATTATATTCCTGTACATGTTTCGAGCACAACAGTGTTCGAAACGTGTAGAGGAATATAATAAACACACTAAAAAAAAAACAAGAATTTGTGCATTAAGTTGGTCAGTTGCTAAGATTATACTGAGATGCGCGGTCAGCAAAACATCAAAACATAAAAATCTGTTAAACGTATTTCAGGAAGGAAATTCATGTCGACCAGTGTGTTTTGTGCCGGTCTGCACTGCCTTGCGCAGGCAACGCAACGTGTTGTGTAACTGCCGGCAGTTTTCGCTACCACACTGTGTGTAACTAACTGTTGCTGCCTCCAGTGAGCGACATTATCACCTGCGAAGTTCTTTACAGCCATAGCTGTTCTGTTGGCTGCAAGAGGCCGGGCCTTGTCCCACTTGCGTGAAACCTGCGCACTACTTACTACCTGTAATAAAACATTCCTTGATATCACTGTTTCTTTTCATTGCCTCATAGCGGCCCGTCGAAGTGTTCTGTTTCTCCACGTGCAGCATAGTGCATGTTAATTTTTCTTTGCCTTCGTGTATATTCCGTTTCACATTATATATATATATATATATATATATGAGACACTTGAGGTGCGTCACAGAGGTTGTGGTGTTATTTGGATGTAGCGCCATGTCGAAGTGGTACAGATTACCGGTGTATAAGGGGAACCGTCTGTCTCCATCTTCAGGGCCTAAATGATATATCTTTCTGCATATCAAGACTGTACTCATTTTTTCTTCCATTGCTCAACAATCCTAATGGGCCGAGGTCTCCTCATTTGCGAGGCTTCTTGCTCACACTCCATGACCCACGCATACACGCGCGCGCGCACACACACACACACTCAGTATGACCCCTCTGGACGAGTAATCAGCCCGTCGCAGAGCCCCTACCTGACAACTCACACCACTCACAATAGAGACATCCAGGCCCCTGGCGGCATTGGAACCCCTAATCCCAGCAAGCGAACGGTCGCAGACCTACGCCTTATACCGCGCGGCCACCGGGATGGGCACTACATACCCATAGCTTGGTTTAATGGCCCTTTTTTTTTTAATTTGGCGCGACAGCCCCCCAGTGGGCCAGGGCCTCCTCATTCACGAGGTTTCTAGATCACACACAACGCCGCACCACAGTCGGTAGGACTCCTCTGGACGAGTGATTAGCGCGTCGCAGAGACCTCTACCTGACAACACACTACACTCACAACAGACCAAACATCCATGCCTCCAGTGGGATTCGAACCCACATCTCAGCAGGCGGGCGGCCGCAGACCTACGCCTTAGACCGCGCGGCCACTGGGACCGACGTCCCATTGCTTTAGGGAAGTATAATTACTCGGATACCTGAAATTCGGCTTCCCAACTGCTTCTGTCTAAAACCACGTCACTCCTTGTTTCCTTCACAATCTCTACGCTCTCCGACAACAACAAACCTTGTAACTTCATATACCTACCTGCTGTAACACTCAGTAACTCTGCATCTTTTGCGCAAATGTATTGTAACGTTCGTATGGCCCTTGAAATGAACAGAAATTAGAATCAGTTAATTTTTGGTGTGGGGACGCGGCGTGTTTTATTTTACGTTGAAACTAAGTTTGAAATATACAGATTAGCTTCATACTTCAAGGGTTTGAAATATTTTACAGATGAGTTTCATGGGGTTTAGGGTAACAAACAGCAGCCATTACTCTTTTACCGGAAAATTTGTCCGTGTGCTTAGGCGTGATCTGTGAAGACGTCGGAAGGCAGTCGTCTGTATTTCCTCGCACAATGACTGCCAGTTGACCTACTGCTCTACCCCAGTTTAAGTGCAAGACCGAGTAATCGTGGCTCGAATCCCTTCTGAGGCAAATGTAGAGACCGGCTCTGGGGCCCAAAACCAGCCTTCTGTACAGAGGGTACCGGGGGATCTTTTCCCGGGGTAAAGCGAACCGGGGCGTGAAGATGGTAACTTACCACACCCATTGCCCAGGTTAAGAATGAATGGAGTTTTACCTCCACTTCTCCATATAACTTGCATGCTCGGGGAACTTTTATTACGTTTTATTTGTGGTAAGGATAATACAGATTAACACATTTTTTAGTGTTGAGATATCCATTGTTTGGTCGTGTGTGTCAGTGCCTCAGATTTCCATGAATTAAATGTTCGCCGAGAGTGAGCCCAGGACACTGGGGAGACTGTTTGGAAGTGCGATAGCGGGTACAAGAGGATGGAGAACTGTGCGTAATGAGTAGCTTAATGATTTGTTATCCTTTGTACCATATATATTAATAAAAGTGATCGAATTCGGGAGGTTGAAATCGGCGGAAAAATTAGCACGCACGGAATACTCGTATATGGTAAATTCATGCAAACTTTCAGTTGGAAAGCGTTAAGGAATAAATCACTTGGTTGACACAAGCACAGTTTGGAAAATGACAAAACTAGGTCTCAAATAAATAGGATGTGAACGATATTTATTTGGCTCAAAATATTTTCCAGTGGCATAATTTTTTTTTGGAACACTAAATTGCACCTTCCCATATTCCATAAAATTGCGCAAGTTTCTCCATTAGCTGATCTAGTTTTATCTTTTCAAGCTATCTCTTCCCTGGAGTTAATTATGAATGAAAGGTACGTGTATCAAGCTGCAAATTAGCACATTTACCTGACCACTGGAATACGCCCAGCTGTGCATTTGTGCCTACTCTACAGTAACTGCCAATTCGTAACGTATGCCTGCTAATGGTAGCAAGTGAAAGTATTTGCGTTTCAACGTATTTTATTTACGTACGGATGTAACAAGGGAGAGTTAATTCAGTTAAAAGTTGATGGTCTGTTTGAACACACCCTGCCTGGTCTACCTTGTCGTCTGTTTGCGATCCGTGTACCTTGTGTACAAACTGACCTGGAGCAGAAATTCCAATCTTTAATAGTGTAAAAGGTCTAGAAATGTGGACTGTTGAGATGGAAGCAGTCAGCTGTCCAGCTCGAGGTCCAGAATTGATCGTTACAGTACCCGCTTGTATAATACGGCATATTCAGGGGCGGCTTTAAAAAAATGACACCCTAGGCGAACAAAGCTCGTGACACCTATTGCCACCACTTACCAGTTGTGCGTCTTTCACAATGTTATGCTGAGTGATACCTCATCTGAAAGCATAGCTTGATGACAACTGTGATGATGATGATGATGATGATGATATATTTTATTTCCTGAAGTCGCTTGTGAAGCTGTATTGTTACTCTGGTGTATTGTTTAGGCGGCGATAAGACGTGATGATGTTATTTGCTTGGAGGCGCTGAGGAAAACCACGAAAACGCCATTGACGGTAGCAACCGTCGTAGCGAGTGCTGAACAATCAGATCTCGAGTCGTCAGCCCGCATCATCATTTGCAAGACATTTTTAAAAATATTAAATACGTAAAATAAGTGTTAACATTAATGAGCTGTTTAGAGACAAAATTACCTAAATTGTGTATAATGGTTCAGTTCGTACCGCGCTGTGAACACACTGCGTCTCTTTTATGGAAACCACTTTATGCTGCATAGGGAAATAATCACTCTTTGTTCTGAGATCCAAACAAAACGCAGGGGTACACTGTGTTAACAGAATGTATAATTTTGTAATGTTAAACCGGTTGGTACATAACAGCAAGCTCTAGGCTCTGTAGAGCTAATAATAAGATATTAATATATAAAACTGAAGTAAACGCGGTGTTCTTATGGCACTGTAAATGGTAGTAGGGCAGTAGGCCTATGCTGTCGAGGCTACAAGTGCATAAGAATCAGATGAATTGCAACCATACCCGTGACTTATCGCAGATGACAGATTTACAATGATGGAAGCTGATTTCTACCTCCCGATTGTAATTCTTGATCAGCGTTCCTTCTGCGCTGGTTCTTTCTGTAAAAGGTCAATATTACTTCGTGTGTATGGAATACGCGAGTAAGACAGCAAACGGTCATGCGCAGATCCCATTTAATTGTGTCGCTGTTCTTAAGATTTCCGTTAATCACACAGGCGAAAGCTTTTGTAACATTCATCATGTTGGGTCATGTGCCTTTTCCTTGTAGACTGTTGTAGCTAGGTACCAATAATACTGCTGTCTTGTACTCCGATGATGATGACTGTAACGTGAACGTTGCATTTTGAAAGTTGTAGAGGAGGGGGGAGCAACCCTTTGAGCATGAGGCCCAAATTAATATAAAAAATGTTCTGGGGCCGCTTTGCAAATAGTACTTTTTTTACTTACGTGTCATTAGCGATAATACACTGTCGTCATTAGTACCGCTGTGAGGACGGTGTGTCTTTGACATTAATATTTAAAAAATATGAATTGGTTACAAAACTTGAAACCCTTAACTTTTGATTGATAAATTAGTAATAATGAAAGGGGCGGAGACTTCTATGACAGAAGCGCTTAGAGAAACGTGCTGTATTGTCACCACTTTACTTTCCGTTTACTAAACCTACCAAGTAAACGAAACAAAGCAGCTATGTAGGTAGGCCTACTGTTATAAGGTGGAGCTTCCATTTATATTTTTGGTATAAAACAGACGTTGTATTGTCAGTAATACAACTTATTTCTAAAAGAATAAAAGAATATCTGGAAATCCATGTGTATGTGTGACAACTTCCAATTTGTATAACATTTAGGATGTGTTGCTTTTTAAACGACACTGCCAGTACTGCATATCGCACGTCGAAAAATGGTAAGATGATAAGTGAATAATGATCCGGGAGGGATGTTGAAAGTCGTGGCCTACTTTGTGGTACTCTGTCAGCTGACAACTGTAGTTCTGCTTTGTTGTCTTAAAACTAATAGTTTATTATAATTCAGTAAATATTTCTATTCCGCTTCTTCTTCTTCTTCTTCTTCTTCTTCTTTTTTTTTTTAAGGGTGTGTAAAGTGAACGCACAGTGGGAAGGTCATATTTTCGCGTTCTCGTGCGTCAACTGCATCAGTGCTAAGCGAATCTCCATTAAGTCTGATGTTGCACCTGTGCTTACGAACAGTTGGCGGTCGAATTGAATTTGTTGCTCCAGCAATAAGATTTTAATCCTTACTTTAGTACATGTAGTTTAAGCCTGACTTTGTCGCTTTTGCCCACAAGAGTCACTGTACAGAAGGATTGATGCTTAAACGTTTGAGATGTGGCGTAAACTTGCATTATAACCGTTTGTCTGTACAACGAATAATCGAAGGAAAAAATGTTTTGTCTTGAATCTTCGCCCTAGGATAATGGACCCCAACCCACGCCGTCCAGTCTAGTCTCAACTATAGTCACCGCCATGAAACAGACTCTTTCTGAGGAAGTGATAAATATCTCGGCCGATCTATATTTGGGGGATAGTACAAACGGCGAATTTGTTCATTATAAGGATTCTTAACACAAATGGAATATCAGCCGTCAATATCTGCCTGTTGAAGCCAGTAATTAGGGTAGCCGACCCACTGGATTAGACTCTTACCCTCAGTCCGTCCCTTTCTGTGTGATAACCGAAGTCGTGCTGCTGTGATCGAACTTATTGGATTTTCTGCGACGGAAGTCACTAGCACGTACTGCCGTCTGTGCAGTCAATTTGGTCCATCACTCCGCAGAACTACCACCGTCTTATCCTGGCTGGATCTCGTCATAAAACCGGCGCTGTGGCATGGAAGGATATGGGCTGTGTTCTCATTCATTGTGATCAGATTAGTGTAAGTGGGAACGATAGACCAACTGAAACACTCCTCTCATCCATTGCATTGGAGAGCCTTAAAATTTGAAAGAAGGAAACTGAAGCTGGTTGTAGCCATAAGAAGTGAAACTAATTTCAAAATTCAAACCAGGCGACCTGTAAACATCATGATCTTCAAGCAGGATGCGAAGACAGATGATATGCTTCTTATTTCAAAATTCTGATTTATGTTATTGGTAAATCACACCGTTAAAATTACGTATCACTTCGGCCGACCTTCGTTTCACACGCGTCTTTTTATGTCGTTCCTTAATTTTGTTAGGCATTTAAACACGCCGATGAAGCATTATGCTGACAGCTGAGTGTGTTACTTAGCGACATTTGTTAAGTTTATACGTATCGGTTGCCATAAATGAATGAATGAATGATTGAATCTGGAGCTTTGGTGAAACGATACCACCACCACCACCACCACCACCACCGCCACCGCCACCGCCACCGCCACCGCCACCGCCGCCGCCGCCGCCGCCGCCAATAATAATAATAAGGCACGAACGACCAATTTCGGGCTCTAGCCTCTTCAGAGAATACTACTGGCATGGGAAAATATAAGTATTCGGGGAAAAACATGTCCCGTTGCCAATTTTGTCCAACGCGAATCCCACACGAATTGTCCGGCAGCTAGAGCTGTTCAACCGTACGTATTAAAGTGACCTGTACCTTTATCTGCTTTCAAGGATGTTTATTTCAGCTGCCGAACTCTGTTATGTTCAGGAAGCAGCGAACCATGCAACTAAATTAAATATAATGAGATGTTCTTGATCAGCGCCCCCCACCGTAGCTTTCATACACACCGCTAAAAGAATTATTTGTGTATTTGTAAAGGCACAAGGACTTCAGGAAATCAGAATACGAATCGGTATATAAAAGTTTAAATATGGTTCGATACCAACTGCGGTGTCTGCGTGGACGAAAATTTGATCTACGGTGCATCCTTTAGAGTTTGGGTTCATAATTCGTTGCCTTCGTTACGACGATACAGACAGAAGCGACTGAATTGTTGCCCTCGGCTTAGACACGCCCAACATTCGATACCCGTATTGTCTGTAAGGACAAGAAGAATGTATTGTGGCCTTTTCGTACTTCTCGAAACACACCACATCTATAAGCAGTGTATGTGTAGTGCACTGCCATCGGACTAACTCTCTCGAAACACACCACATCTATAAGCAGTGTATGTGTAGCGTACTGCCATCGGACTAACTCTCTCGAAACACACCACATCTATAGGCAGTGTATGTGTAGCGTACTGCCATCGGACTAACTCTCTCGAAACACACCACATCTATAAGCAGTGTATGTGTAGCGTACTGCCATCGGACTAACTCTCTCGAAACACACCACATCTATAAGCATTGTATGTGTAGCGTACTGCCATCGGACTAACTCTCTCGAAACACACCACATCTATAAGCAGTGTATGTGTATTACACTGCCATCGGACTAACTCTCTCTGCGCCGGTGTGTTACGAAGTCATCGGTGTGCCATAATCTTGTCACTGAAGACTTTAAACATACTTCTTGGTCCGGTGATTATGAGAGAATACCACGCCGCTGCTCATGTGCAATGTAGCTAACAGCTGATAGTAGCTGAGTATGATCTGATTTTGCTGCTTGACGTGCTTCATAAAGTGTTTCGTTTTCCAAGAAGTTTATGTAATTTCTTATTTCCGAAAACCTTTCAAGGCGAATACCTGGGAATTCCTTGTGTAAATTCGCAAATAACGTCTTTCGCAGAATACCTTTCGATCTTTTCTTCTTAGTCGTCTGTCGGGCGTCATGATATCAGTACAGGCCTCAAAGTCGTAGCTTAACAAACCCTGGTATTTCCTGCTTTAGGATATGCAAGTTCACAATTCTCTGTGACTTTGAACTTCTTCTGTCCTTAATGGTATTCAGTAGGCCTATATATGTCTGTTTTGGGCATGTATAGCTCACTTGGTTTAGTGACTCGCTACGGGCTGGACGGTCCGCGGATGAAACTCCGGTGGGTGGTGAGATTTTCCGCACCCGTCCAGACCGTCCCTGTGGTCCATCCAGTCTCCTATACAATGGGTACCGGATCTCTTTTCCTGGTACTGAAGCGGCCGGGAAGTGGCGTTGACCTCCCACTCCATCTGGCTCCGAGATTAAAGAAAGAGTAGAGCCGTACCTCTACCCCTCATTCCCCGACCCTCTGGGCCTTCGTGATGTGTTCTAGGGCAAAGTGTGGTTCACTTATGCGCAAGTTCCGGTTGTGAAAGACTACTTTGTTAAGAGTTTTACTTCCTTCTTTCCCCCCTCCCCTTGTCACGATCTGTAGTATAGTCATTGAATTATTCCACAGCGTAATCTGAGTAGTTGGGACGGTTTCATAAAATATATCAGCGAATCGGCCATCATTGTTTACCATCCACGGTGTTCTTGTTTATGTTCTGTACCCGTTATTGTGGGCTGGTTCTCGGGCCGCACGTGGAAGAATAACAGTAAGTGATATATCTAACTGCCCAAACTATTGTGAAATTTTTAATGTATATGCACAGTTTGGGGACCGCGGTAGCACAGTGGATAAGGTGCTGTGCTACAAATCAGAAGGACGCTGGTTCGATTCCAGATGGTGTCATTGGAATTTTTCATTGACATAAAATCCTTCCGATCGCACTATGCTCCTGGGGTCGACTCAGCCTCTAACAGAAATGAGTACCAGGAGCATTTCCTGGGGGTAAAGGCGGCCGGTGCGTAAGGCTGACAACCTTACCACCATCCTGTGCCGTTGTCATGAAATCTGGG
>Ga0131853_10014021_pt1 | contig 14681 bp, 8 predicted proteins | sample TergutLab28metaG_FD_92764 | JGI IMG/M metagenome (GOLD analysis project Ga0131853, IMG submission 92764) | Labiotermes labralis P1 segment gut microbial communities from Petit-Saut dam, French Guiana - Lab288 P1 (version 2) (version 2) | ecosystem: Host-associated > Arthropoda: Insects >... | reverse complement strand
TGAGCACAAGAGTGCTCGAAACATGCAGAGGAATATAATAAACTTATTATAAAAAAGAATTTGTACAATAAGTTGGTCAATTGCTAAGAAGGTGTTAGAATGTTTTCCTTATTTTGAATAATGGCGATGAAATTCTAACTTCTGCTGCCATGTGTTTGTTGAAGTTTTGTAAATAACATAAGCTAAATTTATCAATAAATACTTCAGCCCACGTTCTGAACTCGTCCTTTGCATTTAGAAGCTAAAGGTTTCATATTTCGGAGCTAAAACGGTTACCATGGCCAATTTTCGCGCTGAACCTCTCTTCTTCCTAACAACAGGAAGCATTGTGAGTCAAATTGGACTGTGGTACCTTTCTTGCCAGTAATATTCAGAACTGTCTATTATCTGAGCTACTTATATTGACATTAATTAATAAAAAAAATAATAAGTTTTTACCGTCAGTACTCGCTGTTACGAAACAAGGAATGAATTCAATGTCTCAGAAATCTCTGTGAGAAACCAATAGTGAACAAAGTAGTAGATTTTATGGAACCCAAAAATTTGCTGCTCTGATCACGAGCGAGATAAGCCCAGGTACAAAGTGAAGTCATATTTCTTTACGAAAAAGTTTGGTATCAGCCTCCTATGCCCCAACATTTTGTATGCAGTCTTATCTTTCATATGCAGTCTAAATGTCCCCTCGCCTATTCTTTTCCTTTATTAGTTTATCCAAATAATATTTGGTGAGCAATGTACACAAGTGCCGATCCCAGCAGCCGGCGGTCTAAGGCGTGGGTCTGCGGTAGTTTGCTTGCAGCGACTGCGTGTTGGAATCTCGCTGGGGGGCATGAAGCTTTGTCTGTTTTGTGTCTGGAGCGCTTTCAGGTAGAGGTCTCTGCGTCGGGCCGATCACTCATCCAGAGGAGTCCTACCGTATTCGGTGTCCAATCAGTGTGATCGCAGAGCCCAGTAAGAGGAGGCCATGACCCAGAATTGGGTCAAAGCGCCACAGGGAAAAATATATTAAGTGGCTTGTTTCTTCTACACTCTTTCCAGTTGCCACTCTCAATCAAAATATTTCCCTCATAACAATATTCTCGAGTGAGACGGGTCAAGACGGAACAATCGATGGTTGATTCCTGACAGAAAAAAGGCTTTATCTGTTCTGCACAGCATCCAAATATAGCCTCTTGTCGGCTGTGTGCTTGGCTCTCATTTTCTGGGGTAAACGGACGGAGCGTCACGCTTTTATTCGCCTCCATCTAGTGCTGAAGATTAAATTGTGGCGCTGTAGTTCCGCAAGGAGCCCAAAGACTGCATTACCACACCGTCACATCGTTGACCTGCTTTCAAACACACTACATTTCTGTTCTCTTGCTGTGAGAGCGCAGAAGAATGATGAATCACCGACAGCCTGCAGTTTTTACAATGTGTTTCGCACTGCGTGAGAGTACTGGCTTATTGCAAAATGTATGAGACGCCTCAGATTGCAATGAGAGCTTTGTCACGGCATTCTGGCAGCACAGTAAACTAACGAACTCTTTTCCAGTTGAAATTAGCACTAAAATATGTGCCTCTCACATTGCACTAACCTTTAAATTAACAATTTGCTGTCAGTTTGTTCCAAATATTAATCACATGCCTCTCAGTTGACACTATATTATCCACCTGTGTCGTGGTTGACAATGCTAATCAAGAGCCTGTCTCTAATTTGACGCTCTGTTTGTGTGTGTATATATACACACACACATACGTATGTATATGACCTCTTTACAGTTCCAGAGAATGGCATCAGGATGTACATTACATATTTCCCTACCATACGCCAAAAACTCTAACTTTCTGTCATCCTGTTTGTACTACTGTCAGGCTTGAAACTTATTCTTATGTAACAACAGTTGTTTGCAAATCGTACTGAATTATATGAACGGTCTATGTACCATAAATTTTATGACTAAACAGAGAAAAATTCTTACCCCTAAAGAAAATCAACTTCCAGTGGTCTCCTAGCTTTTAACATTTCACTATACTAACTGAATTTTCTTGGCTCTTGAAATGTTGGGGCGAAATGTGAATTATGACTGAAAGAGGAATTTTGTACTGCAGGGAGTAGGGTCGCCGTGCAACGTAACGTTTTGGAGAGAAGTTATTTATAGTGATTAATGCAAACCGTCATCAGACACAACTATATTTATTCTGTAACCGTAGATTATTAGCAATAGATTGTTAACAATAGATTGTCAACAGATGATTAACAATTCAGTTTTTGATGTTCTGCTGACCGTGCTGCATCTCAGTATATTTATCTCAGTAATTAACCAACTTGATGCACAAAATGTTTTGTAAAACAAAACTTTTTGTACATCAAGTTGGTTCATTTCTAAGACAAATAACAATTCATTGTTACACAATGTGTATGGCTGTGTTTGATTGTGGTTTATATTAATAATTAACCGTTTAAATGCACAATAGATTGTCTTCTGCTAAATTAATTAATTGTTTTTTTATGTCTGATTACTCTTGTGAAAACCTCAGTTAATGATAACTGTCTCTTAGAACACATAAAGAAATTTTTACCGCCCTTCGTTACAAACTGTATCGCGTATTAATCTTTAATCCCTCTGAATGTGACCGAATTTTGGTAGGAATATGCAAAGAATTGCTGGTAACATTTTGTTTAGTTAGTACACTACAGCGATATGTATGAAATAAAATAAAGTTATTCGTTGAACAGGAGTTAATCCTGGTCGTTTCTATCCAACTCGTCAGTATTACAAATAGTCGCTTTCGAAAAGCACCCTCCCCCGAAAAGAGGATTATAGATTTATATTTATTATACCAGATATTAGAGCTGGGCTCCTCAGAACAGTGTACACCGCCATGTCGGGGGCTCAGTCGGGTTTAATGGGTATCGAGAGAGTTTTTCTAGAAAGTAAATCGGTCGCAGTTCCATGCTGGCCAGTTCGTTAACGGCATACAGATTTATTTGCAGTTATTTCACAGTTCTTACTCGGAAGGTTAAGATTGATTGTGGCGTATTCTGGGAACTGGTTTGTGCTCCCGTACGTTAGAAGACCGTGAGACTGAAGTTTCACTATTGTTTGTTATTAACTGAGGTGGGTCGAATTATATTTTAGTGTTACAACAGAAATAAATAATCGTTTTTATACAAATTTTTCCTTTACGTCACAATTTTGAAGCCATTTGTGTTAGAAATACACATTTTGATCTTTGCTAATGACACAGTTAAGTAAATTTGTATTTTCTTAAACTTACTAGAAAGTCGACATTTTTTTAATCCATTTTATCATTAACGGTGCCTTTTTTATCAAAGAAATTCCCTACTAATAGGTGGAATAAACTACAAATATTTTCCCCACTTCGTTTTTTATGTAAAGATATAGGACAGCATTTTTCAAAATTTAATTCTGCAGTAAGTGCCAGCGAAATAATGGAGAATTTTAAACTGACCCAAATAGCTTAAGTTGGATATTTTTCAACGTCTATTTTTTGGGGGAAAATTTTCTATCCCACTTCGGGGAAGCAGATTGACTCTTGGCTAAGACGAGGTCACACTTTATTTGGAGACTGATGCAAAATCAGCTTCAGAAACTCCACGTTTCTCTTAAGAAAATTACGTGGTGGGCAATCGGGACCGACCGTATGTGTCACGAAACGTTACTGATTGTCACAATCTGTGCCCTAGGGAGATGTGAAGTTGATCCGAACTGTGACGTAATTGGTGACGACACAAAAATGTTGCCGTGACGAAAACGAACATAGGAACTTGTGTTGAATTTCCATTACTAAACCTACTAAAGTGAGGAAACAGTAGCCATGACATCAGGAACGCCATCCCCTGCCGACTCACCATCCCTCGCCCAAAGACCACTACTGTCATCTGCTGCTATTGTAACGACCGAGTCGTCTGTAGTCAGCACTTTGTCGCCATCTTGTGCATCAGAGCAGGTGTGCGTTCCTGTAGCAAGACACGCAACACCCGCACCACCAAGACGTACGGAGACCGTCCGCTTTGAGATTGCAGAAGATGTAGCCGGCGTCTCAGCTGTAGACAGATCTAACTGGGACTTCCCCGAACGGTGAGTAAGATGATTAATTTCGTAGTTTCTTTCTTAACAGGTTCACCAAGAAACATTCCAGCTCTTGAATCGTCCTTTTGCAACTCCGTGTGATGTACGGTGACTGTTTTCGGGCTGCCGTATTCTACCGCTTAAAAAGTTCTTCTTATAAAACACCGTAATTTTAGGTTCCATAATACAGTACAAAATATCTTCGAAGGGTTTTTTTTGCAGTTTTTTAAGTTTACTTTCTGCCCATCTACAAAACATTTTATAAATTAAAAATTCTATATATGACCTTACATGAAGCAGATTTTAATATGGATTAAAAACTAGTACTGCGCAATAATTTTCAGAGAAAATGTCCTATATCGAATTTAAGTAGAAATGTCCAAAGGCTGAGCGCTGATACTAGGTCGCGGACAGACGTACGGTTGGACGCAAGGACAAGCACCATTTCCATATACAGAGTTCAGTATTTTCTCGTAAGGAACGCCTAATAGACGTATATTTCAGAGATGATAGATATAGTCCATGGCCCGAGCAGGCTTCGAACTGCGATCTAAGTATTAAGGCGGTTCATATTGTGATATCGCCTAGCCAACCAGATCACTGAAATGGTACAGCAGTAGCCAGTTGGTCTTTATGAAGGATATGCGTCCGTTTCTGTCACGTACAGACAGAATTTGAAATATTAATTTCAGATATTTCATGCTTTAAAAGGTTTTCTGTGGTTTTCAACAACTCTGCAGCAAATGTTGAATTGGTACCTAGTTTCGCGTTAATATTGGTGTATATATATATATATATATACACCAATATTAACGCGACACACACACACACACACACTTATCGTCCATCACAACAAAGTTTAATAAAGTTAAAAATATAATCAATAAATTTCTTCACTGTTGATAGTGAAAATTTGTTTTAATGGACGGTAATATATATACTCCATTATTAACATGTCACAGCACAGAGATAATTTCCTTTTAAATTGTTACAGTTATTCATCGTCGGCCTGTACAAGAACTTAAAACATAAAGTACTAAGATGCAATGCAAACGTATAGTTTAACAATATTTAAACTTTCACATAATTTCAAGTTTCTGAGACTTCAAGATTAGAAATACTTCCTCCTGAGTCCAAATGCACACGCACAAGAAAACAATTACGCATCAAAACGAAATACGATTCCTTTCCATCAAACAAGCATTCATTCATGATATTATTAAAATCTATTTGCGATTGACGGTAGTATATATATATACCACAATTAGCATGTCACAGCACTACAGGATGAATTCTATTTAAACAACTGTATTGTCACGTTGCACTGCCTGCTTCTTACGCAGTTCTTTCAACGCCAAGATTACAGTTCGGCCATAATGCAGCATATCACTGTCACTCCCCAAAGCCTTACCTTGTCTACGGCCTACATTTACGAGAAGAACGAGCGGGTACGGTCTAGAAACTACTAGAGACCTGAATTTTACTACAAATTTACCCCAATAAAAACAGCGTCTTGAAATATCTTTACCGTTTCTGCCCCCCCCCCTCTGTTCCTGTAATTCATGCTTTAAAATTTTAAGTAACTCTAGAATCGTCCATTCATTCTACATTCGCTGTGAGAGTCTGTATTTACAAATAAGCCAACTTCATTACCATCACTCTAGTTGCGTTTATGTCGGCAGTAAAAAAGCTTCACGCGATAAAAGTGCCGAAGACATTAGCGGACTTTAACTTTACAGAAGGCACGGGATTGACTGCTACATCCACAGATGCCGTAATTGTAAAGAATACATCTATTTTATTATATTTTATTGCTCGCGCATGCTCGGGGATATTCGTCTGTTTTCGCGTGTGACGTAGACGCTAGGTACCGAAAATTACGCATGCTTTTACGTTACTCCAAGACATCTGTAGCATCAGCCAGTCTGGCCTGTGGCGTCAGCTCAATGGGGTGTGTAGCGGCCGTGTTGGCGTGCCTGTGTTTCGTGTGATTGCAATGTTATTCTTGTGGTGTACGTAATCAGAAATCTGACATATTTGGTTTCCCAGCAGCAAATAAGATGAACTGGTAGATGTCTTGCCGGTTCGTTCGTGCGGTCAGCATAACCTCACTTATATCTGTTGTAAGTTGACCGGAATATTTGATAAAACAGGACAAATTTATTCTAAAGCTTTGCGTATGATTTTGAATACTTATGTATCTGTAGTCACTAAATTATGAGGTTTTTAATTCAAACTAAAATAAGCTGTTCTCAAAACTTGCAAAGTAAGTTTAATTGGTTAAATGTGGTCTACGATCTCAACATTACAGAGAAGCCTAATACATAATATCATTCCCGTTGTCAAGGAAATAAACCTTTAAAATTATTCGTGAATTCAAAATTGCTTAGCCAATGGACACATTAGGACTAACAAGTATTTAAAAACGAATGATAAATATGTATAAATAATGACGTAGTTTTACAGTCCTATAGATATATTTAACGACTGCATTGAGGATAATTTTGAATTTTTGCGTTTTTGCGTTTATCTGTTCTTTATTCTCATATCTTACGGCAGTGACCAGTTCTTTTTTTTCTTCATTATTTATTCTACTGTATTTTAAAACTTCCGCAAAGAAATTTAATTTAATACTCGCTTTAAAACGTCAGCACGATATTCAACTTTGACATCTATGAGACTACATTGCCACCTTTTCGTGTCCTATTCAAGATTTCATACATCATCACGTCTTTAAAATACTCAATATAACAAAGTTCCCTTTAGTGAAAAGTGAAATGTCACTGGATAAAATAGATTCTATAATGAAAATTTAGGTGTTACAAAGTTTATACTTCACAATTTTGGATTACTATGTGTTGGAAATTTTACTCTACTTTACTCAGCCTATGTTTCTTTAGTGATGTAAATAGTAGCTGTCAGGTTAAGCTACACAGAGTGTTCGAGAACACGGTGCTGATAGAAATAGCTGAATGTGAAAGGGAAGCATAGAAGGTGGATGAAGAGAATTGCATAGTGAGGGGCTTTACGATACATGCGCTCCTCCAGTCTTGATGACAGTGATAGATCAAAGATTGGTGCGATATGTAGCACGCATGGGGCGAATGTTTGGTTTAAAACCTGGAAGAAAGTGGACACTTGCAAGTTGGAGGCTTGGGTGGGAGAGTAATATTAAAATGGAGCTATAAGAAATTATTTGGTGGTCGTGGAATGAGTGATGTTTGGGCCGGAAATGGGACAGAGGACGTAATGAATCTTCGCGTTTCATGAAAGCTGGAAACGTCTTTGACTGAGGGTCTAGAGATTGTGGTCCACGATACTGGGTAGGCACGTTGTTATTTGACGGCGGGTTTCACAGTGGACACTGTGAAAAAGAAACCTCTTTTGTGTTGTGAAGCCGTTTGGTCTGGTAAGCGGGTTTCGACGTTTCGGAAAAACCTGCTGCCTCCGTAGTCAGGTCAGATGAAGTGATCGTTCTGATGACAGGAGATACGTCGGTAAGAAATCAAAATATCCGTAATTATTACAGGCGGTTACAGTTATTTCAGATCGACACCAGATGGATATCAGTGGTGAAATTCACACCCAGTACGCTTCACGTCCGTGTAAAGAGCCCCGGTACCCACAGAGTAGAGGCTAGATGGCCCGGAGGGGCTGTATGGACGTTTCGGAGAAGAGATTTTTCTGTTTTCAAAAAAAGTATAGACAGGTTCTGGGGCCCATCCCGCCGCTTATTTAACAGAAACGGGTGGCAATTCCGCAGTGGACATGGTGAACAGGACGTGAAGCTGACCACTCGCCTGTATCTAGTGCCGAGGTTAGGAATGAATGGAGCCATACCTACATTCACTCAGATGCTTTCATATCGTGCGCAGGTTGAATTTTGCGTTTACTTACAGACGGTCACCGAAGTTAAACTGTGAAAAATAAATGGATGAAAATGGGACACGAAGTGTAATTACATTACGCAGTTACATTTCACTTAATGGCATTTTTTAAAACTAAATTACTGCAGCAGCAGCGGCGTAGTGTAGGACGTGCTGGTATCGCTGTTTCATTAACGGGTCTTGTTTATACAAGCTAACCTTTTTAAGTGTACTTTTGAATTTTGTGTTTTAAAGCCATCAAATGACCAGTACGACGTGTACAAACTAGGGTCAGTTCATCTCGCTCAAGTGTTTTAAATAAACCGGAATAGCTTAGTAATAGGGCGTTGGCTGGATGACAGGGGATATGTCCTCGAGAATAGGGGACTTGCTTGCCATCGCGTCTTACTCACATTTGGGGCCCAAAAATTTTGTCTCAAATTGGTACCGTTGGCTTCTCGGTTGTTACAACGTGATTGGATTGTGGAGCTGACCATTCACGTACGTCTGGTGCCAAGGTTAAGAAAGCGTCGAGTTTTACCTCTGTTTCAACATACCGCATTACAGCATAAGGGCTAACCTGTTTTTATTGATTTTAACCTTAGTTAATGAGACGTAATTCCGATATATTCGCCACAGTAAGCTAGTAAAAACATATTATGTTATTGTACGTAATATTATACTTTTAATTCTTGTTTACTGTACCACAGCCACGGAAAGAAATCCCACATATCGACCCCTCTCTTCTCTATCAAGACGGTACGCTTCCCCCTCCAAAATACTTCCGCATGTTCCCCTCCAGTCGTTCGTCTGTGCTGTTCACACGAATGGTAATAATATTCACCACCTTTGCTAACAAACACTTTTTAAACCTAACAAATTGACGTTCCTTGTTCAGGTTTCCTTTATTTTACTTAGTCCCTTCAACTAAATACCAGTACAGAACCCACATGTATGCCACGAATATTTCCTTGTACGTACTTCCTAGTTTATTAATCACCAAAATCCTATCACTTGACGTTTTGTGTTCTGAAGTACTGCGAAAGTCCTCAAATGAACCGTAAAATAAAGAATTCCGTAACTGAGGTACTCCACAAAGGGCTGGAAAGGGGTCTGATATGATTTGATACGTTGTTTATTTACTGCTGTTGGTTTTCCATCCTGTGGCAGTGATCGGTAAACTTGATAAAAATAGGAAAGAGACATCTATATACAAAAGGGGAACAAATACAAAAAACAATGCAAAAAAAGAATACACAAAACAGAAAACAAACATACAAAACTGGAAAACAAACATAAAAAATATTTAAAAACATAACTCGAGTAGTTAGAAAATAATAAATAGAAGTAAATAATAATTAGACAATGTGCTGCACAAAACCTCCATACAGCTACATATTATATATCAATGATAATATATTTCACCCAACATCATCACTTCACTTCCCTTCACTTCAGATCACTTTACATCACATCACTTCATTTCACTACACTTCACTACCCATTTTTCACTTCCCTGCACTTTTGGACGTTTCGTTACCACGCCACAAAACCCTTCTCCTCACTTATAATTACTTTCCTAACCTTCTTTCTAAAAAATGTGACTTAGAGGGGGTCGTCGCTAGCGCCTCTACCGGCAGTTGTGTCACAGTTTGATTGTCATATTTACGAAGGAGTATTTACCGATGTCTCCTCTTTGTTTCCTGGCCCTAATTTTACGATCGTGATCGTCCCTGCTCAGGTAGCAAGGTTCTCTTAACCTCTCCCCTATGGATTTGCATACCCATTCTCCGGTGTGTGCTTTGAACGCCCTGTTCAAAGTAGACAAAGAGCGGGATACTGCGAGCATTGTTATCCCCACCATTAGGGAGACGCCTTTCCGTGGCCACAGTGTAGAGTTTAAATGGTTCCGCCTGCGTCCCATACGATACCTCTATATTACGTTCTGTGTTCGTTTAAAGCCGCCTTCAAAACCGTTGGGCTGGCATCACAAGACTTGTGTGCTGTGTCTGACATGTGTTCGGTTTTGGACTCTCCCCATTTCAGCCGGTCATCCATCATAGCGCGGTCACAGCTCTCGGCCGTTGACATCAGAGCAGATATATTGAAGCTGATGTCTAAGCCAAGGAATCCTACGAATCCTACCCCATACGGTAAACACTGTGTGAGACACTTGAAATATCAGCGGAAACCCTCTTCAGTTTTTTGTCGCCATTACTGCAATCATAAGAAGAAAATTCCGCACGAGAATGGTTTTACACACACACACACACACACACACACACACACACACACACACACACACCACACACGAACACACAATACACACACACACACCACACACAAACACACCACACACACACATACACACCACACACACACACACACAAACACACCACATACACACACCACACACCACACACAAACACCACACACACACATACACACACCACACACACAAACACACCACATACACACACCACACACAAACACCACACACCACACACATACACACACCACACACACACACACACATACACACACCACACACAAACACCACACACACACACACCACACACACACACCACACACGAACACACCATACACACACACACACACACCACACACAAACACCACACACACACACATACACACACCACACACACCAAACACACACCTACATACCTACTAGAAAATAACGTCGGCATTCTTTATATATGTGAAAGTAAACCCACTACTGTTAGCTGAATTTACAGATTGTAAAATAAGCAAAAAAATTAATCCTTAATTAAACGGAACAAAATAAAACATTAAGCTTGTTATTTACTAAGGAAAATTAAAGGGAAGAAAATAAAATACTAAACTTGTTACTTACTAAGAAAAGGCGAACGTGTGTCTAAACAATCGTAAAACCAATCAAGATTCTGAAAATATGGGCTTAAAGATTGCATGTATGTAAAATGGCAACTGTAAAAATGGCAATTGTAAAAATAATGACTGCAAGTTGCGATGCAGACTAATAGTAGAAAATGAACCGTTGCGGTCATCGAAGGGAAATTTGAGTCTTTGGAGTTACGGCTTATAGCATGGGCTTCCAACATTTCTGTGGCAAACAGCCACACGTATTCTTGTTGGCTGGTTCGCGGGTCGCTATAATTCTTCCATCTTCAAAAAAGAAAAGACAATATTCATCTCAGAGATGGCAACAGTAAGATTTGTCGAAAAGTTTCTAGTGTACCCACTTGCCATACTGCACGGTGTCACAACAAACAAGATAGTAACTTCATTATGTATAATTTTTCTCAAGAATTATGAAAGCAGGAAAAGAATTAGGAGGCACTGGCATTTATGTGGGGGATGGTATTAAAATGAATTGTACAGAAATACTGATGGGCACAAGAGCGTGCGAGTCGCAACCATGTAAATAAGCCTTGGCTCTTTTGAGCTGGATAATTAACCTCGCGGTTCCACGCAACATGGAAAATTTCTTGGGCAGGTTAGCGATAACTAACTTCTCAAAAATTGCGGTAATCTTTCAGCATGAAAAATACCTACTGCTGTGTATACAGTGTCGAGACTCCTGATGATGGACAGCAGATCTGTTCGAAACATGCATGAGTTCTTTATCGAAATAAATTTGAGTAATGGTGCATCTCGTTCGTTTTTATTGTAAGAATGTATCACGATGCACAATCCTCTGAATGTCAAATTTTTCTGAAATGTTGATATCATTTGCCAATACACATGTAACGCATGTTTTATTTTAATTTAAGTTGGGCCCTTAAATGTGTGGTACATATTTTGGCCATTTCTTAGGCCATCATCAGGCATGTCAATACACATATATTATAAGGGAAGATCTAATAAAATATAGGACACCTCTTATTTACAGTCAGTGTTTTCTCATGATGCTAAAATATAGAATAAAAAATATAAATTATACAACTTTAATAATTATTAAAAATGTATATAGAGGATTATTATTAACTTCAGGGTCTTCTTTGCTGTGGTGAAGTTTCGTAATGTAATTCTTCTGTGGTTTGATTTTTATACTTGTCGCGTCATGGTATCTTTTTCAAATTTTCCTTCTTTGACTTCTGTTGGAAATTTAGGTCCATGCTATAGTTTAAGGTGGTGATGGAGGAGTGATGTTCATATATTGACATGACTGTGTACGGCCTAAGGAGAGGCGCAACAAATTAAAATAAATCTGTTTTGTTTTCTAACAAAAGTGCGTTTATTTAGTAATCAGAACAGAGGGATTGCTTCCACAAGATGTTCTGAGAAACTACACGGCGTGATATCCCAGATGACTGCAATTTCAGTTTTATCTCTTGTCATATCTTTCAGTACTCGACGGAAATGGACGTGGAATGTGAGTAAATTGAAGGTGTGAATGAACGTAACGCGACTTGTTGCGTTGACGTCATTGGGGGTTATTGCTGCGGATTTCCGGGTTTTTACATCGTGTAGTGGTTTGGAATTTGGATGTTGAGAGAAATAAGATGTGGTATGGAAAGAGGACGATGGTCCATGCGTAATAAAAGTGGCACTTATATAGACATTGTTGAAACGTAAAGAAAAATAGAGATGGATATGTAAATTGTTGGGCGAGATATGTTTATAGATAATTGAGGAAGTAGCACAAGTGGAGATAATCAGTTGCATCAATATTACAGGATTGGAAAACTGCAGGTGGGAAAATTAAGTTGAAAAAGTGGTGCAAAGTTTTGAGGAGTTGAGGGGAGGAAGTGTTATAAAGATGAATATTTTATTGTAGGGAGCAATTTAGGCGAAATTAGAACTTTTCAAAACATAAAGATATGATAAAGGTTAGGCATTAGTAATAACTACAGTGGAAGAGCACAGGCAAAAACTGCCGTCAGCTGGCACATCCAAAATATGTACTTGCAACTCTACAAATTTGAACTAAACTTGACACAACGTTGTAGCATGAATAACCAAAACCAGACCGCACGTTGTCGTAAGACATATGAATTATTACACTGACTTTAAAGTCCACTGGGCACGCCGTAGCGCAGGTGGTTGAGGCACCGTGCTGAAAGTCGGAAGGTCGCGGGTTCGATTTCCAGTGATGTCACTGAAATTTTTCATTGACACAATCCTTCCGACCGCGCTATGGCTCTGGGTTCGACTCAGCCTCTAACAGAAATGGGTAGCAGGAATACTTCCTGGGAGTAAACGCCAGTGCGAATAGGCTGACAACCTTACCACCTTCATGTGCCGTTTGTCTTGAAATCTGGAACCCTCAGCTTCCTGGAAACCTCAGGGTCTGTCCAGACCAGTAATGGGATTGCCTTAACTTTTTACCTACTTTAATGTACATAAATTATGTTAAGTTTGAACCAGGGGAGACCATTCAAGAGACTTCTAGAAGTGTGAGGCCGGAAACCGTCAACATGTAACCCAACTCCATGTTAGGTAGATTATGATGGTTGTGATTAGTGTCACGGGACGTCAGAAAATCTAGCTGCTCCACTGACTTTTTGTATCTCGTGTGCATGGCTTAGAAACGTAACCATTTATTTCGTTTGTCTCCTGCTTTGTAACGCGTGAACTTTCCAGCATATACAGTAGCCAGGGCTTTCAAGGCGAAGTACAAATTTTGAGGTAGAGTTCCTGCATGCGATTGAACTTCTCAGTCGCAATGTTTTAAGTAAATAAATATTAAATAAATAACCACATCTAATTTTTAAGTTCAAATTTCATTCCTTCAAAAACTACTTTGACTACTATCTAGTGGAACACAAAGAAGGGTAGCTATGTTAAACAACCGGAATTTCTGATTGTCTAACGCGAGGACAGGCCAAATTGCAGGCGGAAACCAACTCCCAATTCCGATTCGTTTCGTGTGGTTAATGAAATAAGGAGCTATAACTTCGCAGCCAATTCAGTTGTAACTTTGCCTAGGAAAACTGCTTGTCCTGCTGCACTGGAATCTCGTGCGAGAGCTTGGTTACTGCACACTATTACTTTTTGTTACTAATTTATAAAGTAAAAGTGTTCATTTAAAATATTTTGCACATTTTGTGACCTTGTTTTGCGTTTGTAAGCATTGTGGTAGATTTTTAGGTGTTTTGGAAGAACGTACTGGCTCACTCTTCAAATGCATGAATATGATTCAGGTAAATACTGTGGAGGTTGAGAAGGAACGCGTGTGAAACCTGTAAGGGTTATTTGGAAGAACCTCTGACCGGTCAGAGCTGTGGGAGCAGGCAGAAGGACAGAGTTAGTAGGAGCCAATGGGAATGATTTAGAAATCCTTGTAAGGCCCGGCAGTGAAGTATGTGCGCAGATGGACACATTCTTTCCTTCCCAGCTAACTCAGCATCCGTCTGAACAAGGTTTTGACCCAGAAGAGAGAGTAATTTCTTCCGAAAGGTTATGAAACTTCTGTCACATGGCATGTAAACTTAGAAGAACAATCGCCGTGAAAGCATATATGTTGTTAGATGCAGTTATGTGTTGTCAGAAACTGTCTGATATCCGTGATAGTTTATAGTTGATGACACCAGGCAGTTTGGGGGGCGCATGCCAGTGTATCGTAGTTGAATATTCTGCCTTTTTTTTAAGCTCATGGTTCTGTGCATCACAATTCAATGTTAATAAAAATCCAACCAGATGCAACAGTATGTAGATATTTATTTACTGCAAAGTCACTCTACATGTTTCGGGTGTCACAGCACCCATCATCAGGAGTACTAAAAACTGTAACCGCAAC
>Ga0131853_10014017_pt1 | contig 14685 bp, 12 predicted proteins | sample TergutLab28metaG_FD_92764 | JGI IMG/M metagenome (GOLD analysis project Ga0131853, IMG submission 92764) | Labiotermes labralis P1 segment gut microbial communities from Petit-Saut dam, French Guiana - Lab288 P1 (version 2) (version 2) | ecosystem: Host-associated > Arthropoda: Insects >... | reverse complement strand
TCAGGAGCATTAGATATTGAGTTGCAGCATATGGTTTTCTGCACCGAGTTTTTGGATGGGTGGTGGTCTTGAGAGCCGCTGCGTAGGTCATGTGTACGGTGCGGATGGTGTCGTGCGACGGCACCATCCGTACCGTACACACGCACCCATCCAAAAACTCGATGCAGAAAACCATATGTTGCAACTCAACATCTAATGCTCCTGATGATGGGCGAATGCGCCCGAAACATGTCGAACTAAGAATATATCAATAAAATTACCTTGTTGCATCAAGTTGGCATTCCACAGCATTTCATGAGGAAGATGCACGGTCAAACAACCCTCAAAATAAATATTGCTTTATATTTCCATAGGACGCACGTCTTTGGTAGTTATGTGCTGCAAAATATGTAAAATTATAAAACTTAATAATTTATGGACAGATCAGAATGATGGATTTGTCTCCTCATCAAATCTAACAGAACCAGTATCGCTTGTAGGTGTTTGTGACGCATGTCGAAATGCAAAACTTAAGTGAATACTACACATTGCAGGTAAATTGCTTCTTTGCACTGGTATTAAGTTGACAATGATCAGTTTAACTACGAGGTGAAAGAACTTTATGATTATGGACTGGGTTTCCGTTAATGTGCTTAATATGACAAATAGTAAGTAACAAAACTTCTCGGGGTACTTGTCGTGAAAACCACAAAAAAAATTATTCAACGCAACTAACACAAAGTATTATAATGATCCTAATTCTGAGACAGGTTCATTTCCTGTTTCCTATATATGTTTTATCTCAAATTTCCTTACATATTCTTTTGGTCTCTCGAGCTGTTGCTAGATTCGCTACCAAAATGTTGTAAGTAATTCCTGCTTCTTTCGTCTGAGTTACATGTCTAACTTAGCGCAGATACGAAGTTTCGATAGACGGCCTTTACAATACCAGACAACTATCGGGTAACTAAGTTCATTGTTGTTCGTTCGTTATACGCGTTATGTGCACTGCAGAAACCTGAGCGATGCTTAGTGTTGCAGGCACATGACCGAACTTGCGAAAGTGACTCAGAAAATTAAATGATAATAAATAAAATAATAAACTGGATCACAATGATTCGCTGTTTCTGTATTCTGTCTTGCGACAGTTCTATAGCCTCTTCCAAACCGAATTATCCGTACAGTGTGATCTTATGCTGTCTTTCTTAAAGTTCTGGTTGTTTTATCCCCTTAAGATCATACGGTAGTTGTTGAAGTCTTCTTTTCTTCTTCCTGTCCCTTACATTTTTCCTTCTATCTTTCCTCCAATAGCGTGTTTTAGAAGGCAGTTCCTCCACTAGAAGTGACCAATCCAGCTATCCTTCCGTCTTTTTATTACATATAGGATATTCCTCCTCTCCTTGACTCTGTGTAACACTTCTTCATTTCTCACGCGATCTGTTCGTCTGATCTCCTTCCTTATGTGGCACCACATTTCAAAACTTTCAAAGTATTTCTGGTCAATTTCCGAAATGACAGGATTTTAGCACCATAAGAAGCTGTGCTCCAAATATGTCAATTTACTACTTTTTTCTTTAAATTTAAGTCCCGTTTTCTGGTAAAAAGAGTGTTTTTCTCGTTGCATCAGTCCGCTAATATTTACCTGCTTCATATTCATTGGTGTGAATACATGTCTGTACCGCAGCGCGCTCGCGGTAATGTGTATGTGTTCCTTATGATGACAAATCCAGTAGAAGTTAAGATGATAGTAACAAGGTAGTGGAAGATAATCAGTCTTAAAAAATTGATGGCCTTTCACCTGGTTGATACATGTCACGCTGCTTGTGTAAACCGAAGTTTCATTCCTTGCTCACAAGTACCAGGCACAGGTCCACATTCTGATGCAGATGATTCCGAACACACTGTCGCTAATGTAAAATCTCCTCAGTTCTGTTTGTATTTAACAATTAACTCAGGCGGTTGCAACCCTCTGACCCATCCACCAAGACATTTGACCTCTAGTACTACTTGATGGTAGGTCGGGTAGCTCAGTCGATAAGGCGACTGACTACGAGCTGGACGGTCCGGGATCGAATCCCGGTGGTGACGAGATTTTCCGTCCGTCCGAACCGGCCCGGGAGCCCACCCAGCCTCCTGTAAAATGGGTACTGGGTCTTTCCCGGGGGTAAAGTGCGGTCGGGGCGTGCTTCTGACCACCGCGGTCATGGAAGACTAGAGTTATACGTCTACCCAACCTCTGGGTCACACCGGGCCTGTAACACGAACACTTTTGCTACTTGATGAGTAGTGCAAGTGATGAAACTTTGTTATTGCACTGTGTATCTGCTGCTGTTTCCGTTACGTGGCCAAATTTACGTCCCAGAGTTCTGCTCAGAATTTTAAATTTTTATCTTTGCACCGTGCATTTTGAAATCTACGTAGTTCGCTCACCAAGAAATTCACTATTTATTAACTTGGTTAAAAGTTTTAAATTTACATTAAAATAAACAATAATATTGCTCCTACATGTTTCGGCCTTTACTGACCATCATCAGGGAGCTTTATCTGTACCTAACTAAAGTTATAATTATGTTAAAAAATTTGGTAAAACTATGTCGTTATATAAATTAGGTGATGTGGCAGCAAGTCGCAGAGCGGCATGTGTGTTGTGTGCAGTGCAGAATGAGACTGTAGAGCGGCATGTGTGTTGTGTGCAGAGTGAGACTGTAGAGCGGCATGTGTGTTGTGTGCAGTGCAGAGTGAGACTGTAGAGCGGCATGTGTGTTGTGTGCAGTGCAGAGTGAGATTGTAGAGCGTCATGCTGCCACGACGTAATTTTACCGAGTGTTTTAACATAAATATAACTTTGGTTAGGTTCAGATAAAGCTGCCTGACGATGATCATTAAAGACCGAAACATGTAGGCGCGATATTATTGTGTATTTTAACGTAAATTTAAAACTTATGTTCAGAAGTTTGTCATAAAACATTTATACCTGGTGATCCCCCGTAGGGAGACAGAAACTATTGCAACCTCATAGAAGGCACATGAAGTTATAAGTTTTAGGCCTATATTGAAATCTTGTCCTGTTTAGATAAGTTTCAGAGATTGGAAAATACAGTTCTTAACCGAGTGATAATATCGCCAAATGTAAAAAGTTCGTAAATTATTCGTGTGTGCTTGTTTTATTGCTGTAGTTGCAAAATATTTACACCTTTGCCTTATTTTCGAATGATTTATATCGTCTTTATATTAAAATTCCGAACTGAAGTGACTCGAATATTCGTGCGAAGAAACTACTCAGTTTTATAGCCTGTGCCTCCTGTTGGATGAAACATAAGTTTCGTTTTTAGGCTCGTTTACAAAATTGCTAACAGCGACCATTAGTTTTGTCAGGACTCTGTTTGTAAGTCTGTCTGTCTGTCTGTCTATCTGCAAGCCTGGAACAACCCGGCTGCCACTGGACGAATAGTTAAGGAATTTGATATTTGGGAATTTGTCGAAAGTCTGTCGAGAAAATTAAAGTTTAATTAAAATCTGTCTGGAATAACGGATACTTTACAAGAAACTGTAAATACTCTGAAGATAATATCTCGCTGTATTCTTTGTAAATGAGAAATTTTTCAGGCAAAATTTGTAGATAAAATAAAAAAAAATTGTGTTCCATAACACTCTTCCGAAAATCATGATGTTTATGAGATAATGTGGAAAAATATGGTAGAGCCGGACAGGCCACAGATAACAATACAATACCGCGCATGCGCATTGCATGCTGATGACGAAGACAAGAATACGGATACGCAGTCGTAATATTTAATACTTACTGCTTTCTCACGGCAACAGTTGTTACTCGAACGCGCCTCCAGGTTACTTTGACTGTCTTGTTATATTGTCATATATTTATGTTTCACCCATTGTAGTAACTTACCAGTAAAGACAGAATTTGATGTGCTCTCACAAACTGCATTCTTTTCTTATATTTTTGGATCCATCTAGTATCATTTTGCAAGCAAAGGAGAAAGTTAAGACTGATAGTAATACGAAACTTACGAAACAGGTATTTACGTATGTGGAATTTGGTTCCATCTAAACACATCTACTTAAATTAAGTAATCTTAACGGCTAAGCAAAAATGAACGAGACATTTTTACAGTATTTCACTGGTATGATTTCTTTGAAATGTGTAAGTAGACTACTGAATTACAGCAGCAGAAATGTTTATGATAATAACACTGAAATTGATGGTAATAATGATTATTTTCTCGCCCTTCTTCTAATGCCTTATTACATTTTAAAGGAAAATTTGAAATATGCTATAATAAGACGTTTTACTTTCTTGTGGGAGTTAAAAGTTGCTGTAAAATTGATGCTATAGAATATTTAAAATGAGCCTTACTCTATAAATTATTCCAAAATACAGTCTGGTACATGAAGAAAATAAAAGCGACGAGTATTCGAAATACTACGTAGCAGAGACTCTGACATTTTCTTTTTAAGTAGAATTACGACTGTAAATAGTTTTGGGAAAGTATTCAATTTCCTTTATATAATGAAGTGACACAGAGCTTGTGTTCGTTTTATGAACGGTTTTTAATATTGCAGAATAAGAGTAATACGGAGTTCTACCCGTAAAGGCAGCTTCTCACCAGCTGTCTGAAGTGTTTGGGCTATTACTTGCTTCAGACGGGAATAAGATCAAATGTTTTAGTTGCAAGATATGATTATATGACACCACATTTTAATGCGTCTTGTAACAGGAGTTGTAAACAGGAGTGCTAATAAGTCAGTTTCATTTTGATCGGTTTCAGCGACGGGTGAACTGCCAGAGAGGAGAGGAATTCTGTTGTGTAATCAGATGTAACAATAAGATAGCAGAATGTGACTAATGACATTGCTTGGTTAGCTTAGGAATTTCTAGCCTAAAATGTGGCTGACTCTTCCAATCGTACCATTTTTAGGGTGATTGTGAGACGGGGATGTTTCAGCCCATGTGTCTTGGGCAGAATACAGAACGGAAACCAAATCACTTGATGAACGTAGTATAGTAAAATTCAAGTAACTTGTAATGAATGAAAAGTATCAAAATATTATCACAATATTATTTATAAGAAGTCAGGAACAGATAATTTTGACAAATTATTTCTCAATTTAGATTCTCTTACTTTCCCATTCCTGATAGAAGTTCAGATATCAGGACATTAAAGCCATAATTTTACCTGGGTATGAAAATTGGCCTACCATTGAAATAGTAACATATTTTAGAATACGTTGCTGAGGGGAATATTTGTGTTCAGGAAAGGGCAAAATAAAAATTGGGGACAAAATTTGCACTAATGTTATGCGTAGGGTAGCGTACACCAACGCCCAATATTTTGAATTAGTTTTATTTACAGTAACAGAATATGTAGTTACTTGTGTTTGACACATGTGCTTGTCATATTTCCTTTTTAAATCCCCTGAACTGTTAGGCAGGATACTAAATAATAGTACGTTTTTGATTGGAAATCCGTATTTGAAATTTGTTACGTTCACAGTCTGTCCTACGGTTGCTATACGCCTTCTCTTGACAGAATTACAGCATTACTAAATGATGAGTAATCCGTTTGCTAGTTAGAGTATAGAACGGTTTTTGCATTAGAGCTATCGCTGCGCTTACATAGTGGAGCCGAAGAAGTCCATCATCATGACTATTTGTGATGCATGTGTCTTGGCCGTCAAAAAGATTTATGCTTATTGTCATGAGTAAATGAAAGAATTCCGGTAAACCGCTGCTTAAATGTACAATATAGTAATGAAATAAAGACCCCTGCCTCGTTGACTGGAAATACAGTATTAAATAATTGGAAATAACATCAGAGGTGAATGAGAAATTTTTTGATATAGAATGTCTTAAGAGAATGATTTTTAGAACCGCCAAGGAATTAAAAAACGTTGAAGGACGGGTATTGTCAGGAATCAGCAGTATAAATCTTAACCTCTGTTTTACGTAATTTAAGAGGAATGACAGAATTTCTTTGCTGCCATGACGTTTGAAAGCCGCGGTTTGTCCGCCTGGGGGCAGTAAAAACAAAAATCATTTTATAGAGTGACTTCCCTCCAGTTACAGAATCTCTCAGCGGGAATTAAGTTACTCTTGACTGGGGTTTTCTGACATACAGTTCGGTAACACAAGGCACTAGAATTTTGTAGGCGAATTCATGGTATGGGTTTCTCAGTTACAGTTCACAGTGCCGTGCATTTACGTCCATGTAACAAATTGTTGGCTGAGAAAGCTTTACCAAACTGTATTTTAGGCAGGCTCTTCACACAACGTTGAATGTTACATGCGTTTTATAATAAAAATATACTGCACGTTCATACCTTTATATTGGGACCTCAGCAACTCAATGGGGGCTCATCTTAGACTAACACAGCTAGCAGTTACTGTTTGTTGATTTATATTACTTCTTCTTCTTCTTCTTCTTCTTCTTCTTCTTCTTCTTCTTATAAAGCGCTACAACCTGTATAATGTTCTGGCTTCTTTCACCACTTTCTTCCAACTATCTCTATTCTGTGCTACTTTCTTCCAATTGCTTATGTTTGTGCTCTTTATATCTTCCAAAACGCCATCTTCCCAACGTGTTTTAGGTCTTCCAATTGGTCTTTTAGTCATGGGTTTCCATTTCTTAATCTTCTGCACAATATTGTACTCAGCCATGCGTTCAACATGGCCTAGCCATTTTAATCTTTTTTTTTCTGATAAACCCGATTTGTGTTACTTAAGTACCCCATTTCTTGTGCAACCCTTGTTACAGTCTACCTTGGCGGTAGATTTGCCGTGACGTACGTCAGTAGTTGCAAGGACAGAACTTTCAAATAGGGCAGAGTCTTTTAGTTCTAAACCCCATCAAAATTTCCTTCAGTGTGCTTTCACCAATGATCATCCTGCAGTAGATCACCCGCTGCCAGATTACCATAAAATCTTTCATTCCATTAAGAGCCATGTAAGGAACCTCCACACAATACCTGATCTACCAAATATATTGTAACATGTGGTTATTTAGGGTTACGGGTCGTAGTGTTTTCTTGTGATCCCTTATGTATCGGTAAGTTGGCGAAAGAAAGTGTAATTCTGAATTAAAATTTACCGTGACAATTAATGACGGTACATAGTGTATTAATGTTAATTTAACATTCACATGATGAACAAATCTTTATATGTAATTTGGAAGAAGTATCACCACAATATTTGCATATATTTCACGTTGCTAATATGTAGGTTATTCGGAAAGTAAGTACCGTCTGCACATATCTCTCGCGCATCCTCGAGACTATCACTTTGCGCATGTGCAGTGACTTCCTCTATCAATTGAGAAGCAACCGACGCCATTTCGTCAAATTCGTATTATGTTTATATTTGTTCCCTTGCGTTAAACATGTTTAAGACAATTGAAGGGGCCGCCGACTGTGAAATAGGTCAGTAATTCGTTTCTTGAACACTAGGAATGTGCTACCAAGTGAGATTTATCACCAGATCTGTCAAGTGTATGGTGACAATGCGATGAGTGATGGCATGGTTAGGAAATGGGTTCGGATGTTCAATGAAGACGAGAGAACGTGCACGATGAGGCGCGAAGTGGGCGTCCATCTTTGGTGAATGATGATTTGGTGCGTAAGATCAAAGAAAGAGTGCGTGACGACAGACGTTTCACAATTTCTGATATGTCTCTGCACTTTCCTCAGATTTCAAGGACTCTACTCTATGACATTGTCAGTAGTGGCTAACATCGTAGGCGGTCTCGTTCTATGAGGAAGGTATACAAAAACTTGTGCCCCGCTACGATAAGTGCCTCAATAATGGCGGCGATTATGTGGAAAAATAGTTTGAAGAATGTAGAATCTGATAACAATAAGATGTTATATGAAACCTTATTCGATTTATTTTTTACAGCGAAACGGTACTTACTTTCTGAATAAGCCTCGTAATTATAACTTACGGTGTATGTCTGTGGATTTGCTGCTAAGTGCTAGGTTGACTTGGTAGGGACAACAACGACTGTGCGAGTTGTGTGTAGGCCTACATAAAAGCTAGTTTAGTCCGTCCCATATGTTGGCATCATAAATTACGTTTTTATCTTAAGAAATAAGGTTTTTAAGAGTGTCTTAAATATTTTTTATAGAAATGCAGATAGTCTTTTCGGTTGAGATGAGGGGTGGAGGTCACGCCGTTTAATGTATCACGAACAGCAGTATGATATAAGTTTTTGAAGGACTGTGTAGCTTTATCTTTTAGTTCAAGGAAATATGTAGGTACAAGATTTATGTTGGCAATCTGTATAGTAGGTTCGTGATAAATGTCTGCCGATATGAGGTAATAGTAGAGAGAGAACAGGCTATTCTTTCACGTCAACCTGTAGGGATGTAACGGCGACCCCGCGAACTGCGAGGTCATAACTGCACTGAATGCAAAGTGTTACATACGTTAAATTACTTGCAATTCCCAATATCTACATGATGACGCAACAAACCTTACGCTCAGATTCCTTCCAGTGTGTAAGAACAGCGTTCCACTTCATATAATTTTCATTAAATTAAATATGAACCTTCCACCGTTGACGGGGATGTTCATTGCTTTAAATGAAGAATGAAAACCAACTAGATGCCACTTATTATTTTGTTGTACTTCTTATAGGCTCAACATATTTCGGGCACTACTGTGCAGTCATCAGGAGCTCGCGACTATAATGTTGATTACCACATTGGTCGTTTCGTTCTTGGTTTGCTGTAGGTTGGAGGTTAGGTGCGGGTAGGCTGGAGTAGTGTCTGGGCTGCAGCTTGCAGCCCGGACACTACTCCAGCCTACCCGCACCTAAACTCCAACCTACAGCAAACCAAGAACGAAACGACCAATGTGGTAATCAACATCACAGTCGCGAGCTCCTGATGATGGGCATAGTAGTGCCCGAAACATTTTGAGCCTATAAGAAGTACAACAAAATAATAAGTGGCATCTAGTTGGTTTTCATTCTTCAGTTATTACAATGATGCACGTTCCAACAAATTTCAAGTTCATTGCTTCATTTACGTTTAGTCATTCATTGTACGTGTACCCGTTCAGACTGGATTAGAATCGTAATTTAGTAGCCTGGCATTAACTCAACTATCAGTTAATGTCTTCTGTTTATAGACACAGAAGTTTCATTACCATCTTCAAAATAGCCTTTCGCCTACTATGTCCTGAGCCAGCTTGATCCAACACGGACCTACAGGCTGTCCTTTTTATCTCATAGGTTCAGCTCTCAGTTTCTTCATGGGACATTTCCGCAATAAAAGGTAAATGATCTACTCCTCATCACAAGATATTCTAGCTTAACACGCGTGTCATAAATTGCAATTAATTCACAACACTAAACCAACACAGTATACAAACATGTTCCTTAGAGATCTGTATTACAATATCACACTTAGCATTACTACACGTTTCCGTCCGCAAGGGACAATCATCAGGGAATCGAACCAAAATAACACAGCATAAAGCCAATTTAGTCACTTTTCTACAAGGTATAAGAGATTCAGTTGGTTACAATGAAGGCATTTCTTTGTAGTGTTGTTGTATAAATTTGACGGATCTTGATACCCAGTATCTTGGAGACAGTCTACGTACAGTGCTGATCTTCGTTAAGTACGTAGGCTGCTTCCAAGATACTGTGTTCCAAAATCCATCACATTTATGCAACAACTCTACAAAGAAATATCTGCATTCTAACCATCTGACTCTTTTACAACACACAAATTGGGCTTGACGCTGTATTACTGTGGTTTAATACCCTGATGATGGTCCCTTGCTGACCGAAACATGTAGGAATATTCAAGTGTGATATTATAAATGCCTAAGGAGCAATTTTGTATATTGTCTTGGTTTATTGTTGTGAATCAGCTTCCGATAATGCACGGAATTAACAAAATAAATTATATTTTATTTTACAGTTGTCTATTCCGTGCATTTATTATCAGCGTACAATATTTATTTACCAACTAAACACACAGTCTTAGTACATAAATAAATGAGCTTCTCCAGCATTTTTCGGTACATGTGTACCTTCTTCAGGGAGAACACACTATCATTTCTTAAAAATCAAACGCTGCTTCGCAGCCGTTATTTATAGGTTCCTTGGTCTGTAGCAGGTTTGTGGTTGACGTTGACTATATATAAAGGTACGACTGTACGTGAATAATTTTTACTGTATGCTTATCTTATTCAATTATAAGAGATGTGTTTAACCAGAGTGTAACCATAAATTTTTACGTTTTGCTGACCGTTCATCTCAGTATATTTATCTCAGTATTTAACCAACTTGATGCACAAAATTTGTTTCACAATAAGTTTTATTTCATGCATCTACACGTTTCTATCACATGTGCTCATCATCAGGAGGTCAAAATTGCATTACACAGCCTCTGGTATCATCAAACCTATAGGTGGCCTTCTCGTGCACGGGTTGAGAGAGGACTGTCTCAACTCGTGGAGTATATTTCACGTATAATCAACGCCAAGGACATAACTGGTACAGACCACGGAACCTACAGATAACAGCTTCGCAGTAGCATTTGGTTTTTAAGAATTTGCATTGCGTTTTCCCTGAAGATGGTACACGTGTATCGAAACATGCGGAAGAAAATCGTTTAATGTTTATACTAAATTAAGAATGCTCATTTAGTTGGTAAATAAATGTTGTACGCTAAATTATACTTTGTCTGAAATACATTATTAAAGCAGTTGAAGAATGAGTGGAGAAATATTAAGAACAGAGTGTTTGCTGCTGCTTGTTTAAAGTTGTTGAAGAACAGACTGTTGGTTTGGTACTGTCACCCAAGTATATCTCTTTTACATATTTTCAAATGGCATGTTAGATAAAATTGTACCAATTATTTTGTCCACCGTTCTGTTTTCGAGTCATGAACATTTCATGAAATATTCCATATATCCAAAAATCCATGTTCATCGAGCTCTGTGTTAAGGGTTCGTGCCTCGCTCCACACAAGAAACTTTCAGGAGGAGCTCCATATTGACCGTAAGATTTGTATGTGATGTTGCGGCTGGAGATTTCTAATGAAAGCGAAGGTGCAGGCCCGTAAACCCAGAAAGCATTATGCACTCTCTCCTGCCTGGCTTATCTTCCCACTTCATACAGACAGCCCTAACATGGATCACGGATAATATTGTCGAGTTCCGTCATCTGATGTGAGTAGCTGCTGGGCTGTTAGAAGCATTGCAGGAAATGTTTGATAATGAGGACTTGCAGACCTGATACTGTTAGGGGCTAGTTGGTGTCTCCTAATAACACGGACGCTACGTGCGGAAGGGTTTAACTGGGTAGGAAAGCAGAACAGAAGTTACAAGTAGTGTAGTCAATTCGTGTGGCGAAGGGACAGCCAGTATTCAAGTGCTGTTGTGGAACTCTCTTGGTCTGTGTTTAGTGCCTCTTGAACTTACTTTTCTTTCTTGTTTAATGGAAAAGATATTCCTTCATTAGTAATAATCCACATCAATAAGGCTATGATAAGATCAAACTTCATGAGTAGAAAATTAATTTTACAAGCATGGAAAACTTAAGATTTGTTACGTATTTTGATTTCCTACCCTTTCAGAAGATGTAATAAGAGTTATGTTACAAATGAAATGCAGGGTTATTCGAAATGTTTGTAAGGGTTTTAACAACTGCTACCTCGTTCTCCAGATGCAATCCCATGTAATTTCTTTCTATGGGGTTACGTCAAGGATCAGGTTTATATTCCTCCTCTTCCCGCAAGTATTCCGGAAATGAAGGTACGAATCAGAACCGCCATTGAAACCATCACCGCTGACATGCTACAAACAGTTTGAAACGAACTCGATTATCGTGTTAATGTTTGTAGAATCACAAAGGGTGCACATATAGAGCACCTGTCAGGTGTGTAGCAAAACCTTGGTGTGTTTTTCTATTAAATAAAAAAACACATATACTCCTATCTCAAATGTATTGTGTATGACAGGTTGCTAAAATCCTGACAATTATTTCGAGTAACTCTGTATTACTGTAGTCAATTATAAATAGGAAAAGGTGCCAAGAAAAGGTTCGGTATGTTTGCGTAAGTTTCAGAAAAGGGTGATTTAAAATGATGTCACTAAATACCGGGGTGTGCAAAAGGAGGTTTACAGTTGTGAGTACGCGAAACACAGAGTTTAGTCTTGAATTTTATGCGTAAATAATGAAAATCGGCAATTTGAGGACTTACGAGATTGTACTGTGCCATTGTGACATTCTTTTGAGTTAATAAAGCTATTGTAATAATCATAAACTGCATGTCTTTTTCCATACGAACAACTGTAAACTTACTTTTGCCCTCCCCTGTATTATGTTGTTGCGCTTGAGGACGACACGTGAATGGAAGTTAAAAGCGTAAAATTGCTTTAGAAATGACTGAAAATACAGATAGTTTAGATATTTCGAAATATAGGACGAAAATATAAGAAAAGATGAAATTCAGTTGGCTGAGGCTTAATAATAAATGGATAGATAGTAAAGTACAAAGAAAATTTGGAATACCGACAAAATCAATATACTTTTAAACATAACAGTACGGAACGGGCGCGGGAGGGCGTGAAGACGGTTTTGTGGTGACGGAGATGAATAATGAAAATTTTCCGAAGGCAGGTCGTATTAAGATCTGTAAGGATACCGACTAATACTACCAAGTTTTGTGTTTAGAGAAATAAGGTTGAACAGAATTAGACTGAACCATCCCAGAATCAGGGTCACTGACAGTTTTATTTTGGCAGTATTGAATCTTGTTGAGATAGTTCCAAATAGGTAAATACTGTTGCGAAGTTTATGAAATGTCTTTCAGTTTATGACAATTGTTCATGGGGCGTTGGTGGATATAAAGGGGAAAGTAAGAGAAGAAATAAAATTTTAGCTTACCTTAAAAATAATGTGGGGACCGCGGTGGCACAGTGGTTAAGGTTCTGTGCTACAAATCGGAAGGTCGCTGGTACGATTCCAGCTGGTGTCATTGGAACTTTTCATTGACATAAAATCCTTCCGATCGCACTATGGCCCTGGGGTCGACTCAGCCTCTAACAGACATGAATACCAGGAGTTTTTCCTTGGGGTAAAAGCGGTCGGTGCCTAAGGCTGACAACCTTACCACCATCCTGTGCCGTTGTCATGAAATATGGGAACCTTAACTTCCTGGAACCCTCTGGGCCACTCCATGCCTGTTACGGGACTGATTTTTTAAAAGTAATGTTGACAGCACTGAAGAGAATGAAGGGTATAAACTTCGTGAACGAGGTCACGGAGGTCACGGAGGTTTTGACGGAAACTCAAGAAAACTAAACGGATAGGCAGTGCAGCTGTCTAGGGCGATCAGCCACTTGAATCTAGAAATCGTGAACAGCGCTTCAGGCGAATGTGTTATAACATGAATCAGTCATGATGGTGAGACAGATGATCTCTGAAACGCTGACATAAGCTCCAATTTCACATGGCCGATTGCCCAAAAAGAGAACATTGCGTGCGAAATTTGCCTTGTTTGCAATGAAATTATTCGTATTTTGTTTTGTCACTGAGAATATTGTGACACGTTGTGGTTTATGTCCTCAGACGGCACCATAATAGAACAAATATCTTTAATTCAATTTAATAATTTAGGTGTATTTTTATCTGTTGAAATAGAACCGTCGGTCGGAAAGTTCGTTTCATGTCGTATGCGTAGTCTTGTAATTATACAGCCTTCACTAGTGTTTACTGTTAGGTGTTAGAGGAACATTTAGCTAAGTGATTGTCATATGTTTTCAGTGCTAAAACAAACCTTAAATATGAAAGCCAGGTGGAAACACATGTGACATGAAGGCTGATTATGCAGTGCAGGGGCTTCTGTGATCGGGGAATAGAAAAGTTTGTGCCATGGTACGGTAAGTGCAGTTCTAGCTGCACTGAATACATCGAAAAGTGGTGGGATGTTTCAGCTCTTCTTGTTACGGGTGAAAACCAAGAACCCAAAAATACTACATAAGCTTGTAAACTTATTGTATAGCCGACCTCATATGTGGCAGTTCGTCAAGGTGATAACTGTACGAGTATGATGGAACGTTTATGATAGGGTGGAAAGATTCAGAAAGGGCGGACAGGTGTTGAGGGTGCTGCTGAGAGTTCTCTGCAACCACAGGCGTCGACACGTATTGATGCTGACGAGGAAGTGGATCGCCGTGTCTGGGACAACCGAAGACACGTGTTTGACGAAGTTGCGTACTAAATGAGCGTCAGGTGTATACGAAGGCGGTTCAAAAATGGCGTTAAGAGTCCAGACTGAATTATTTTGTTCTGGTGGACTTAGATAACTCGTAAAACGTTGGATCAATTATGTTAAAATGCTTGCTATCATTCGGTGCAGCATCTTTTGTCTTCCAGGTTGCTATCCAAAAATTTAAAAATCAAGATATATAGAACTATAATTTTGCCTGTTGTTTTGTGTGGGTGTGAAACTTGGTCGTTGACATTGTGGGAGGAAAGGAAGCTGAAGATGTTTGAGAACATGGTGTTGAGGAGAATATTTGGACCTAGGAGGGACGAGGTAACGCGAGAATGGAGGAGATTGCATAACGAGGAGCTAAATGATCTGTACTCCTCACCCAATATTGTGCGGGTGATAAAATTGAGAAGAATGAGATGGGCTGGGCATGTGGCGCGTATGGGTGAGGAGAGG
>Ga0131853_10014015_pt1:0-12500 | contig 14687 bp, 12 predicted proteins | sample TergutLab28metaG_FD_92764 | JGI IMG/M metagenome (GOLD analysis project Ga0131853, IMG submission 92764) | Labiotermes labralis P1 segment gut microbial communities from Petit-Saut dam, French Guiana - Lab288 P1 (version 2) (version 2) | ecosystem: Host-associated > Arthropoda: Insects... | reverse complement strand
GTATAGAAACAAGCGTGTGGCAGTTCATGAGCAAGATAAAATTCACCCGCATGCCACTATGAAATACATTTTTTGAGAGTATACTGAATGATGCGTGACAGGTGATACTGTGATGCGGTGAAGCAAACAGACAAGATAAATGATGTTGTATGGCAGCTCGTCTACCATGTGGAACGAAGGAAGGGATATTATCACAGGTGCGGTGTCTTTTACCCCTACTTGTGAACTATATCCTTCACTAGAGTAACTTGCAGTCAAAAAAAAAGACGTGTCACTAAGCTCTTTACTGTAAAAGTGTCATACTTCTGAGATGCGAGTCATGGACAATATAACACAGTGCGGAGAAACTAAATTTACCTCTTTGTAAGTTATTTCTTCTTAAGCGTAGAGGATTGTATCTAGTAATATGCACTATAGTAATTAAAGTGATATTTATTACGAGCCAAAAATACAAAAATACTGTATAATCACTAATATGACAAAATTTTATAGTTAATTTCAAAGGCGAAATATTTCGCTTGTAAAACAACCATCATCAGGCCAAACACAACGGGATGGCTCGTATTTAAAAAAAAATATAATATTTGTTCATATGAGATAAATAATACTTGGGAATGTAACTCGCAGGGTTGGTAATGTCGGTTAAAATTGTAATCAGTAAGCCTAATTGTTAATACGGTTTTCCTAAAAGCACGTAAATTTTCGATCAGTTAAATAGTTTTCAGCTTAATTAGTTTGTTACTTCTCTGTCTTTATATGATTGGATTTTCAATAAGTGCTAATTCAGTGTAATAAGCAATTCTTTCAAGTTTTCAAATAGGTCACTTTTGCAGTTCGAATATATATACATTTCAGACAGGTGTATAAAATCCCGCTATTTTCTGTGACAAATTCTCCGTAATTTTATCAACTTCAAGCTTTTTCATTCCTCTTTAACATTAGACATGTCAGTCTGTTTGGACACGTAACGTAACCTTATGACACAACACCCTGTAATTTATTATTATTATTATTATAGTAGTAGTAGTAGTAGTAGTAGTAGTAGTAGTAGTAGCAGTACTATTACTAACAACAATTGATTTGTCATTCGGTGGCATTAGTCCTTATCCTAGTACAGACAAAACAAATAAGAATAAATATAAGTAAACGAAACAATACAAAAAAACACTTTATTAACAGTAAAAAACAAATTAAATACAAGTACACATGATATGACACGATATATTTTTTAACTTCAGTTGGGTTGACACCCGGTGAGAGTAGTACAGTGCACATTTACACACAAAAAATACATAGAACAACACAATCGACAAAAACAATACGTAAAACAACTCATTTAACTCACAAATAACATATAGAACTACACAATCGGCACAAACAATACATAGAACAACACAGTCGACACAAACAATACGTAAAACAACTCATTTAACTCACAAACAACATATAGAACTACACAATCGGCACAAACAATACATAGAACAACACAGTCGACACAAACAATACGTAAAATAATACATTTAACTCACAAACAACATATAGAACTACACAATCGGCACAAACAATACATAGAACAACACAGTCGACACAAACAATACGTAAAACAACACATTTAACTCACAAACAACATATAGAACTACACAATCGGCACAAACAATACATAGAACAACACAGTCGACACAAACAATACAGAGAACAACACAATTAAATCACAAAAATATATAGAACAATAACAATATATATTATGTAACAATGTTTGTCAAAACAAGCACACTTCATGTATATTGGGTCGTGCATCATCTTGATAGTTGAATAAAGAGAGACCAACTTGATGTCACTTGTTTATTATTTCATTATTTACTGCTCAACATGTTTCGGACGTTAATACATCCATCCTCAGGAGCTTGCGACTTATTTGATGGTTATTTCATGGGTTGTATTGCTCTGGTACGACATGTGTTGTTATTACGTTGTGGTTTGGCTGGGGTGGTGTGGTATCCGGATGCAAGCTTCAGCCTGCATAAGGATACCCAGAAATAACTCATCAAATAAGTCGCAAGCTCCTGAGGATGGATGTATTAATATCCGAAACATGTTGACCAGTAAATAAAGAATAATAAAGCAAGTGACATCAAGTTGGTCTCTCTTTATTGAAGCAAACTTCACTACGCGTGCAAAATAAAAGATAATGTTAGCACTTAAGGCTATTGTTTCCACAAACACATTCTGGTAGCATAAGACACTGCTCACAGTGGCCGAAGGAGCACATTAAAATAGACGGCAGTAAACAGCAGTAGTGATTATTTGGTAGCAACAGATTTGGAGGATCTGGTCAGGTTAAGTATTTATGCTGAATGTATGTGATTGTGATATACACAAACTATACACATTGTCGGGTTGATTGACCCTATGGTCAGTGTAGTTTAATAGTTTGGTTATGTATGCTGCTCCATTGACTTGCACAGCACAGCTAATATTAACTTTTAACTGTTAAACCTTCACACTATGGAAAGTTGCCAACATATTTCAACTCATTTTTATTCAATAACTCCTAATTTAATTAAAACATTCCAATCAACCCCACGAATTCTAATTACTTTTGAATAAACTAACGTATTAGTATTTACAACTTGTTTAACGATAGACGTTTCGGTAGGTACGCTTCTGCTTTATGGCAAGATTATAGCCATTATCTACATGGGTAATATTATATACGATATATAACTTTCAAATAATAAAAAAAATTCAATTCAAATAATTTGGGTTTCCCCTTCAAAGCGCTTCTCTTGAGCTACTATTCAAACTCAGCTAATTAAATCTGCTTTATGGAGTTATTCAAAAACTTATGCCACTCTTCTCCTTAAAAACAAATGTCTCCATCATATCTTAAGGTGTGTCATCCCCGTTGTGTTAGGTCAAGAGTACAAAGCTATAATGTATGTATATATCTATATATACACATAGTCATGAACACAACACTAATACAGTTAGTAGCAATATACAATACACAACTACATGTTTCGATCCTATATGTAGGCCATCTTCAGGTTGTCCAAACAAATTATTAAGTGATTTACTAATCCCACGATTTTTGATGTAAGAAAAGATCTTGTCCCCCTACCAAAACTACCATACATATTTTGTACTGAATAAGTTCTTTGGACAACCTAATGATGGCCTACATACAGGGCCGAAACGTGTAGTTGTATATTCTCTAATGCTACCAATTGTAATATTGGTGTGTTCATGAATGTATGTATATATAGATACTCGTATATACACTACAGCTTTGTCTCCATCATATCCCTTTCACAACAGATCTAAAAAATGTTTCACAGAGATGATATTAATAAGATTAGTTATGTACAAGATGTGTTAATGGCCTTTCCTGAGTTATAGAGATACAAATTAAATGTCGGTGATTCAGTAAAACAAAATGTTTTTGACATTAACAATATTTTACAGGATATCTGTAAATGTCAGAAGTTTCACCTGAGTGCAGACAATTCACAAAACATGGTCATGTCTCGATATCGGAATGCAAGACGAAGTCGCAATATAACGAACGATAATACTGTCTTTGAAAGGATGAAACAGTTCAAATATTTGAGAAAAACATTACCAAATCAAAATTCTGTTCAGGAAGATATTAAGAGCAGAATGAAGCTGGGGAATGCTTGTTATCATTCTTGCAGAATCTTTTGTCTTCCAGTGTGCTATCCGTAAATATAAAGGTTAAGATAAACAGAATTATAATTTTGTCTGTTGTTTTGTAAGGGTGTGAAACTAGATTGCTGACATTGAGGGAGGAACGTAGGCTGAGGGTGTTTGAGAATAGGGTGTTGAGGAGAATATTTGGGCCGATGAGGGACGAGGTAAGAGGGGAGTTGAGAAAACTACATAATGTGGAGCTTGATGATCTGTACTCCTTACCAAATATTATTCGGGTAATCAAATCAAGGAGAATGAGATGGGCGAGGCATGTAGCACATATGAGGGAGAGAAGAGGTGTATACAGAGTTTTGGTGTGGAAACCTGAGGGAAAGAGGCCACTTGACGGACTCAGGCGTACATGGGAGGATAATATTAAGATGGATCTTCAAGGAGTGGGGTGGGGGCACGGACTGGATTGATGTGGCTCAGGATAGGGACAGGTGGAGGGCATTTGTGAATGCGGTAATAAACATTCGGGATCCACAAAATGAGATAGAGCAATTGGTAGAGGCTCTGCGATACAGGTCGGAATGTCGCGGGTTCGATTCCCGATTTTGTCATTGGAAATTTTCATGGATATAATCCTTCAGTCCGCATCACGGATCTGGGGTTGACTCAGTCACTAACAGAAATGAGTACCAGGAATATTTACTGGGGGGTAAAGGCTGCCGGTGTGTAGGGATGACACCCTTACCATCTTTATGAAATCTGTGAAAATCATCCTCCTGGAGACATCATGACCTGTCCAGGCCCGTACTGGAAATGTTTTACAATTACAACACTGGTACAAAGATTTCTTTTTTTTCTGAAATAAATTTATTTTGTGTCTTACTGGGATGGGAACAAAATTTGTGTGGGGTAATACACTTTTGTATTCAGGTCACACCTATGCAGGAAGCACATGGCGCTAACAGAACTGACTGGCATTGAAAACACCTGCCACAGAAACCAAGTCTTAATGACATTTCGCATAAAATGCTAAAATGTAAAAGACTGTGTGGTAGAAGAACGTTTGATTTTCTTGCCGAAAGAAAAACTCTAGGCTTCTTCTTGCTTGGTGTAACAAAAACAAGCAAGACTCAAAAGCCAAGCTTATGAGCGGCAAGTGAGGACTCTCCTGTAACGGTCTCAACAAATTTTGTTCCTAAATCTTAAAGCCTGGTTTGCGAAAGTTCCTTAAACTTATTAAGAACATCAGAGCTCCAATTGTCACAGCAAATCAACAATTAAATCAAGACTGTGAAAGAGACCCTTACAAATACTGTGCAGAATTTTAATGGTTGAATCAATAATTCAAACTATTTTACGTAAGTTAACCCTACAAAACCATTAAATTCTACTTTTGTACTTGCATTTTACTTGCTGGTACGCTGGATGTTACTGCCAGAAGTAAGAAGGATTGTTACAGCCTTGGTTTTAACTGTCTTTTGAACGCTGTACCCTGACAACGTAATACTGCACTTTAGGTACAAGCTTCCAGTAGTTAACAATGTGACAAGTATGCGTCAAACGAGAAGACGCTTATCAAAACACGAAGCTTTTTGTTATGTATCGGAGTTTGAAGCGTTGCTGTGTTTATTGATGATAGGTCCAACGATTTTAATATTTGATGTTACGAGGCTTTTTCAGAAAGTATTTGAATTACTACGAAAGTAAAAGCTTCTCCAGAAGATATTTTTTATACTGTTAGTTACGGTAAATATTTTGTGTCAGATTTTAATATTGTCAGAAATACCAGTTACCGGTCAGATGTAGCGAATGAGCTACTGTGCCTAAAGTGAACTTATAGTGAGTATCTTTATCGTTGCACCGTGCATTTTGTAGTTTATTTAAGTAACCCACCAACAAATGCACATATGTAGTCTTTAAGAGTCTAAAATTTACATTAAAACACTTAAAACGCTCCTACATGTTTCGTTCATACGATCATCCTCAGGGAGCATACTTTGTTCCTTGCTAAGTTACAGTTTAAAACACTCAGTATATCACTGAGTGTTTTAAACTGTAACTTTAGCAAGGAAAAATGTATTCTCCCTGAGGATGATCGTATGATCGAAACATGTAGGAATGTTTTAAGTGTTTTAATGTAAATTTTAGATTATTAAAGGCTATATATGAGCATTTGTTGGTGGGTTACTTAAATATAGGTGTATTTAAAATGATTGTCGGGGTTTTAAAACTTGTCATATACAGTATATTTGAGATAACAGTATATGTTCTTTTATTTAATAGAACAACACTCCAAGTTTTTGTTACATACCTTACAGGTGCTATATATGTGCATCCTTTGTGATTCTACAAACATCAACATGACAATCGAGTTCGTTCCAAACTGTTTGTAGCATGTCAACGGTGATGATTTCATTGGGCGTTCTGATTCTTACCTTCATTTCCGGGACGCTTGCGGGATGAGGAGGAACATAAACCTGATCCTTGACGTAACCCCATAGAATGAAATCACATGGATTTGCAGCTGGAGAACGAAGTGGCCAGGCTCGACAATCATTTTGAATAACCCTGTATAGTGAGTAATTAACGAACATTTTTGGCGACGTTTCTTAAGATAACGATATTCACCAATATTTATTGCTTAAGTATTAAGCATTCCGACCAAGAGAATTACAAACTCGTCTTACGCCTTATATGTAAGGAAAAAATAGGTACATTACAGTTCCCATACAGTAAAAAAAAAGTCTTTCCTTCTGAGTGCAAAATAGTTTCCACATATTGCTCTTCGACCTATAAAAGTAGACGTGCGTTTTTCTTCCATATTAGTGACATTTTTATCAGCCTTCGAGTTAGACAGAAAGACAGCCGTATCAACTGCTTAGCTATGGAGAAAGGAAGGGGATAAATGGGAGAGATTAGACACTAAAGAGAGAAATAACACGTGAAATGGGGCAGATCGAGGAAGTCATAGAGGGCTGCTGACGATAGATTGTTACACGCCACGGTTCTTAGTTGCTGCTGGTTTAGCCTACTGTTATCAAAAACCGAATATCTGATACCAAATTATAAGTTCAGAAAAAAGAAACTTACTTTAGTAGTATAATTTGAACCTAGTCTTCAATTTAAGTTGTGGTAACGCGATAATAAATAAGTTTAGTAAGGATATGAAAGCCAAATGCTCTCAAATAGAGCTGTATGCAATCCCGTAAAAACGACAAATCCCCACCGTCTCAGCATTTACATATAACTTCCCGAACAAGCACACTATTACAAGTAACGCAATCGTAAATTCGGCCGGTACCGGGCGTCTCTTTTGTATATTGCTCACATTAAAACAGCATTAACATGGCAAGTGTAGATTATGCAACCAGCCTGCGTGCAATAGGTCAACAATAAAACAGAGTAGTGTTCAGTAAATTACTTCTTTGTAATTCTACGACCGGATAATGAAATTCTTGAAGTATAAGAGTTCAAAGGGTTATTCGGATAAATTACTTACAGAAGGTAAGCCACGAGGAAATCTTAAGCATAAATAGCGGCATTTCAGGTCCCACAGACGTGTTGATGAAAATACGAGTCTTCTGAAATGCGACGCCGTGTATCTGAGGAAGTAGTGTCGGATGTTCCGATGGATTGTAGTGGCTTCCTCTTTTCTGATTACTTTACATTGAGGATGACTGCACTAAGCAATTTAGAAACATATATAACTAATTATCTCAGTAATTAACCAGCTTGATGCACAAAATTTTTGTTTTACAATAAGTTTATTTCATTCTTCTATATGTTTCGAGCACATGTGCTCATCATCAGGAGGTAAAAATTGCACTACACAGTGACTGGTATTATCACACTTATAGGTGGCCGTCTCGTGCACAGGTTGAGATATATGTGTGATGATACCAGAGGCTGTGTAATGCAATTTTGACCTCCTGATGATGAGCACATGTGCTCGAAACATGTAGAGGCATGAAATGAACTTATTGTAAAACAAAATTTTTTTGCATCAAGTTGGTTAATTACTGAGATGCACGGTCAGAAAAACGTCAAAAATATGTAACTAATTACAAAACAGCACAGCTTGACATTCCAGAACTCTGATTACTCAAATAAAAATATTTTTCATTTTTTATGTTTATTTTTACGTGCATCGATGATCAATATTATTAATTGTCCAAAGAGATGCAAGACAAAGAAGTATATTTATTATTCCGGAAGTTCACTCTACATGTTTCTGGTGTCGACCACACCCATCACCATCACCATCACGTTGGAGGGAGACAGGTGCATAAAAAATATGACCAGTACCGGATACTGTAGTTACAGTTTTGTGTACTCCTGATGATGGGTGTGGTTGACACCAGAAACATGTAGAGTGAACTTGCAGAATAATAAATAGACTGCTTTGTGTTGCATCTCGTTGGAAATTATTGAAATAGATAATTAATTTTGTTTCATTTGGTACATTGGTGAGAAAAATATGAAAAATTTGTGAGATCCATTTATAGGAAACAATATTATGAAACCTGTCCTAAAACTGAACTTACAGAAGCATTTGTGAAGGTACAAGTTGGACTGAAGTGACTGAATATAATCTTAATTAATCTGATGAAAAATTCTTTCTGTCGCTTTGAAATTAGTTTTACAGAACATATTTTATAATTTAGAAATAATGATTCTTAACTCGCTCATTGTTTATTATACAAGACATAGGATCAATAAATCACTTAATCAAAATTTTATACATCACTAATAAACGAAACCACATGAATGGGGTTGAAAATATTACATTTATAAAATATTTAAACAATGAAACCTATTTGCTGTAAAAATTGCTGGGGAAACCGGAGGGAAAGATGCCACTGGGGAGACCTAGGCGTAGATGGGTAAATAATATTATGATGGATCTCCAGGAGGTGGGATGTGGGTATATGGACTGGATTGGGCTGGCCCAGGATAGAGACAGTTGGCGGACGTCTGTGAGTGCGGTAATGAAACTTCGAGTTCCGTGAAATGTGGGGAATTTCTTGACTAACTGCAAACCAGGTTGATTCTCAAGAAGGACTCTGCACCATAGAGTAAGTAAGTAAGTAAGTAAGTAAGTAAGTAAGTAGGTAATTAATTAAGTAACTAATATCAGAAACCCAGAAGATGTACACCTTTGACGAAACATGTCGTCTGCCATGATCTGAACAAGACAGACAATATACGTATAACGTAATTACGAGACGCGTTTTTGAAACCAATTTTGCAGTGGAATGCAACAAGCATTACGTATTCCGAGAGCGTGTTTGCAGCCTATAGGTATCCTGCAGGCAATACACATGCGCTATAATATCATTTGTGGCCTTGCTCAGTTCTATAGCATTTTTCCACATTATCATATAACGGAATGATTTTGGAGAAAAAACAATTATTTAACTGGAAATGTAAGTTTTGAATTTCTTTAAACTTTGTCTGAAGTATTTCCCATTGTAAGAAGAATTAAGCGAGATAAGATTAAAAATTCTTTTGGGACTTCATGTAAAGCACATGTACTTCTTGTCATATTCTAATGAAACCTGAAATTTCTCGACTTTTGTTTTCGAAAAATGTTCAAATATGAAAGTTCATGAAAGTTCTTAGAGTGAGAGCCGAGTTGTTCATTGCGAAAGACGGCCAGACTGTACGACTTGACAAAATTAATAGTCGCTTTCTGCAATTTTCCAAATGTGCATAAAAATTCAAAACTAAATGTGAGTAAAGTTATGGAGACAGCCAACTAAGTACTTTTCATCGTCAATAACCCAACAGGATGCATGTCATTAAACTCACAAGGACGTATGGTATAAGACAAATAAGTAACAACGTGAAGAAGACGTAATTTACCTTCTTTGAACAATACTTTTAAGGTTAATAGAACGAGATATTTGAGAGAGAAATCATTAAGAGAGGAAAGCGAAAGATCCAAGCAGAAATTTGTTGCGACTTAAAAAGAGAAAGAATCTCTTGCGATTATTTTGCACAGAAAAGAGGATCAATAAAATAGGTACAAGACATACAATCTGTAAAATTTTCGTCTGTATTGAGCTGATACAGTAACGGTGGTTGCTTTTATGAAGCCGATCCAAATCCCTAGGGCTGTCTGCAAAGCGAGAAGTTCCTTGGCGGACGGAAGAACTTTGGAGTTCAAAGAAAGCTGTATTAAAATTTCAGTTTCTTTCGTTGCTGACATGGAACTACAGGCATTGAATTTGCTGTCAAAAGATTTTGTCCTAGCCGACAGCAAATGTCAAGTCATCGACAGCAGAGGGGTTCCCACGAATAAAGTTGCGGGACTTCCCGAATGTGTGGTATAGTAACAACACAATAACAAAATATGTTTTCATAACAGATAAATGCTTAAAGAAATTGATTCTATAAAATTTCTTGCTCATTCTTTAACGTACATTGATTTGGCATATCGGTATTAGATATATTTGTTAACTGTAATTGTGTTGACATCCGGTGGCAGTAGTACAGTACGCATTTACACACAAGCAATACACAGATCAACACAATTAATTTGGGAAAAGTGCGGGCCGTGCCCTGTCTTTGCGAGTTATATTCTTGCATTTGACTTACAACTGAGGAAAAAGCACGGGAAAACCTCAGTCAGGGTAGCCAAAGAGTGTCAGTTATCACGATGAAAATAGAATATACAGAACAGAACATACATAACAATAAGAATACATAAACATAATAATAAAAACACATAATTTACAAAACTAAGCAAAAGCATACAAAGAATAAATATACGTAAATGAAACAATACAAAAACACAGTAAATGCAAGTACACATTAACTGAATTATTATAAAAACTACTGCACATATATAAAATTTATAAAATTTGCACATTAAAACATTAAAATATTAAAGACGCTCCGACATGTTTCGGTCCTAGGACTATCATCAGGGAGCTAAATTTACACTATATAAAGTCACATTAATTTCGCTGACTTTTTTTAGTGTAACTTTAGCAAGGATGATATGGCTCCCTGATGATGGTCCTACGACCGAAACATGTTGGAGCGTTTTTAATGTTTTAATATTTTATGTGTAAATTTTATAAATTTTTTATATATGCAGTAGTTGGTATAATAAATAAATAACTCAACAACATGCACGGTGTAAAAACGGAAACAAGTACACATATTACCAAAACACCCACATATTTCAAAACCCACACATGCACACACCCAAACATTACAAAACCCATGCATACACACAAACACACACACACACACATTACAAAACCCATGCATACACACACACACACACACCCAAACATTACAAAACCCATACATACAAACACACACACACACACACACACCCAAACATTACGAAACCCATACGTACACACACACCCAAACATTACAAAATCCATACATACACACATCCACACATTACGAAACCCACACATGCACACACCCAAACATTACAAAACCCACACATGCACACACCCACACATTACAAAAACCGTACATACACACACAAACACACACACACACACACACAATAATAAACCCACACATGCACACACCCAAACATTACAAAACCCATACATACACACACCCAATCATTACGAAACCCATACATACACACACACACACACACACCCACCCACACACACACACACACACACATTATGAAACCCACACATGCACACTCCCAAACATTACAAAACCCAAACATACACACACCCAAACATTACGAAACCCACACACACACACACCCACACCCGCCCACACACACAAACACACCACATATTACAAAACAAGTTAAAACAACCACAGTACAATTTACACATCAAATAAAATGGTCAAAATATAATCGAATAACGTCAGTATCAGGTCACCCTACTGTGTATTGTACTTTTGTCCCCAAGAACTTCAACATAACTCACCTTACTTCACTTCAAAACAAAATCACTTCGAATATATCACGTCAGTTCACTCCACAACACTGTACTTCACATCACAAGTCCATTACATGTCATTTATTAGGCTGTAATATATTCAACAATTTCTAAACACACTTCAACATTCACACACCGAACTATACCAATTCCAGAAGATCGCAATCTTATTTCTTAGCTCAGTAAGCCTTTCCGTTATCATATCTAAAATAAGAATCATGCAATATATAAGACCAAATTCCTCTCGATACAAAATTCATATTATTTTTCATCCAACACACCACGTTAATATAATTCGACTCTGCTATACGACTTGAGAATAAAGAGAAGCGTGCGCGTGTGTGGAACCTGGTGACTCGCTAGCTGCACGAACGAGAGAGAATATACGGATCTTCTTCTTTACCACTACGGCCAGAGTGAATTTGAGACTCAACCAAGATATTGTGTTATATATGCACATATGTAGTTCAGCTGCAACTGCATGTAAATGGACACTTACTGCCATCTAATGCCGAGTTTAGGAATACATCTGCATAACTATTTTTATTGTTACACCGTGCATGTTGTCGAGTTACTCAATTATTATACCAACAACTGCACATATATAAAATTTACACATTAAAACATTAAAACACTCCCACATGTTTCGGTCCTAGGACCATCATCAGGGAGCCATATCGTCCTTGCTAAAGTCACACTATAAAAACTCACATTAATTTCGCTGTATCGGTAGGGTATCACGCAAAAAAACACAGAATGCACATCCGTAGCAGGGCACTATTCGCAACATAACATTACACAACACGGCATGCTGCCACAATACCCAACCGGTACAGCGAAATTAATGTGACTTTTTATAGTGTGACTTTAGCAAGGACGATATGGCTCCCTGATGATGGTCTT
>Ga0131853_10014014_pt1 | contig 14688 bp, 8 predicted proteins | sample TergutLab28metaG_FD_92764 | JGI IMG/M metagenome (GOLD analysis project Ga0131853, IMG submission 92764) | Labiotermes labralis P1 segment gut microbial communities from Petit-Saut dam, French Guiana - Lab288 P1 (version 2) (version 2) | ecosystem: Host-associated > Arthropoda: Insects >... | reverse complement strand
TATGTTTAGGAGGAATTACCATGAACGATTCAAAAATCGAATCTACAAATCACCGCGCTTCTTCGCGGTTTGCGCTGGAATTTGACACCATACTGGGCGAATTATCAGACCATGCGGTTTCATTCGCCGCAAAAGAACGCTGCAAGTCTGTTATGCCTGCCAAGACTATTGACGAAGCCGTGCGGCTAACCAACCAGACATCGGAAGCCAAAAAAATCATAGAACAAGCCGGAACGCCGCCCATTGCTACAATGACCGAGCTCGAACAAATTATAGGCTTGGTTAATGCCGATGCCATGCTGATACCCGATCAAATAGAAAAGGTAGTAACATTCCTGGCATCATGCACCCGTATGAAAACCTACCTTAAAAAAGCCGAAGCGACCGAAGCGGATATCGCTTTTTATGGCAACGCTATGATAGACCTGTCTGGCTTGGAGGGCGAAATCAACCGCTGTTTACACAATGGCCAAATAGATGATAGGGCAACCCCACGTTTGCACGACCTGCGGCGCAGCATCGAACGTAAAGGGGAGCAAATCAAAAGCAAAATAGAGTCCTTGCTGCAAAAGAACAAGCAGTATTGTGTCGATGGCTTTGTTGCCGTCCGCAACGGCAGGTATACCATGCCGGTAAAAAAGCAATACAAAAACACAATCCCCGGCATATTGGTGGAAGTATCCAATACGGGAGGCACATGTTTTATCGAGCCATCTGCAGTATCCAAATTGCAAGACGAGTTAGGCATGCTAAAAATTGACGAGGATAACGAAGTACGTACAATTCTTTACACGCTAACGGCTCTGATTCACGAAAATTTGGCCGCGATTAAGACAAACATGGAAGCAATGGAAACTTTAGACTTTGTTTTTGCCAAGGCGAAGCTAAGCATATCCATGAAAGCATCGCAAATTCGCCTGACAGAAGACAGGGAAATTAGGCTTCTGCAAGCGAAGCATCCTTGTATTTCTGCTGAAAACGCCGTCCCCTTAGACTTTGCGCTTGGCATACACCCCCGCAGGGGGCGACTGCCAGAGGCAGCGGGCCGCCCGGCCAGTGAGCGAAGCGAACGAGAGGGGGGTGGCATTCATGGCATCATCATAACCGGGCCCAATACCGGCGGAAAGACTGTTGCTATTAAAACGGTAGGGCTTCTTTCGTTAATGGCCCAAAGTGGGTTGCATGTTCCGGCAGATGAATGCAGCAGTGTATGTATCTTTGATTCGGTTTGGTGCGATATCGGCGATGGACAAAGCATATCACAAAACCTGTCTACCTTCTCGTCGCATATGACCAACATCATAGGCATTTTAGAAGAGGCCACGCCCCATTCCTTAATTTTGTTTGATGAATTGGGTTCAGGCACAGACCCCGCCGAAGGCATGGGTATTGCCACCGCTATTTTGGAGGAATTGCTGACAATTGGCTGCTTATTCACCGTTACAACCCACTACCCGGAGATAAAAGATTTCGCCACCCGCACCCAAGGGGTCATCAACGCGCGCATGGCTTTTGACCGGGAAAGTTTGATGCCATTATACCGGCTGGAAATAGGAGAAGCCGGGGAAAGCTGCGCCTTGCATATTGCGGAAAGGCTTGGTATGCCGCAACATCTTTTAAAGCGGGCACGAGAAATAACCTATTCGGGAGTTACTCCTGCCATCACCCAAGAGTCAACGAAAAATGTTATAATTCCGGTTACACCATTAGCAGTAAAAACTGAACCCGAAAAAAATGAAGAATTACCCCGAAGCCAGCGTTTTACCATTGGCGACAGCGTCATTGTATACCCCAAAAGGGATGTAGGTATTGTATACGAACGAGCCAACAGCAAAGGCGAAATAGGCGTACAAGTAAAAGGCGAAAAGCGTCTAATCAACCACAAACGCCTAAAACTTAAAGTCGCCGCATCCGAACTTTATCCCGAAGATTATGATTTTTCAATCATATTTGATACGGTGGAAAATAGGAAAGCACGGCATTTGATGGGCAGGAAGCATGTGGACGGGAATAGGATTGTCAAAGAAACAAATTAGTTTACTTTGGTCTTAATCATCAGCAAGTGAATGGTTACGCCAACCCCAACAAGGCTTAAAACGATGTAAATCATAGGCGTTCGGATGACAATCATAGACGTAATTAATCCAAGCCATAAAAAAGCAATGCTGGTATACTTGTGCAGCTTGCTTATTCCGCTTCCCGTGCGATAATTTTCAATAAAAGAGCCAAATATGCGGTTCCGGCACAGCCACTCCTCCAGCCTTTTGTTGCTGTAAGAAAAACAAATAGCGGCGAGTAAAACTAAAGGAGTGGTGGGTAGTAGGGGAAGCACCAGGCCTATTGTCCCCAATGTTAAAAAAATGAACCCCAGCGAAATGTAAAGCAGTTTCTTCATTATCGCTTTAAATCAAACCTGTCGGCATTCATGACTTTGTTCCAAGCGCTGACAAAATCAGTTAAAAATTTGGCGTTTGCATCGTCACTTGCGTATACTTCCGCAATGGCCCTAAGCTGTGCGTTGGAGCCGAAAATTAGGTCAACTCTTGTGGCCGTCCACCGGAGCTGGCCTGTTTTCCTATCCATGCCGTGGAATAAGTTTTTATGGTCGGTCGGTTTCCATTCGGTTCCCATGTCCAAAAGGTTGGTAAAGAAATCGTTTGTAAGGGTTTCGGGGTAATCTGTTAATACGCCGTGGGGTGAATTCCCGTAATTATTACCCAAAACCCTAAGCCCGCCAAGCAGTACTGTCATTTCGGGTGCTGTTAAGGTAAGTAATTGCGCCCTGTCAATTAATAATTCCTCCGGCAATTCGGCAAAATCTTTTTGCAGATAATTTCTAAAGCCGTCATAAACCGGTTCCAGTACTTTCATGGCTTCAACGTCTGTTTGCATTTGCGATGCATCCATTCTGCCGGGCATAAACGGAACATGGATAGTTGCACCCGCTCTTTTTGCTGCCATTTCAATGCCTACAGCACCGCCAAGCACAATTAAATCGGCAAGGGATACATGCCGCCTGTATCTGTTGAAAAACCATTGAATCTCTTCATATTTGTGAAGGATTGTTTTCAATTTTTCGGGCTGGTTTACTTCCCATGAAACCTGTGGTTCGAGCCGGATGCGGGCCCCATTTGCCCCGCCCCTGCGGTCAGAGCCCCTAAAAGAAGCGGCACTTGCCCACGCGGTGCTAACCAATTCAGATACACTTAGGCCGCAGTTTGCAAGCGTAAATCTCAATTCTCTAACATCTCTGTGGTCAATTACATATCCGCTATTTTTCGGAATTGGGTCTTGCCAAAGGAATGTTTCTGCCGGTACTTCTTCGCCAAAATACAAAGAAGTTGGCCCCATATCTCTGTGGGTGAGCTTGAACCAGGCCTTGGCAAACGCATCCGCAAATTTTTGTGGGTTGGCGTAATAGTCTTCTGCTATTTTTAGATATACCGGGTCAAATTTGAGGGCTAAGTCGGCCGTGGTTTTCATAGGGCGATGCCACTTGTCCGGGATATGCGCATCTTCAATCATGTCTTCTGGTTCGACATCTTTTGCAAGCCAAATATAGGCCCCTGCCGGGCTTTTGGTCAGTTCGTAATCGTACTTGAGCAGCACTTTTAAATAATTCATATCCCATGTTGTCGGATTTGGGCTCCACGCGCCCTCAAGGCCGCTTCCGATGGTATCTTCCGCGTTACCTTTGCCGAAACTGTTTTTCCAGCCCAGGCCCTGCTGCTCAATTGGCGCGCCTTCCGGCTCGGGGCCTACATATGTTGCCGGTGCGGCGCCATGCGTTTTTCCAAAGGTATGTCCCCCGGCAATGAGCGCGACGGTTTCTTCGTCGTTCATCGCCATACGACTAAAGGTTTCTCTTACATCTTTTGCCGACTCAAGCGGGTTGGGCTGCCCGTCCGGGCCTTCCGGGTTAACATAAATTAGCCCCATTTGCACGGCGGCTAAGGGACTGTCAAGCTGTCTATTATTTGTATATCTTTCGTCGTCGCTAAGCCATTTCGTTTCCGAGCCCCAATATACGTCTTGTTGGGGTTCCCATACATCCTCGCGCCCACCGGCGAAACCGATTAGCCGCACTCCCATCGATTCTAATGCGCAGTTGCCTGCCAAGACCATGAGGTCTGCCCACGATATTTTTGCGCCATACTTTTGCTTAACCGGCCACAAAAGCCGCCTGGCTTTGTCCAGGTTTACATTATCCGGCCAGCTATTGAGCGGCGGAAACCTTTGCGTGCCGTCTCTTGCCCCGCCGCGGCCGTCCATGGTGCGGTAAGTACCGGCACTGTGCCACGCCATTCGTATAAAAAATGGCCCATAATGCCCGTAATCTGCCGGCCACCATTCCTGCGAGTCTCTCATGAGGGTAAAAAGGTCGTATTTTATCGCCTGTAAATCGAGCTTTTTAAATTCTTCTATGTAGTTAAACTCTGTGCCCATTGGGTTGCTTAAACTGGAATTTTGATGTAAAACGCTTAAATCAACCTGATTTGGCCACCAGTCCTTGTTGGTGGCGCGTTTTGTAAAGTCCGGCCTGCCGGTTCCCGCATGGCCTGTGACCGGACATTTTGATTCTGCTGTAGAAAATTGCTCTGTACGAAACACGTGCGTGGGCGCGCTTTGTTCACCGCTCATATTGTTGCCTCCCTGTTTTGTGTTATACCAATCCTCATTTAAAATCATACTTGCCTGTCGGTCAAAGCACCCCGTGCAGCGGCGCGGGGCTTCCCTCTGCCAAGCATGTTTTAAAATGGGATTAGTATTAATTGTCTATATTATATGCTTGCAAACAGGGTTTTGTGTATGATTATGTGGCATGGCGTGATATAATTAGCGCGGTTAGCAAGAAAGCATGCGAGGAAGAAGTAACGGGAAATAGTGGCATTTTGCGTAGCTTCTAAACAACCCAATTTTCGCGTTTTGCAGTTCTTTCGTAATCTTCGAAGCGTACTTTCCTTATTAAGCTTCTATCAAATGTGCGAACAACAATGCCTTCGGACTTCCCGCTATTGTTAATACCAGCATGGGTTTCTTTAAATTCCTGCAAATATTTTTGCATCGAAATTCTATCTACAGGAATTTCGCAACCCTTAACCATGGCAAGATATGGCACGGTTTGTATGTTGTATTCATCCGCAAAACTTCGCATCATTTCTATGTTGAAAAATTTTTGACCACCATGTTCACGCCATGATGAAATCCGTTCAAGCGGTTCATTTAAAATATTGATATCAACAGAGGCAATATCAAACAGCCTAAACCCAAATGTTTTATCGGTGGTGTATTGTTTGCTTGCTGGTGTTACATTACCGCCGTAAACTTCCCCAAACAAAATGCAAACCTCTCCATGAATTGGCTTGTTCAATTTATCTGCTATTGATTTTGCCGTATTAACTATATTTAGCTGGGGATTGCCAAACCTGTCGCCCTTCGCAAACAGTAGCTCCTCCCTGCTGCCAATGACATAATCTTCACCATCAAAGATAATTCTTGCATTGGTGCCATCAATTTTTTCAGTAATATAGCAATCATCGTCTGAATAAAAGCCAATGCCATCAACAAGGCTTTCGGTAAGGCATCCTTTTTCTCCAAGGCTATGATATGTCATGATGCTTGGGTATTTCGTTAAAGAGTTTAATTTGTCGGCACCGTATTTTTCGATGATGTTGTTTATTGTGCTCATTTTCATTATGAGGCACTCTCCTGTGTCAAAAAGTATTCGCGCAAGTTATAACACGCTATATCTTGTCTGCAATTATAACACAAAGTGAAGTAGAAAAGCACTGTTGACACATCATAAGCTGAGTGATAGCATGGCACAATATCACGAAGCCACGCCAGGAGGCCCCCTCATGGAACCTGTCCAACCCATCCAACCTATTAAACTCTCCATCCACAAAATTGTCGACCTGGCACTGCGCTCCGGCAATATCGACAATAGATTCCACGATGCGGCCCCAATGTTTCTGGGTGCCGCCATTCATCGTAAGATTCAAAAAGAAATGGGCGAAAATTACAAAAAGGAAGTCTCGCTAAAACTAGAAACGCAGATAGACGACATCCCCGTTCTAATACGAGGCCGGGCAGACGGCATTATTACGGAACCGGACAATTCGGCTATTATCGACGAAATTAAAACCACGACGCTCACCCTCGACCAAATCTATGAACAACACGAACAACATTTGGGGCAGGGCAAGTGTTATGCCTACATGTATCTGCAAACATTGGAAAACCCACCCGAAACCATTGCCGTGCAACTAACATATTTCCAAATAGAAACTGAAGAAACCCGAAGACATGCTTGGACTTTTACCCGCAGCGAACTGGCCATATTTTTTTCCGATTTGCTGCAAAAGTACGGTGTATGGCTGCGCTTCGAGCGTGAATGGAAAATCGCCCGTGACGATTCCATAACAGCCCTTGCTTTCCCGTTTTCGTCTTACCGTAAAGGCCAGCGTGAACTGGCAGTTGCGGTTTACCGCTGTATATCCGACCAGAAAAAGCTCTACGCCTGTGCGCCAACTGGCATTGGTAAAACCTTATCATCGCTATTTCCGTCAATTAAGGCCATGGGCGAAGGCAAAACCGCGCCCCTGTTCTACCTTACCGCAAAAACAGTCACACGGACGGTTGCGGAAGAGGCCGTCCGGCTCATGTCAGACCACGGGCTGCGCTTTAAGGCCATAACCCTTAGAGCAAAAGAAAAAATATGTATAAACGAAGAATGCATATGCAACCCCGCTGGCTGCACAAACGCAAAAGGGCACTACGACCGTGTTAACGATGCCGTTTTAGATTTATTAGAGAATAACGACCTCATTACCCCTGCCGAAACAGAAGCATATGCCAAAAAACACTGTGTCTGCCCGCACGAGATGGCGTTGGATGCCGCTTTGTGGTGTGACCTTATTGTTGGGGACTACAATCATGTATTTCATCCGGATGCGTACCTGCGCCGGTTTTTTAACGACGAGGCGCGCGATTATGTTTTCTTGGTAGACGAAGCGCATAATTTAGCTGACCGGGTACGGGATATGTATACGGCAGCGTTGCGCAAAAGTACATTCAGCCAAATTAGGACAGGGTTAAAAGACAAGGACTCGCTATCGGTAAAACTGCGTAAAAACCTTAAACTGCTGGGTACTTACCTTTCGGATATGGTTAAAGAAGATCAACGAAGTTGTATATCCAAAGAACTGGACATGGTTTTTGTAGCCTTTGTCAAAATGACCGCCCAAGTAACCGGGGAATGGCTGGCCCAGAAGAACCACCACGAATTACATGGCAGGATATTGGATTTCTATTTTGAGATAAACAAATTTCTTATGATTGCGGAAACTTACGACGAACATTACACCACCATAATTGAAGCCTATGGCCGCGACGTATCAATATCATTATTTTGCTTAGACCCGTCAAAAATTATCACCACCGGGTTGGCGCGCGCACGGTCGTCCATTTTGTTTTCTGCTACGCTTATGCCGCTGCCCTATTATCGCGATATTTTAGGGGGTAATGCAGATGATTTGATGGTGTCGCTGCCGTCACCATTTGACCCTAACCGCCTGCAACTTATATCCTATTGCGGCATATCTACCAAATATAAAGACAGAGAGCGCAGCTACGAGCCCATTGCGCAAACCATTTATGAAACCATTGCCCATAAAAAGGGCAATTACCTCGTCTTTTTCCCGTCTTATGAATACATGCAGTTGGTATGCGATATTTTTTGCGCCCAATATCCCGAAGTAGAAATCCTGCTGCAAAAAAGTGAAATGTCCGAAGACGAGCGCGCAGGCTTTTTAGCCCGTTTCGACAGCGAAAACACGTCTACTTTAGTGGGCTTTACCGTATTGGGCGGCATTTTTTCCGAAGGTATCGACCTAAAAGGGGACAGGCTTATTGGGTCTATTATCATTGGGGTAGGAATCCCGAAAATATCACTGCGGCACGATTTGATACGGGATTATTTTAACGCGCAAAATGGACAGGGTTACGATTATGCCTATGTATTCCCCGGCATGAACAAGGTTCTGCAGGCCGCCGGACGTGTTATTCGTACCGAAGCCGACTCGGGGATTGTTGTACTCATTGACAGCCGATACGCTACAGCCGAGTATCAGAGACTTTTCCCGATACATTGGGCGCATATGCGTACGAAATATAGCGATTTCAGTTGAAAACGGTGAAGTCGAGGGAGGCGCCGCGCCGCCGCACGGCGCGTTTCGACCGAAAACGGAGCCCTTTTTCAACGAAATCGTCTATAGTATTTCCTATTGCACGGTAATCTCTACCGGCATCAAGTACCCTTCTACCATAGGATTATAATAGTCAAACACGCGCACATGCCCGCCGGTTACAACCACCGGGAAAGCTGGGCGGTACGCAATAACCAAATCTATTATTTCTCCGGGTTCGGTATCACGCAGGTATAGGTTAATATTTTCGAACCGCATTTCATACCGCTCGATAATGCCCATGTGCTGCATTCTGGCTAGACTGTTCCGCTCTACCCTAAAGCCCTGTGGTATAGAAACGGCAACCAGCCCGTTTTTAACAATATCACCGGATGTGTTGATGATTCTAATCTCTTGCTCCACCAGTTCGTGTACCTCAAGTTGGGTATTCATGCGGGAAGAAAGTTCAAAGCCGCGGTCCAGTTCTACAGAATCGTATGGTGCAAAAAATTCTATCACAATTTTGTATGTCATCCTGCCCAAGTTAGGGAACTGAATATCCACGATATTTTCCCGCCCAAGCCCTGTGAACGACACTTGATATAAGTCCAAGGTGTTCTCGCCGCGGATGTCGATGGTGCGTTGCTGGTCTCCTATATTTATGGTAATTTGTCCATCTTCCAAAGGAGATTGCGTCGCGTAGGTGGTTAATGCTTTTAGTGATAATATCGTAGCCTGTGTGCTATGCCATGTGCCCCAAGAATCTCTGCGGCCAATGATATAGTTAATGAGCAGATTGTTGATGTCGGGGTGTGAACCGTGCCTTGATATGGCAAGTGAAGTTAATGCCGTCGCTTGCAAATACTGTATGCGCCCAAATGCGCCAAAATAGTCACGCGTGGATGATGTTATAAACGCAGTATCGCCGGTTCTTGTAACATTGCCGGCCAGCCTGTTAACAACGCCGCTTGCCATTGGGTCACCTGTGTTTACCAGTACATTGGCGATAAGTGCCAAAGTATAGTTGTCATCGACGATATTTAGGTTTGACTTTAGATATTCTACAGAGCGTACAAGGCGAGTATCTGTTGGGAACGCTTCGGACAACGCCCATGTTATATATGCATTAAACGCAAGCCGCTGGCTGTCGGATATTCTGCCAACGTTGCGCCCGGTTATACGGAAAGACCCGTCTGGGTTTTGGTTGTTGAACAAAAATTCCGACATCCTGTCCATTACTCTTTCGTCTATGGTGTATACGCTGGTCAGCTCTTGCAGCAGCATGAGGCCGTATGCGGTAAGCACTGTTTCGGCAGGTGCATGTCCAAATAGCGAGAAACCGCCGCGTTCATTTGCCACTTCAAAGGTAAGCAGCCGTTGGTAGCCAGAACTGATATAGCGTAATGCTCTTTGTGTAAGTGCCGGGTTGTCTATATTGTTTTGCTGCATGTATTGCAAGGCAAGGATGTTGGGGTATAGTATCGATGCTGTTTGCTCGAAACAGCCGAACGGCATACGGAATATATTTTCCATACCCTCTATAACTTGCGCCATTGCCGATGGGTAAAATGTGATAAATGCACTGCGCGTATCGGGGATATCTTCTTGCATAAATAGCAGATGCTGCCATGTGCTGCTTTCGATACTGCCGCTGGATACCACTTGCCTAATTTGGAAGCCTTCGGGGTTTACCCTAATCCCTCTTTCTGCGGCATCTGCAAAGCCGTGAGTATCTGCATATACGCGGAAAACAAAGTCGCCAAACTGCGTAATTGTAATGGGTACATATACCATGTGCGAACGGTTGGACGGTACAGTAATGGTTTGCACAGCGCTGCCATGCAAGTTGAACCAATCCATTTCTGCAATGGTAATTATTACGGTTTGTTCTTCCTCTGTGTAGTTAAACACGGTAACGGGAATGCTTACTTGGTCGTAACGTATGCTGTTGCGCGGTAACTCGAAATCTACAAAGAATGGCTGAAACGCACGAATGCTGCTTTGCGTGTGGCCTACAATGCCGTCTTTTGTATTGCCGACTACTTGTATATTCCAAGTGGTGATGTTATCGGCAAGGATAAATGCCAAGTCTGCCTGACCGTCTCGGGCAATAAGTTCCGGCACAAACAGCATGGTTTCGAGGAAAAGGCGGCGCACCCTTGCTGTTTGGGTTTCTATTTCCGTTGGTGCTTCTGCAGAAGGTGGGGTAGGGGGTTCTACCGGTGCTTCCAAAACAGGAGAGCCGATGGTTGGTGCTTGTGGGCTAGGCATGGTGGTAGGAGCTGCCTGCGGCGGTGTTAAATCGCGCATAGGCGTTGTTGTTTGCATGGGGCTTGGCTGTCTGGCATCTTCACTATTTCCGCTGCACGAGGACAAAAACAACAATGCCAAAACAACCATAACTATGGAAATTACGACAGTCCAAATAGCTCTTTTTTTACCCGTTGATGGTGTAGCAGCACTGTCGTCCAGTAAGTTATTGCCGGCAGCAGCCGTCGCAAGCACTGTATTATCAGTGCTGTAGATAGCAAAAAATATAATCGAACAAATAAGAACGAGCAAAATTCTTAATGCGTTCAAAAACATCTGAAAAACTGCTTCTGACGAAATCCCTCGCTGAACCGGAGGCCCTGCATTAACCACGCTTGCGGTTTGTATAAAAGGCGTAGAACTGCCCTGCCTAAGCAGCAGCCGTGTAATAGCCTGTTCGGAAGCGCCGGCTATAAGTGATGCATACAATGTGGCGGCATCCAGGTCGTTGCCAAAACGAATGTCTTCGAGCGCAAGCCTTATGTTGTCTATAGAAAGGTCGTTAGCGGCAAGGCTAAGCATGGCTTCGTCTACTATGCTTACCAGCAAGGCGGCTTCCAGTCTGCTTCCCATATTGTCTGTTACGCCTATGCTTAGGTTTACAAATTCGCCGGGCATGTATTCCGGCCTGTCACTTTGCACGGTGAGCTGCATATACCTGCCCGGGTCTATAAATACCGTCCTGCGGGCATGCGGGAGGCTTTCCAAACGCGTCGTGCTGCCAGGGGGAACCCATACGGCGTAAATATCTATAAGTCCAAATACATCGCCAAGTTTAAGCTCTGCCCTGTCGTGTTCGGTTTTTATTAATTGCAAAAGGCGGTCGTTTTGATAAACATATATTTGAAATACGCCATCCTGTCCGCGGCGGTTTAGGCTAAGGTATATTGTCTCGCCCATTGCATAACGCGGCCTGTTTGTGCTTAGTGTTATATTGCGTGCAACGCCTGCAATGTCAAAATCTTGCTGTATGCTGTTGCCTTCCATGTCCAGGGCATTAATAAATATGTGGTTATCCGGTTCTGCATCTTCCAAAATAAACATGCCTATACCATTATCGTCGGTGGCTACTTGGCGGCTAAAACCGCGCCCGGTTATTTGCAAAAATGTGCGTACAGGTGCGCCGTTTGCCGTATGGGTAAAAATATAAATGGTGTTGGGCATGCCCTGTACCAAGTACCCATGCTCTGGCATGACTTCTATTTGAAATATGCCTTCGGATGCGCGCACAGTTATTGCCGTTTCCACCCTGTAATTAGAATTGTCTATGACCTCTACCCAAAACTCATAAAGCCCGGCGGTATGGGCGATGTAGTTAAATGTAAAGTTGCCATACTCGTCCAGTTGGGCGTTTGCTAATTGGCGGGTATTGTTTACATACACTGTTACTGTGCCTTGGTTTACCGGCTCGCCAAAAAAGTACATGACATTACCGGTTAAATAAATCGTCTCGCCTATGCGGTACTCGTTTTTATCTGTTTGCAAGTTTATTTCAAACCTTGGAAGCACAAATGGGCTAACTTCAAACATGGCTTCGGCTTTAACAATGCCTTCTTGTGCTACGGACAAGCGGTAAATGCCACTGTTTACTTCGTCTGCAAGACTAAACCTGCCGCTTATAATGCCAAAATCGGATGCTTGCACGTTTTGATAAAAAACACGGTTATCGTTACCGTCAAAAATTGAAACAGCGAACATGTCACCTGCAATGGGGTGCGCTGTTGTGCCAGCCAGGGCCAGTATCCGGAAAAGCACATCGTCACCGGGGTTGTACAGCCCTTTGTCAAAATTAATAATAAAATTTTGTGCTGTGTCCGTTGCTATGCGAATGTCTCTGTGAAAATACTCCAGCCCCAGTTCAGACTCTACTGATATAAAAAGCCGGTGTGAACCGCTATTTACTTCGCACAAAGGAAATTCGATTATGCTTTGGCCTAGGTAATTGGTCTCAAAAGGTATTGGTTCGCTTACTGCCTCGCCATTATAATATAAGGCGACATTTAAGCTTGCTTCTAGGGGTTGACCTCGTAAATCGTTGACTTGAATTGTGGCAATAAAATTTGCACCCGTGTAATATACGTCGTTGGTAACGGTAATAAGCCGGTGTCTGGGCTCGAGTAGTGCCGCATCCTGTTGTGCTTGCTGTGCATCCATAAAGTTGCTTACTCTAACTTGTACATAGCGTGCCGATGTTAAAACAATGACAATTGCTAAAATGTACAGTGCGTAATTGGTGCGTTTCTTTGTCATGATATTTCCTCCTTGTGATTGCGAAAGTGGTTCGCAGATGTTTGTCAAGTGCATTTATGTTTCATTTATGTTGCAGTTATATTTCAATTATATTACATTTTTGAAATTTGTCAAATTATTTTATTTTTTGGGATAAATAGGCGGCTGTGGAATTTAACATGTATGTATTGTACGAAGTATACACAAAAAAGTGATTAGCCATCTGCGCAAAGGTAAGCTAATCACTTTTTCAATTCACTAAATTGGCAAGCCTGCCTCCCCGGCGGAAGAGGTTTGGTTGAGCGGCGCAGGATGATGGTGCAGTTATGATAAAATTCAGATAAAATAGTGCGCAGGTTTGTGATAAGATATCGCTCAAATATTATCATAATCATGATAATATTATGCCAGGTGTGCATTGTTGTCCAGCGTTTCTGCTGTACGCGCTAGAATGGTGACAAACCATGGCTGGGTAGGTTAGCGGTGGAAGGGGAGCGTGCCGAGGCACGCGTCCCCCTGTCACATTTAATGGTAGAAAACATAAAGAAAGTGTTCACCCTCATTAGTAGTAATGATAATAGATTGTATCCACCATGATGTACCTACAAGGGAAATTGACATTCTTCTTGTCAACCTGTCAATCCATCCTATTTCTGCAATATCATCAACATTTATCGATGTATAGCCGAAATCTTGCTTCATGCGGCGAAAGTCTTCCAGATATTCTTCGCTAACAATAAAATATCTTTTCAAAGCAGCATGTTCTTCCTGGCTCAATTCTAGTTTTGCGAAAAAAGATTGAATGCCAAAAGAAGTTATACCAAACTGGTATTCGACAATGGGAGCTGTTCTCGGTATTTCCAATGTAGTAACTCTCTCAATATAACTTCGCCTTAAAAATAACGGCTCGAAAAAATATGCTAACAAAAAAGCAAGTATTATGATAATTATCAAAGCTGTAGTCCGCACGATTTTTTTCATTGTCATAGAAATATATCTCCTGTCAATATTGCCTTAAACAATAATAAGGTGACACATAATGTATGCAGATAAGCGAATGTAATCTTAACGTTGACATGCCTGCAAGTGGGAAGGGGTGTAACGAGACATGCATTTGCACCTTGGCTTGTTTGGGGGATGTGCGAGGCACGCGTATCCTGGCACTTCCTAATTCCAACGTCTCCATACATAAACGTCAATTAACTTTCCATCTTCGTCGAATGCCCAGAAGATAGACACTATCATTTCCATAAAGTAACCCATGACAGGTGTGTTAGTGGGCCAGATCCTTCTCATATCAACCTTCATAGATTTATCGCCAACAATAAAAGGGCGTTCTTCTGGAGGAGGTGTAACATCATGTGGCCGAGGGTGGGAAAATCCCCTATCATAGCTTATCCATGCAACATTCCAATTCCTATGGTTTTCGACAAGCCTAATGACTTCTTCCATATCTGTTCCAATTGGAGTAAGCCTTAAAACATAATTTGTTACCATAGGTTCAGGTCTTCTCATAGGGTTTACTAGCATTAGTATATATGGTAACAATGGAAGCAAAAGCATAAAACAAATTGCACAACGAATAACTCGTTTTTTCATATTTTCCATGGGCATATCTCTCCTTTTTTGATTAGATAAATATGCCCGGTGGGATGCGTTTGGTTGCATGGTGCAGGGATGATGGCGCAATTATGATAAAGTTTGGACAGAATATTGCATAGGATTGTGATAAAATGTCGTATAAATATTATCGCAATTATGATAATATTGCGCCAAGTATGCATTGTTGCCCAGCGTTTCCGCTATGCGGGTGAGAATGGTGACAATGCATGGCTGGGCAGGTCGGCGGTGGGAAGGGGGATGTGCCGAGGTACGCGCGTCCCCCTGGTACCTGCGGTTATGTCACCTTTCAGGTGTTTTTATTACACTGTACAACATAGAGCCGTCCGAACGAATTAGCAAT
>Ga0131853_10014013_pt1 | contig 14688 bp, 8 predicted proteins | sample TergutLab28metaG_FD_92764 | JGI IMG/M metagenome (GOLD analysis project Ga0131853, IMG submission 92764) | Labiotermes labralis P1 segment gut microbial communities from Petit-Saut dam, French Guiana - Lab288 P1 (version 2) (version 2) | ecosystem: Host-associated > Arthropoda: Insects >... | reverse complement strand
TGGGTGGATAATATTAGGATGGATCTCCAGGAGGTGGGATGTGGGTATATGGACTGGACTGGGCTGGCCCAGGATAGAGACAGGTGGCGGACGCTTGTGAGTGCGGTAATGAACCTTCGGGTTTCGTGAAATGCGGGGAATTTCTTGACTAGCTGCTCAACAAGGACTCTGCACCATGGAGTAAGTAAGTAAGACCAATGAGAGCTATAAAAGAACATAAAATAGGCACTTATAATTTGTTTATTTAAAATGTAAGAAAATATATAATTTAGAAAGTATTTTAAATGCATGTGGTTGTCTTACTCACCACTCAAGTATTCGACGGAGGGCTTCGACTTTAGAAGTGTTGGTGCGGGCCGGACCGCACAGAAAACTTGTGATGTGTGTAGCGGCTTGAATGCAACGCTGTGTATTAAAAGCTTCGAATGACAATGCTATTTGTCGCGATGTATGGACTTGGCCACTGATACCGGGACACGTAAAGGATGATAAGTTTTATGTCAGTGTGTTCTGCATTGATCCACTAAATGTATTCGAGTGGATACGGAAAAAAATGCCGTAGACCCAGACTTCTGTGCCCGCTGCCTGGAATACATTTGCATTGTTCGTGGTATAAATCATTGTTGAGACCTTATTAAGTTTTATTCATATATGAATTTATGCGTAAAGTCACATCAATATGGCTGCATCATGTCAGAACATAAATTACAGTAATCTAACAATACCATTTAAGAAATATTTACGTAGGTAATACATTATTCATTTTATACAGCATTTCGTTATGAATTACCATAACAAACGGAGACCAGAAGAGAGGGCCGATTAAATTACAGAGTGCAAATTCATGCCTATTCGGTTCGGTTCCATTGTTTCGTGAAAGGAATGTAATTAGCGGGGAGTGGTGGCCTCTAAAGACAGCTCCTAAACACATTATTCCTGAAGAATAAAAATCCAACTAGATGCCACTTATTATTTTATTATGTAAATTTACATAAAGCTAACCCCTCCATTTTTACAGAACGAAACGACCAATGTGGTAATCAACATCATAGTCGCGAGCTCCTGATGATGGGCATAGTAGTGCCCGAAACATGTTGAGCCTATAAGAAGTACAATAAAATAATAAGTAGCATCCAGTTGGTTTTTTATTCTTCAGTTATCACAATGATGCACGGTCCAATAAATATAACTTTGAATGTATTTTATTTTAACTGAAGAATAAAAACCCAAATAGATGCCATTTATAATTTTATTGCACTTCGCATAAGCTCAACATGTTTCGGGCACTACTATGCCCGAAACATGTTGAGCCTATAAGAAGTACAATAAAATAACAAGTGGCATCTAGTTGGTTTTTTATTCTTCAGTTATCACAATGATGCACGGTCCAGTAAACAACACATTATTCCTGTTTGCTTGGGTATAACGCGATTTCTTCTTTGGCTACAAATGCCTTTAAAGAATACAAATAAAAATAGTTTCTAATAACTGCAACATAACATTCAGTATATTGGCTAAGTCATGCCGTGGACGACCGAGGAATCGGTGTTCGATTCTCAATAGTACCACAGACCTTTTGTCCACTGCACATCAACCTGACTGCCTCTGGTTTCCACCTAGCCTCCTATCCCGTGGGTACCGGGGCCCATCTCCCCGTGTTCAAAGCTGACTCCTTACTTTTATCTAGCGCCAAGGTTAAGAATGAGTGGAGCTATACCTCCATTCCAATAAATGTATGGCTTGGAGCCGAATTTAGGCACAGGGACAACTTTCCTTTCTGAATTTTCTGCGGAAATTTCCGGTAATATATTTCCGGTAATATATTTCAACGTGACCGAATTGTATTCAGACCTAAACGAGAGTTACTACATTGCGGGTCTTTTTGTAACCAAAGAAGTCCATGAAACAGAGAAGTTACTGCACCTTATTACTGAGTACTTCGTAGAGAGAATGTAAATTTACGTTACGCTGTGGTCGAGTGGACGGCGCACCTATCTTGTATTTCGAAGGCTGCAGGTTCGAAAGAAGGATCGGAGACCCTAGTTAAAATTTTGTGTACTCCTGATGATGGGTGTGGTTGGCACCCGAAACATGTAGAGTGAACTTGCAGAATAATAAATAGACTGCTTTGTGTTGCATCTCGTTGGACAATTATTAATATAGATCAGCGATGCACGGAAACATGAACATAAAATTCATGTTTTGTGCTTGGCTCTGTGTGAATCGCTACAAAAAAAAACCTGTCCTATTGCTTCTTCGTCCACCACAAATCCTACATAGACTGACCTCGGATCAAACCCAAGCCTCCAGTGTAAGAGAGACTAACCTTCTGAGTCATGGCATGGGCTTGGACTGTTTTGTGGTTCTCTTCAGTGCTTCCATGCAGTTTTTTCTCTCATGGCTCGACAGCCCCCAGTGGGTCACGGCCTCCTCTTTGTCGACGCTTCACGATCACCCTCAGACACACCACAGTCGGCAGGACTTCTCTGGACGAGTGATCAGCCTGACGCAGAGACCTCTGCCTGACAACACACAACACTCACAAGAGACAGACATCCATGCTCCCGGTGGGATTCCAACCCGCAATCCGAAAAAGCGAGCGGCCGCATACCCACTCTGCAGACCGCGCGGCCACTCTGATGCAAATATCGGCTTAAAACATCAGATTGATTTTTGCCACAGCCTTGCGAATTCATCATGCACCGACCAACCAATCGTGTGACGCTGTATAAGCCGAGCCACTGACAGTAATTAAATAAACAGTAAATGCATAAACAAACAGGAACAGATTTGTTTGTAAATCTACCAGATAACAACAATTTCTACTCATAACGTGCTCTGTGCCCGACAGTGCCCCCCCACTCCAGTAACAGCTATATCAGTGGACAACTCCCTGGTGCCATGTAACCGCTTGTTCAGTGCAAAACAACGAGGGTCCTTGACTCTCCGCTTACCACAAACCATTGCTGACCGCCCACCAAACATCCATCAGCTGTTTAATCCACTTGATATCCACAGGAGCAGATGCATCCTTAAAATGAGGTTTGTATTACCCTGGGATTTACAAAGGCTTAACGTACTCTGTGATTTATAGTTCTCCATATAATGTTAGTCAGTTTTTTTGAAGCTTCTTTAACACCTTTAGTGTCATCAAATAACACTAATCTATAGCCCAGTTGATAGTTTCTGGCCGGTGCAATTTTCAAGCGGTTGGTTCGGATCTAATTATTTTTACAGCCGTAGTGATAGCGGATTGGCAGGCGAGACAGAACAAAGGAGCTAATATTCTTCACTTGCTACCTCACGTACATAGTAGATCCGTCCGCCAGCTCCGCTAGGTTCATCACCGGCCAAAATCTAGCAAATGACGTATACCAGAATACGCGGTATCATGACTTCAAAACCCTTTACCGGTACAAATGCACCAGATCTCAGTTATGTCCCCCGTGTAATTCACTGTCCGCTAAACCTGCCCCACCGCCGTCTCGTTTGTCAAGGCCTGTCATTGTTAAGGCTGAGGCCAGTGCGATGTGGCATGATGTTTGACCGCTGCTGTACTGCAGAAAGGAACAGCATTACACCGCACCATGGCCTCCGTCTAACATACGCGCATTTCATGGCGATCAGAGTAGGCTGGGTTGTCCCTCGATATGGGACGATTTTAAGCGCACAGCCAGTCCCAGACTTACGGCCATCCGAAGCTACGAACAAAATTTTCGAAAGAAAATTTCAATGCAAAATTTCATCTCGAACTGCATTTCTACATTCCGTCGGAGAATATCTGTTCTTACGAAGATCTGCGCTCTTGTGGGATTTTGCGCAGTGTAGGTTGGTAGTTTGTTACCGGCCCCATATCAGAGGGTCAAGCAATCGAAGCAGATCATCTTGGATTACAATAATAACATAAAATATTTATACAAAGTGAAGGTAAAGGTAAAGTTCACCCTATAACAAGCCACGAAGGCCCGGAGGGGGAGTAGAGGTATAGCTCTACTCTTTCGTTAACCTCGGCGCTAGATGGGGGTGGGTGGTCAACGCCTCGCCTCAGCCGCTTTACCCTCTGGAAAGACCCGGTACCCATTGTGTAGGAGGCTGGGTGGGTCCCAGGGCCGATCTGGACGGGTGCGGAAAATATCGCCTCCACCGGAATTCGATCCCTTGACCGTCCAGCCCCGTAGCGAGTCGCTATACCGACTGAGCTATCCCAGCTCCCTAAAATATGTATGTGCTCAATCGAACACAACAAAGTTTTTATTGCGTTAGTGGCTACCAGTATCGGTCGTTACGACCGTCATCAGGCCAATGTTATACAAAACTTAAAAAGTGGTTACATGTAGTGCATACATACGAGTATGTTACTTTATTATTCCATTTCAAACACAACGGGATGTCCTCTAATAAAATCATGTTGGATTTCTTGACATGTTCCGAAACGTCGACAAGACACGACTATTCTACACTACGTGATGTCCCAGAAGAGCGCAGATCTCTACTATGCAGCGGCGGAACACTAAAATCGCAAATTTTCTTATAATTTTGCAACAGAAAGACTATTGTCTATCTGAATCCCGCTCGACCTGCTGCACGGTATATACTGTACCTCATTTTGGATTTTGGACTTAACGGCCAGGTGCTCAGAATGTACCCTGTTTGTGAGATGGGGAGCAGAATACATGCGTGTTACTTTAACCCCATCTTGTTGCCTCCCTCCCTATTCGGTCCGACGTAACGAGACAGATCCGGAGATGTTCATGGGAACATGAAGCTTGTTAAGCTTCCAAGCCCTTTGTTATGTTACTCCGTGTTAATTGGTAAATACCGACATCTCTGAGAGATGTAGTGCGTCCACCTTCAGGGTCAAACCGTTCATGAAGGGCAGCACTAACACACGTACAAGTAGCCGCATACGTTTCGGAAGAGCGTGTTTGTACACAGAAAATTCAATTCAATAAAAGTATTATTACCTAAAACGTACATCCTACCAGTCATTGACCATTAGCCTTCCCACTAAAGTGCGGCCGGGGCGTGCTGCTGACCACTCACCTCCTTCTAGTGCCGCGGTCATGGAAGAATAGAGCTATACCTCTACCCACCCTCTGGGCTACACCGGACCTGTAACGGGATCACTTTACCTTTACCTATATACATAAAATTCGGTTCGTACCTCACAGAAAAACAAGCTCACCATTACAAAGGCCAACATGTAAGGCTGAATGTGTAAGCTGTTTATTCGGAGAGTCATAAAAGACAAATGAACAGGCTGTGCAGATAAAATTACGATAATTACACTATTAAAGGGGTGGCGCAGTTGGTTGAGGCACTGCACTACAAACCGGAAGCTTGCGAGTTCGATTCCCTATGGTGTTACTGGAAGTTTTCATTGATATAAACCTTCCGTCCGCACTATGGCCCTGCCGCCGACTCAGCCTCTAACAGATGTAGGTACACTTAATATTTTCTGGGCGTAAAGGCGGCCGGTGCGTTGGGCTGACAATCTTACACCTTCAGGTGCCGATTGTCGTGAAATCTGGGAGCCTCAACCTCCTGGAACCCTCTGGACCTGTACAGAGATAGCTTCACCTTTATCTATAATATTAAAGTGGCTGGTGCTACTGTGATTCTGTAGCTTGTAGATCAGGAGCAATTCTCCCACTGCCACATAGATCAATGGACAGTGTCCAGTCAACATTGGTGGACTAATCGTGCCTTCTCATAGGTAAAAAAAGGTAAAGGAGTCCCATTACAGGCCTGGAGTGGCCCAGAGGGTTCCAGGAAGTGAAGTTTCCCCAGATTATGTGACAGCGGCACAGGATGGTGGTAGGTTGTCAGCCTTACGCACCGGCCGCCTTTACCCCCAGGAAATACTCCTGGTAATCATTTCTGTTAGAGGCTGAGTCGACCCCAGGGCCATAGTGCGATCGTAAGGATTTTATGTCAATAAAAGATCCAATGACACCAGCTGGGATCGAGCCAGCGACCTTCCGATTTGTAGCACAGCACCTTAACATCTGTGCTACCGCGGTCCCCACCTTCTCATAGGTGATAGATTATTTACACGATCTCACACTACACAGGAGTGGAGCCACTGCAGCGATTTGCAGATTAATTGTATTTAATTTAAAATGCATATAGTCTATATGCAATATATATATATATATATATATATATATATATATATATGCAAGTTATGGCCATTACCATTATAACTTTTGTTATTTCTTCATTTTTGCTGCGCTTACTCAAAAGCCGCGCTGCCAATTACAAAAACAGCAGAAATATGAAACACACAAACAAGCATCAAACAAAACAAAGAGTTAACGCATAAAACTTCAAAGCCAAATAATTTTATTAGGATTAAAACACAATTTGATGCAAATACGAACAGATTTGCAAATGGAATTAGCAGCAGAAACACACATGGCACTCATAGTTACTGCAAAAAACGATAAAAATTACAAATGACGTGCATTTGGAGCGGCAACAGGAAGTACAGCCATTTTAGACATAAATAAAAGAATACGGATATAAGAGGTGTCATCTTGTGTGTAGAGTCTGAAGATGTTCAGTATTCTGTCTGATATGTTCGAACAACTATACGGGATTCAGCGGTAAGAGGAACTGGGAAGTGTCTGTCAGCACTGTTAGATTATTGGAATCAGCAGTTGTTACAGAACTATATAAAAAAGGAAGCATATCTAAGCTTAGGTCTAAACGAGTTCAGCCCCCCCCCCCTCCCTGTTCCATGGCACAATAGCCCCTAGTGGACCAGGGCCTCCTCGCTATCGGGGCTTCATGATCACGCTCAGGCACACCACACTCGGTAGGACTCCTGTAGATGAGACCTCTACCTGACAACACACAACACTCATAAGATAGGGACATCCATGCCTCCGACGGGATTTGAACCCCCAGTCCTGGCAAGCAAGGGGCCGCAGAACCACGCCTTAGACCGTGAAGCCACTGGGATCAGCTAAAAGACTTGGGTTCAGAATTTATAGAACAACAACAACAACAACGATGGCAACAACAACAGCAAAGAAGGAACGGAATTTTTATTCAACATCTTCACTTATATAATAATATAAACAGCCAACTAGATGCAACAATAATAATTTTATTAATAATTTCAATCATCTCAATATGTTTCGGGCGATAATTTCGCCCATCCTCAGGAGCAGGTTCCCCTCATCCTGGTCACCAGCAGGCAGCATCGTCGGTGCATTATACCACAAGCTGTAAACACAGTCTAGTGCTCCTGAAGATGGGCGAAATTATCGCCCGAAACATTGAGATGATTGAAATTATTAATAAAATTATTATTGTTGTATGTAGTTGACTGTTTATATCATTGTATCTGTGATGCACGGTCACACAAACATCAAATCTTCACTTTTGTGTACAAGCTTCCGCTCCGCTCTTTGTGACTGATTCTTATACTCTGAGGATGGAATCCATATTTTCCTCCGAAACGTTGGTAAGTTGCTACCAGGCTGCAAGGCATCACATCTCACAAGACAGAGCCCGTGAGAAACTCCAATCTCACATGGAACGTTCGCCCTTTCTCAGATATCGTGGTTCCGAGCAATTACCTTAGGACTGTTCCTACAGTCATTGTGCAGCAGAAGCCACGGCCTTGGCTTTCAAGAGGTCACTGTGCTGGAATGTCTTCTCACGCCATTGTTGCCGATCACACACAATGGAGTGCGCTCTGCTTCACACAAATTACACTCACTGAGTGAGAGAACTCATGAGCATTCTCACGTGCTCTTGGGTTTAATAATAACGAAAGTGAATACAGCAATACTACCAACGTGTAAATTATCACTGCCCTCTGTACTGGTCATCATCATCATCATCATGTAACCATCACCACGGTGTTGGGCCACTGTTGACCCCTTCCAATCGCGCACATCCAGAAGTCTCTTCGTTGCTCCTCCAGTTCTTTTTGCCTTACGGTGTGTAGTTCTTCATTATCCTGGGTGATTTATTACGAGGCATTCTGTTACCATTTCATACCCAATTTCTTCTGTAGTCCCGTATTTTATATTTAATCCCTTTATAATCTCAGTATTGGTTTTATAATCTGTACAAATGTATCCTGCTGTTGTTCTCATACGTTTAATCTCTGCTGCTGTTATTCTTCTTGCGTCTCTTGTCCAATTTTCGCTGCCATATAACAAAACAGTAAGCGCCAGTGTGCTGTATAATTTTCCTCTTCTTTCCTTTAAAGCTTTCTGTGGTCTCAACTCATTGTTTTCATGCCTCTTAATTTCAAATATTTAGTTTGTTTTCGATGTTCACTTCTTTTTCATAATACATCAAACTATCTAAACATCTTTGCTGGTTTGAGAAAATCCAACAAGATGCAACAGTATGCAGATATTTATTTACCGCTAAATTACTCTACATGTTTCTGGCGTCCATCGCGCCCATCACCAGGAGTACATAAAACTGTAGTTGCAGCCTCTGGTACAGATCGTACTGTCTGGGGAGCAAGCTTCCTCAAACGTGACCAAAACTGAGACCTTATTTGGTCACGTTTGAGGAAGCTTGCTCCCCACATAGTATGATCTGTACCAGAGGTTGCAACTACAGTTTTATGTACTCCTGGTGATGGGCGCGATGGACGCCCGAAGCATGTGCAGTAATTTAGCAGTAAATAAATATCTGCATACTGTTGCATCTCGGTGGATTTCTTCAACCTAGAATTACGATGCAGGTAACTACAAATATAAAATCTGTGCTGGTGTGATCATGCAAAAGGCCTTACACTCCTTGTCTCTGTGTTATGCCTACAACAATGAACATCTTTGTGTTACGTCAGTCTTCCGCTGCGGCCTAAGCGAGATCTGCGCTTTGCTTGGCGTACCCACGTTTCGGGATAAAATATCGGTCCCATCATAGACGGTCTAGCAGACGGTTCCAGTTGCTGTACCCTCGGGAAAAAGACCGGCTGCTCATTGTACAGGAGGCTGGGTGGACCTCGCTGCCCGTCTGGACGGGTAGAAAAGTTCCTGAGTAAAATACTGAAGCAGAACTCTTCAACTGGCTGGAATGGGATAGGAATGGAGTTGTGGGTACAGTGTCGAAATGGAGGGAAGCAGGTGGTATTTTGTAATACCAGTTTGCCACAGAGGCTGTGAAGTTGCTTCTATTGCTGACTGCGATGTTATTACTTACTACTTAGTGACTTACTTACCTACTTACTTGCATACTTAATTAGGGACGGAGGGGCTGAAGGACGGACAGAAGTAAAATGTACAGGCAGGGCACAAATTTAAAGCTATCCCTGCGTCTAACCACCAATCCGTGGAGGAGGGTGGAGGAAGTGGAAGTCAAGCTCCATGTTTTATTTTCCTCATACTATGGAAATGAGTGGTAAGCTCATATCCCAGCCACTTTATCCCTAAAGAGAGAGTCCATTTGTCTCAGGCTTGTTTGGTTTAGCCCAATAGGGTCTTTAGGATTTTTCATTGACGTAATCCTTCCGGCCGCACTATGGACCTGGGGTCGATTCATACTCTAACAGAAATGAGTACCAGGGATATCTCCTGGGGCTAAAGTCGGCCGGTACGTAGGCTGACAACTACGCAACTTTCTTGTGCCGATTGCCTAGAAATTCTGGTACCCTCAACCTTCTGGCGCCTTAAGGCTTTGTCCAGGTCTGTACAGGGATTGATTTCCTTGGTTTGTTTAGACGTGGTGACAAACAGAAGAATGGTAAAAATCCCTCTCAAGAATCGAGCCCGGTCCCAAGGCTGTTTACTGTTTGAGCGTCGGGCGCAACTCTCATGCGACAATATCGGGCTTCGATTACCGGTCATATTGCTTGAAGATGTGCCATGTGTGCAATGTTTGTAGTGAGAACAATTTGGGGTACTCCATGGGGCTTGAATGTTCCACGATAGGTTTTTTGTTTGGCGTTGCTGAATGCACAGGTGCCAGAACGCACTCTGCAGGCCGAGGGATAATAAAAGTCACAAGTTATGTAACTCTGAAAGACGCAACATCCTTGAGAGATCAGCACCTGGAGAACAAACAGTACTGAAATTGCATCTGTCATGGGCATCAGGTCCTCAGAATATTTTTCTTTCTTTTGGCGCAACAGCCCCCAGGGGGCCAGGGCCTCCTCATTCACGAGGTTTCTAGATCACACACAAGGGCGCACCACAGTCGGTAGGACTCTTCTGGACGAGTGATCATCTCGTCGTAGAGACCTTTCCCTGACAATACACAACACACACAACAGACGAACATCCACGCCCCCGGTGGGATTCGATCCCAAAATCTCAGCAGGCGAGAGGCCGCAGACCTACCCCTTAGACCACCGAGACCAGCAGTCCTCAGCTTGTACGATGCAGTAATTCCGACGTAGCCACTAAGAATGCGTTCTGCTGCTATGGTGAGTTCGTGCACAGTTCCACGCAGACTGTTTTCTAGAGAGCGCAAACATCTGTCGCAACTTTATTAACCGAGGTCATAGCATTAAAGTTTACATCTTCTTTGCGCAGCCAGGATCGAAGATGTCTGTGCACCAGTGTTTCTCAACCTGTGTGAGACCGCGGCCCGGTAAATTCTTTTTTCAAAAGACGAGGGCCCAGTCCCAACAAATTTACTCGTAAATACCTTTCCATTTTTTTAAGTTCATGCATTAAATTAACATAAGTATTAATAATTAATTATGGCATAATCATAAAGAGTATTAGTACACTTATGTATACGGTGTGGCATGTTGACAAATATGAAATTACATTTAAATTAGTTATCAGTCACTGGACTAATGAAATCTTGTAGCGTATTGTAGTTTCCTCAGGCCATCATCTGGGTCTGAGTTTTTCGACACATTCACGAATATTTTTCTCCTCAGAATATTTCCACTATGAAACATTTATTTAAAAAAAAATTGCTTAGAAAACTAAAATAACAAATTCCAGGAGAAACTCTCGCGGCCCGGTATAATTGATGTCAGGGCCCGGTACCGGGCCGCGGCCCGGCGGTTGAGAAACACTGCCCTACATGAAATGCAGTTTCTCTTGAAGCCTTCATTCTTTTACGCGCGGCCAAGTTTGTCACGTACAGTTCGTTTGTTTTAAGGTAGCTTGCTGTTGTGAAGGATTAAGAAGGCGGTACTCAGTATGACTAAACCTTTTGGCGCCGGAATTATTTTTTAAATTTTAGCACACCCTGTATATAAAATGTGAATAATCCAGGAACCAAATACCTTAGAATTATGAAACAAATTGCATTTTGAAGAGAAAAAAAAACGGAGAGTATATATGTCAAGCTAGACATGTCTCTTAACGGCACGTGGCGCAACGTTTACACCGACAAATTTCACAATCTGTTTCTAAAGACAGCTAAAGCTCTCTCACTGACTTATTAGCAAACTAAGTTCGCTATACTTAACCACTGCATGCTGAGAAAGCGACGCTTCCTGCAGTGCAACAAATTTCCTTTTTTTCAATGATTGATTGATCTTGGGTTATGTAAGCCTTTTCGTACAAGAGGTCTACAATTTTAAATATTGCCCATTCTGTACCTTGATAACAGAAGTAAGAATACCTGGGTGCTGATAAGTCTTTAGCCCGACCAAGAAGGAAACAAGCTCGGAAGCATGTCAGGGACGCGCGCGATTTCAACCACATCGAGACGCGAGCTGTCACCAAGTTTTTTTTTTTCCTCAAGGCAAGGCGCCGAACGAAATTTCACGTCATTCTGAGAGAAAAATTAGCTTGTTTCCTTCCTGGTCGGGCTAAGGACTTGTCAGCGCCCCTGTAAGACAGGTAATTTAGGTGTAAACGTAATATTGAAGGGCGTGTGTCAAATCATGTTTGCCGTGGAAAACCATTAAGTATTACGTGTTATAGGTGTGTGTTTGTAGCCTTATATATCCAGCATGCAAGCGCATGCGCCGTATTACAGTGTCATCTGTGGCCTGTCCGGCTCTACATTATTTTTCCACACTATCTCATAAACGTCGCGATTAAAAAGAATATTGAATATAAAATGTTTTTATTTGCTCTAAAACTTTTGTCTGAAATATTTCTCACTACAAGAAACATTCAGCGAGATATCATCACAAATGTGTTTTGGTCTTTATGTGAAGTACCATTCATGTAAAGTACCATTTATATAAAGTACCATTCATGTTAAGTACCATTTATGTAAAGTACCATTTATGTAAAGTACCATTTATGTAAAGTACAATTTATATAAAGTACCATTCATGTGAAGTACCATTTATGTAAAGTACCATTTATATAAAGTATCATTTATGTAAAGTACCATTTATTCTTTGTCAGATTTTAATGAAACTTGAATTTTTAAGACAGATTTTCGATAAATACTCAGATATAAATCTTTATCGTCGCACCGTGCATTTCGTAGAGTCATTTAATTAGCACACCAACTAATGCACATACATAAAATATTTTGCATTAAAACATTTAAAATCTCTCCAACATGTTTCGATCCTAAGATCATCTTCAGGGCGCTACACTGTTCCTTGCTAAAGTCACATTTTTAAAAACACTCACTGATTAATTTCCTTATATTAACTTGGTGCTGTGGCAGCATGTCGTATTGTACGCTACTGAGAGTGCGCCTGACTGTGGGTGTGTGTCGTGTGTTATGTTATGTTATGTTAGCAAGGAACAGTGTAGTTCCCCGAAGATGATCTGAGGATCGAAACATGTTGGAGCGATTTTAAATTTTTTAATGTAAAATCTTTTATGTATGTGCATTAGTTGGTGTGCTGTTTAAATGACTCAGATATGAAATTTCATGAAATTCCCTCCAGTGGGCGCTAAACTGTTCCACGCCTGTGGGCTGGTAGACAGGCATGACGAAGCTAATAGTCACTTTTCGCAGTTTTGCGAAATCGCCTAAAAACTGTTACAAATTAGCAAATAATTCCTTCTTATTTATTTAAATCACAGCCAACACAGTACAAAACTACATACAGCACGTAAAAAAGACTGTGTGTATATTAGTACGTGTTTCGGCCCGTTTAGGTAGAACCTTATGTACATCTAGGGACGTACTGAATACTTCACATTATTGATTACAGTGCAGAAATACGAGCGGGTTTAATGTATTATAGTGCAGCTTAAATATGCCAATTTTTTCCCCCCCTGCAATGCTGCGGCATTTAGACTACTCGTTCCCGATGATTCTAGTTCACACACAACGACCCACCACAGCCTGTAGGACTCCTCTGGACGAGTGATCAGTTCGTCGTAGAGTCCTCCACCTGACAATATACAATGCTTCCAACAGATAAACATCCATGAACCTGGCGTCATTCGAACCCACAGTCTCAGCAGGCGAGCGGCCGCAGACCTGCGTCTTAGACCGCACGGCAACTGGAACAGGCAAACTGATAGAATACACTAATTAAAAATCCACCTTTTTCCACTTCGTATTAAAATCTTTAAAGTAATGAGTGTACTCGTACATGCTAAGTAACTCTTACGCACTCTAGCTATAGTATACCTCTTATGACATTATGTTACCACTCCACAATATCGGTAACATTATTATTTTGCATATAGAGCTACACAAGTCATTACATATCAGTTTCAATTGAATTACAATTAATAATATTCTTTAGTACCTCTCTCTGAAGATGCGCAGGAATAACTCACATAATAATAGCATTCATATCCGTTTATAAATAAACCGTTTAATAGATAACACCAGCAAATGAAGAAGCATTAAAAGTACACCGTCACATATAATCCACTAATGCTTCTATGTGCTTCGAATTTCTTCAGGTCATCCTCAGGAAGTTTTACATCAAAGAAGCTTACGTGAAGTACAGACAAACTGTCAAACAGAATGAATTATTTTAGTCGCAAAAAGTTTTAATCTGTTTGATAATTCATCTATGTTTTGTATATGCTTGTTTGATTTAAAACTCCCTGAACATGATCTGAATATTAGTGTATTATCTGTGACAGTGTACCTTCAATGCTTGCGCATTTTTAATGTTTTGTTGACCGTGCATCCTGGTATGATTCTTGTAAATAACTAACTTGACGCACAATTCTTTTTTACGTATGTTTATTTCTATTCTCTACTTGTTTCGGGCAGCCATGTGCCCATCATCAGGAGAATTATTGTATCAATGCGACACCTGGTTTATGTCACTCTGTGTAGAAGACCGTCTGATATGCAGGAGCATATGCTCCTGCATACCAGACGGTGCGGATGGTACCGTGCACGGCACCATCCGCACCGTACACACGACCCACGCAGCAGCTCTCAAGACCACCACCCATCCAAAAACTCGGTGCAGTAAACCATATGTTGCAACTCAACATCTAAAGCTCCTGATGATGAGCGTATGTAACCGAAACATGTCGAGCTAAGAATACATCAATAAAATTGCATAGTTGCATCAAGTTGGCATTTCACTTTATTTCATGAGGAAGATGAACGGTCAAACAACCCTCATCTATCTTACTGAGTCTGTTGCTTTTAACTGAATTGTGTATAATAGGTAAGAATAATGATGTAAATATGATCTATATAAATATACAATAATGTATCAGTCAAACACAACAAAACTTTATTATGTTTATTATTGTATTAGGGCAACATGTTTCGATTCTTATAGAATCGTCTTCAGGCCCTTCTAAGATACAGATCCTTACTTAGCAATGTTTAAAATGCGCTGTGGGATCC
>Ga0131853_10014011_pt1 | contig 14689 bp, 5 predicted proteins | sample TergutLab28metaG_FD_92764 | JGI IMG/M metagenome (GOLD analysis project Ga0131853, IMG submission 92764) | Labiotermes labralis P1 segment gut microbial communities from Petit-Saut dam, French Guiana - Lab288 P1 (version 2) (version 2) | ecosystem: Host-associated > Arthropoda: Insects >... | reverse complement strand
TCACTTGCTTTATTATTTCATTATTTAATGCTCAACATGTTTCGGATGTTAATACATCCATCCTCAGGAGCTTGCGACTTATTTGTTGAGTTATTTCATGGATTGTATTGTTCTGGTTCGATGCGTGTTGGTGTTACGTTGTGGTTTGGCTGGGGTGGTGTGGTATCCGGACGCAGGCTGAAGCAGTGACATCAAGTTGGTCTCTCTTTATTCAACTATGAGAATATACTTTATGAACTGTCCCCAGCGTTGAATTTGTAACCATATGACAGTATGTCGTCTCTCAGATACGAGTTATTTATTTCTACTGCATTATTATCATTATTATTATTGGTTGAATTACATAGGTTATTAGGCCTACTTGATATCCAATGAAAGGGAAAACACGGCCGGGAAGGGTAAATTGACCTATTTGACGATTTCATTCTGAAGTTATTTAACACTGCTCTCCATAAGTATTACTCAAGGAAGCAGATTTGGCTGCAGTTCAAACAAAGGGGCTGCCATCGGAGAACAAGGTGCTGAACACTGAAATATCGTGATAGGTTATCGTCGTTACGCGTGGGATGAAATGGGGATTTAATCGCACAGGTTTGTGGCCCAGCATTTGAACACCATTTTTTTCTCGTATTGTGTCTTTGTGTTTCTTCCAGCTCTCACTGCAGCTGAGCTGTTTGTTTAATTTCATGTCCATCGAACATCAGGCATCCGTTTTGCGATCTTATTCAATATCTGAAAGTAAATGGAAATGTTGACCTTGGTCTGGGTTTGCAGTTATTTCGGACTCGGAAAATGCACAAAAAAATGTGAGTTTCGTGCGATAGAATTGATGCAGATCGGTACAAGATTCGATGATTTGACTGCAGGGTAAGTTTAAGACATTTCGGGTCACAAACAAATAAATTTGGCTGCTGTACCACGCCATATTCTACACTGAAATTATACGTAGAGAAATGTACGAATTTACGTACGAAGTGTGTTTGAACAACGTGTTCGGTGATCCTCGAATTGTGAGGTCCCACACAGCCATGTAGACCGCGGTAGCTTAAACCGACCCTGCCCTGTTGTCTCTGGAGGTTTGCAAAATCCCCGAAGACACAAGGGAATGAATCCATTGCGGAGCCCCTTTATCATCTCGTGGAAACACAAAGCATAGACTAAAGTGCAAGCATACAAACACGGACGATCCGCAACATGTTCTAAAAGTCTATGCTGTCCTTGGAGCGACATAAGACCCTCTCATCTCGGACCTCTAGTCATGTTGTATCAGCGTATTCAATTCGTGTAAGCCAGGTAACCTCTTCACTGTTGTTTTGTCACACACACTAGGTCTATACGAAGTACTTAACTGCTTTGGTATTATTTGGTGGCGTAAAAAGGGGCGTTGTTGGAACAGGAGACAAAGACCACAGGTAGACGCGTTCAAACTAGCTGTGGTACAATTTTTTAAATCGAACAGTGGAAGGAAAAGAAAATAAAAAAATAAAGTAACAGCTTTAACAATTCATTACTGTCTTTATCGTTGCACCGTGCATTCTGTAGTTTATTTCATTAACACACCAACAAATGCACATATATTCATTTAATGATCTAAAATTCACATTAAAACACTTAAAACGCTCCTACATGTTTCGATCACACGATCATCCTCAGGGACCATAGATTGTTCTTTGCTAAAGTTATAGTTTAAAAACACTCAGTGATTTACATCGTTACGTTGAGTTGGTGCTGTGGCAGCGTGTGTTGTGTATTGTGTGAGTCGTATACTGTTCAGAATGAGCCTGGCTATGGATGTGTCTTGTGCGACGTGTAGCGTGAGACTGAGTGTTTTTAAACTATAAATTTAGCAAGGAACAATGTATGCTCCCTGCGGATGATCGTATGATCGAAAAATGTCGGAGCGTTTTAAGTGTTTTAATGTGAATTTTAGATCATTGAATGAATATATTCGCATTTGTTGATGTATTAATTAAATAAAGTTCATGACGTTTCGTCGCTGTGTATGACGCACAGCTAACGTGCTCATTTCCTTATGATGTAGATACCGTATCGTGCAAGTTATATCGCTTTTTACTCTCCCCGTTCCTTGTGAAACTTCCTTCGTCTGTCAGTCAATGTCGATATCAACCTTTTTGTGTGAATGAAGTGTAACGTTTCTTTCATGGAAATGTTGAAAGAAATCGGATTTGTTTCAAAACCTCCCACTCATTTCCTTCAGGTAGAATTGTACTACAAATGGAATTTCTAAAGTGCATTTCTATCAGTAAGAAGATCAAAGGAAAGCAAGTTGACATTGTTTCGTAGATCACATATGAAATCGAGGTGTTTTAAACCTTTGGGAGGCAAAGCTGATCTGAACAGTATTAAAAAATTTGGAGCATATCTCAGAGAAGACAAAAGTATTTATGAATTATGAAGTTGTTTGTTACTAGACGTTCAGGAATATTGTTACTGTTTATTCTATGTAAAAGTTAGTAACATTGTAGTATTTTCTATAAGGATTGTTAGTGCCAGGTCCAAACTTGAAGCAAGAGGACCACCGATCTTCGGCTGTCCACGAACACCTACAGTGCTATATCAGCCATGCGCAGTTAATATTTTGTTTTTAAATTAAGTATAAATCATCACAGCAGTGTTTCTGTCACTAGTTCAGACAGCCGTGTATACAGGCAATACAGAGCGACAAATGTACAAGAAATTGCTACATATCAGAAAATGTGACAGCGACAAAATGACTTCGTTTCTAAAACACACTTACGCCTATATATGCTTGTGTATATATAAAGTAAAGTGATCCCGTTACAGGCCCGGTGTGGCCCAGAGAGTGTGTAGAGGTATAGCTCTACTCTTCCATGACCGTGGCACTAGAAGGGAGTGAGTGTTCAGCTGCACACTCCGGCTGCACTTTACCCCCGGGAAGGACCCGGTATCCATTTTACAGGAGGCTGGGTGGGCCCCAGGGCCGGTCTGGACGGGCGGAAAATCTCGTCCCTACCGGGATTCGATCCCGGACGGTCCAGTCCGTAGTCAGTCCCTATACCGACTGAGCTACCCGTCCCACTATATATATATATATATATATATATATATATATATTGAATACAGGCCTATACTCCATCGTTTGTTAGAATGCTCTGTCGTGTCGCGCTAAATAACAGATGAAGTGTACAGCAGGTTCTCTCCGTATGATGGATGACGCACTTCCTCATGTGAAAAAGTCGAAGTGCTAAGTTCTTGCTTTTGTTTGTGAGCAAAAGCAAACGTCGAGTTGTTGTACGTGGTATAGAGGCACTACCGTTGATGGATGGAATCTTGGAGATCTTGGAGGACTGAAAAAGGAGTTGGGAGAGTCTGTGTTCATAGTTGTGGCAAGAAGCCAGTTACAATTTAGGACATGAACAAGATTTCGGTCATATTGTATTAGGCACAGCTGGAACTCGCGAAGCGGTTTACGCCTCCAGTGTTGCACCTTTTAAGCACAGTTCCATGTGTTGTTGACAGCAGTGTTACCCGGCATGTCTTCTTGTTTCATTTCATTTTTTTTTTATAATGGAAATTCACGAAGTTACTGTCTTCTGAACTTACAAGCTGTGCAGTGTGTGAGATACGTAACGATATTTCGGAGGAGATCTTAGAGAAGAAGAAGATGAAAGGATTAAATCCTGCGGACGTGGCGTATAGAAATCACCGCATAGACGTTTGAAGTGTGACATTTAACATTTTTATCTTATGTATATTGGACCGTGCATCATCTTGGTAGTTGAATAAAGAGAGACCAACTTGATGTCACTTCACTTGCTTTATTATTTCATTATTTAATGCTCAACTTGTTTCGGATGTTAATACATCCATCCTCAGGAGCTTTGTTGAGTTATTTCATGGGTTGTATTGCTCTGGTTCGATGTGTGTTGGTGTTACGTTGTGGTTTGGCTGGGGTGGTGTGGTATCCGGATGCAGGCTGAAGCAGTGACATCAAGTTGGTCTCTCTTTATTCAACTAACATTATTACGTTCGCAAACTGCGAAGATACAGTCTGATACGTGACGCCGTTTAGTCTCATAGATACGTTTAGACGTTTCGGATTTACCTGTTTCCTCTAACTTCAGGGATAGAGACAGCTACGTTAGAAAGATTTCACAGTAGGGGCTGTCATGAACATTGCGCCACCTAAATTATTTGTGTAAAACATGTCACCGTATTCAGGCTGCACCTGATGTAAACACTTTTCTATTTTTGGTACATTTAATAACTCCGTTCTTCTGGAATACTACCATGTGTCATGGGGGTGACATTTGCCCAACTTTTCGAAGCCGTGTATTGGATCGTCCACAAGGGGAGGTGGTCCAGTGAATAATCCCGGAATATGTAGATCCGTGAAATACGAATTGTGACTTTTTAATTTCGTGGAGAATTAATTAGGACTAACGCAGCTGGTTTTTCGCAGTTCATCAACGAATATTCAAACATCTGCAGACCTAAATTCTTAGAAATTACATTATGTTCAAGTTAGTTAATTTAATTTTTACTTGGAATTTTTAGAAAAATGGCCGGAACTTTGCTACCTGATGACTTTGGTTTCAGCATAAATTTGCATTCTTTTAATTTAGGCTTTAAATATTACATGTAGCCTACAAAGAATCGATTTCCCTCTTGGACAGCTTTTATACTACGGAAAAATATATCGGAAACTGAACTCTCGTAACACTTTGAAATTTAACTTACTGTGTTTGATTTAGTAGTGGATTTTAGTACAGAGGTTTTTGCATTTAATTTAATAACTACGGGCAAATATATGATATCAATAGCCAGAGGTATTAATCCTTTACATTTTGAGACCAAAATCTTATTGTCACATAGCGGACAAAAAAGTTATTCACAGTTTTGTATTGTGTTGAAATTGCTGGAATTTAAATGTAGGTTAAGCAGAGAAGTTGTTCCGCACCTGCAGGCCTATCAGAAGCTGTATTCTGTCCCGCACCTACAGGCCTATCAGAAGCTGTATTCTGTCCCGCACTTACAGGAATATCAGAAACTGTATTCTGTCCAGCACCTACAGGCCTATCAGAAGTTGTATTCTGTCCCGCACCTACAGGCCTATCAGAAGATGTATTATGTCCCGCACCTACAGGAATATCAGAACCTGTATTCTGTCTCGCACCTACAGGCCTATCAGAAGCTGTATTCTGTCCCGCACCTACAGGAATATCAGAAACTATATTCTGTCCCGCACCTACAGGCCTATCATAAGCTGTATTCTGTCCCGCACCTACAGGAATATCAGAAACTGTATTCTGTCCAGCACCTACAGGCCTATCAGAAGATATATTCTGTCCCGCACCTACAGGAATATCAGAACCTGTATTCTGTCTCGCACCTACAGGCCTATCATAAGCTGTATTCTGTCCCGCACCTACAGGAATATCAGAAACTGTATTCTGTCCCGCACCTAAAGGTCTATCAGAAGCTGTTTTCTGTTCCGCACCTACTGGCCTATCAGAACCGTTTCTTCAGTTTACGTTCTATTCATATGAAACCACTATTACTAATTTTGTGATTCAGTTCAAAGAACGTAATATGTCGGTGCTGCTTCGGTAGCTGTGGTCCTGAGTTTCTTTTATTCCTAAACAAAGCCGTTTATCTCATTTTGACATATTCTTACAGTTGGACATCCCTGCAGAGTGTATATTAAATATGATCTGACTCTGTTTGTGTGCTTGAAACAAGCTGAGGAAGTTTTAACGTATATCGTGAATCTCCACATACTGCAGCATACCTTACCTGACATTTGTAAATTCATTGTAAGTTTGATGAAAGTAGGAATACATGCTGGGAACTTTTCAGTGAAGACCTACACACTTTTCTGCGCGCTTCCCTGGCTGGAATGGCGTGGATCTCCCTAAATATTTACCAGAGCAAAAAAAAAAATTCAGTGAGTGAACTCGCGTGTTATACCCAGTAGAGTTGTGGAGAAAGATAAAATAAATGTGTCAGTCTGCCAAAGCTTCCTTCTGTGCTTCATTTCCGAACAGGTAAATAGACCTCCTGTCTCATAGTTGAGCAATGTCATGTTTTAGCATAGTTCTTTGTTCCATACATTCTGTCGCGTTTGGCCTAATAATTTGTTGCTTACAAATACTTCCAAGTCTGCGTTCTTCTGCGTTATTATTCAGCGTATATTGGTAATTCCTTACCGACGTTTCAAGATAACCTATCTGTCCCGTCTTCAAGGGTGAACAAATTTAAATAAACTGACTTGTCTGTTACTCCCTACATGAATTCAGTCAGAGCAATTAATATTCTGTTTCATGGAAATAACAAATTCGGTGTTTGTTTCTAGTTCAGTACATGTGCAAGGTGTGTCATTATTCAGAATATGAAACTTGTGTGTCTAAAATGTGTGTACTTTGCTGTGACCTATTAACTTACGTGTACTGGGCTTAGAGTTTTTCAGTCTCTAAATATATGTAGGATTGGAAGCTTTCACGACGAATAAAAGTATTAAAATCCTCTCATGCGATCAACCGCGCAAAGTTGGCTGTAAAACGAATGGTTTGGAGACCAGCTCTATCTCCATCATTGAGGGTTGACGTGGGGAATGACCATAGATCGCTGTTTGCAGGTTTTCAAAACGTTGGGTTTAAATTCGACCATGACGCGGCTGATCGCCCGAGAAGGCTTTTGACAACCGTTTTATATTCTTGAACGTGATATTTCTGAATATTTAATTCCAAGAGCAGTAAGAATGTAACCAAATAAATTACTAAATTATTGAGTCTTTGTTTCTGATTTCTGTTAAACTTGACCCATAAAGAACTTTATGTGTCCAGTAACCGTACATTAAAGAGCGAATGTATTATGTAACAAACCAACATACTCATTCATAAAATATGTTTCATCATATATTACAGTTCACCGACATGTATCGATCCTTTCTGCGACCGTCATCGATGGGTCATATAAGAATACAAACAACATAGGAATAAGCGCACAAAATGTGTAATAAAACCACCTGATGTTACAGTTAGTTTCTTCTTGTTGTTATAGAAGGTCAAATTATGTTATGGTTAAAAACACGCCCATTTTTATCTGTGTTTAACCAAAAGGTATTTTGACATTTAATGACCACAAGGAGCGTTTAAGATATTAACTGTGACAACGGGTAGTTTTATTAATTACACGTTTTTTGCACCTATTTGTATAATGTTTGTATTCTTGTATAATCCCTAGATCATGGTCACAGAAACGACCGAAACATGTCGGTAAATAGTAATATATCTCATAAAATATATTTTACCGATGTTCATGTTGGTATGTTTCATAATACACATTACCCCACAATATATTTAAAAGTAATCTTAGTAATTAACCAACTTAATGCACAAATTCTTGTTTTATAACAAGTTTATTATATGTCTCTACATGTTTCGAGCACTATGTGCTCATCATCAGGTGGTAAAAATTGTATTATACAGCATCTGGTTTCGTCACACCTGTAGGTGGCCGTCCGGTTCACGAGTTGAGAGAGGACTCTGTTCTCTCTCAACTCGTGAACCGGACGGCCACCTACAGAGTGTGACGAAACCAGATGCTGTATAATACAATTTTTACCACCTGATGATGAGCACATAGTGCTCGAAACATGTAGAGGCATAAAATAAACTTGTTATAAAACAAGGATATGTGCATTAAGTTGGTTAATTACTAAGATTACATATAAATACAACACGTCAGTCGATAACACAACCCTTTATTTATATACAAAAATAATATATTTTGTCAGGGCTACATATTTCGACCTTATAAGGTATCCTCAGGTCCTCCAAGAAGACAGATCCAAGAGTTGTTTATTATTCATTGCACTGTGGGATCCCAGATGTTATTAAGTTTATACTGAGATGCACGGTCAGCAAAACATCACAATATTTAAGAGTGCCATGCTCACAATTTTATCAGGATCTTGAATTTAAAATAAGAATCTGGAACTTCCTCTGAGCTTGTATTATACTCCTCTTCCTATCATCTACAAGACTAGCTAGCATATTTCTGTCAGAAGTGTAGTCCTCAAATCTCAACGTACCTTGCTTGTTCCACATGTAGTGCGGACATGAAAAGGAGTTAGGTTCACGGGACGGGGGCGTCGTTGGTTCCAAATCAGAAAGAAACATGTTGTCTGCTACAGAAACCGTAGGTCGTTTTAACTGCCAGTGACCCACAGCTGTTAGGGTGCTGACTTAGCGAAATGTCGACTGTGCAGTGAACCGCGGTGATTGTGCGATGTGCGTACTGTGGCACGGAGCCATCTTGTCGAAGTGTTCAGGACGGCGAACGCTTTATTGGCACAACTACCGGAGCGTCAGCTTTAGCTGAACTCTCGCGTCTTCTGTGGGACGGCAAATTGACAGGCAGAGAAGCAGAAGCTACTTTCGAAAGCGTCTGTCAGGTCATGCATTCTTATTACGCGTGTCTCCATTAGATTACACATATAAAGCCTGTGGCTAAAATTCGACAAAGTGTTAGTCTGTACTTGAATGTCATCGGAGTGTTAGGGCCACGGTTTATACCAAGAAATAATTTAACTTTCCTCTACATTCCTTCGTTAATAGCGTGCCGTACAAACTGTGGCATAACATTTGCACTCGTTGTGCTCCACTGCTTTGTCCACTCTGTGGCCATCAGAGGCGGTGCAAGACATCTGAGCTATGCGCATGCGCTGTCCGAGCATATGTGAAGCAACATTAAACTTGTTGTGGGTAAAGTTGTGGGAAAGGACGGTAGAAAGCACGATGAAGTGCGTAAGGCTAAGGTAGGTAAGGAAAGGGTGATTTGAAACAGGTAAGACGCTGGTTGCCGGTCACTAACAGCAACACCGCATTCCAATATACTGGACGTTGCAGGCTGGTGTTTCTTTTTTTTTTTTTAGCACAACAGCCCCCAGTAGGCCAGGGCATCTTCATTCACGAGGTTTCTAGATCACACAAAACGAAGCACCATAGACGGTAGGACTCCTCTGGATGAGGGATCAGCTCGTCGCAGAGACCTGTACCTGACAACACACAACACTTACAGCATAGAGACATCCATGCCCCCGGCGGGATTCGAACCCACAATCTCAGCAGTCGAGCGGCTGCATTCTTACACCTTAGACCGCGCGGCCACTGGGATCGGCTGTTTCGTTTTAAGTGCTCTTTATTTAAAGACGTTTGTTTTTCTCAGTTTGGTAATATTACAGTGCGTCGGTGGTTAATTAATGAGTTCGGAGGTTTTGTGAAATTATACTGCCAGGGGAAAACGGAAGTACTCTGAGTAAAACATATCCCAACCACAATTTGTCCATCAGAAATTCCGCGTGGACTGACCTTGGACTGAACTCGGGCGTCCGCAGCAAGAAGCCGGCGACTAACCAACTTAAGCCTAGACGCGACCTGAATTTTTCGTGTTTGGGATTTCTGCGTTGAATCTCCGCACCAGAGACCTCTATCTTGTGACTTTTCCCACTCAAATACAGCGAGTTATCTGATGATACTTTATAAAATAAGGCATGACACGAGCCTTTACATTATTTTCGAATAAGATATTCGCTTTAATCCTCGCATTCGACATTGCGTGGCATGTACAGTTGAGAAACAGTTGTTAAATAAACATACAGACAGTATCCTTACCCGTTACTGAGCCATATTTATTTTTTAAGTGTTCTCTTTCTTGGAAACTTTAGTCTTGAGTGTTCCAATAAAAGAGGAAGAATATACTGTGGCTTGCTCGACTGAGTAGAAGAGTTCCTTTAATGGAAGTTCTTAAAATATTCTGATCTGTTTTAATAATCAGCCTACTGAATATAAGACATATTTTCTCTCTGTTAAAGCCGATAAAGTTACACGTCTAAAAATGGTGAAGACGAGACAGAGTAAATATTGAGACAATCTGAAGGGAGAGGCGGGTAACTGCATGTTGAAATAAGGCATCACTGGCTGCTTGGAACAAATGCGAAAGCTGGTGGGAATGACAGGGAGTAATGGAGCGAGATCGCGGCTGGTGGTGGAAATACAAAGGGAAGCTTTCGTATTTGTTTCGATCACCAGAACAAGCCGAAGCTGAGGAAGTATGAACCCTGAAGTAGGGAATCTGTAAACTTCTCTCTACCTTACATGCGACTATCGGCAGATGGATAAATATTGCCCTTCCATTGTAAGTTAACTTTATACCCCCCACTGTCAGGTTTTGTTAGCAGTTTATCGGAGCGGGCTCCTATTAGCTACAGAAGTACAAGACACTTTCACTTTTAATATTCCACCACAACCACCACCACCACCACCACTACCACCACTACAGCTGCCACAACCACCGCAGCCACAACTTCCTCCGCCGCCACCATAAACCTCTCCGCCGCCACCATAATTCTCACCATCGCTGCCATCACCACCACTACCACCACCACCACCAGAGCCACGTTTGCTGCCACCACCACGGCCACAACCGTCTCCGCCGCCACAATAATCCTCACCAACGCTTCCACCACCACAACCACCACCAGGGCCACTATTGCCACTACCACCGCAGCTACAGCTTTCTCTGCCGTCACCATAACCATTTCCTCCGCTACCTTAACCCTCACCATCGCTGCCACCACTACCACCACCACCACCACCACCACCACCACCGCCACCACCAGAGCCACAACCGTCTGCGCCGTAACCATAACATTCACCATCGCTGCCACCACCACCACCACCACCACAACCACAACCGCAGCCACCACAGCCGACTTTACAACCACCACCACAGCCATCACAACCACCACCACCATATTGCCGTATCTCACTCCCTGTTGCGCTACATAATGCAGACCAACACAATGCACCTGCGTCAAATTTAATTTAGTTTTTCACAATTGAATTAAACTTTACAGAGGCGCATTTTGTCGGTCTACATTATATGATGTTATCACAATGCACGGTACAGATAGCATTAAAACATTCATTGTTGGGTTACTGCATTCGAGTTTAGCAACGTTGTACAGCCGTTAGTTCAGAGAAAGTGTAAAATAGATAGTTCTCGGAAATCCTGAATACGGTGTTGGTTGGAATTGTGACTTATCCTTTCGTTATTTTCTTAGGTTTAAGTAACTAGATGCCAGATAGCCTGCGACTGTGTGTCTGGAGCTTATTGCTCACAAACTCAATGTAGTTCGTCGATCAGGACATCGCATTGTGTCTAGAAGGAAACAACGTAGGTTTGTAACTGTCGATCACAGGTGCTCGTTAGGCAATTCTGAGTGTCTGGAATGTGTTGCGTATGGTGCCATCGGTGCCTTAGGTGCTGTACCTGAAAGTTGTTTGTGCCTGGTTTACGGAATCAGTGACAAATGTGAGTCATGAAGATGACTTTGTGAGCGTTTTATTCTCAGAAATTAACCAAGAATATTCGTTTCTTTATACAAGAAATTGTAAATTTGGTGTTTGTGTGACCGTGCATCACTGATATAATAGTATAAACAACCAACTAGATGCAACAATAGCAAATTATTAGTAAATTCAATCAGATCAACATGTTTCGGGCTGCCTGCTGGTGACAAGGTCACCAACAGGCAGCGTCTTCGGTGCATTATACCACAAGCTGTAAACACAGTCTATTGCTCCTGAAGAGGGGCGAAATTAACTCCCGAAACATGCTGAGCTGTGACGTTTTGTTGACAGTGCATCTCAGTATATTTATCTGAGTATTTAACCAACTTGATGCACTGAAATAAAACTTATTTTGAAACAAATTTTGTGCATCAAGTTGGTTTGGTTAAATACTGAGATAAATATGTTGAGATTATTGAATTTACTAATAATTTGCTATTGTTGCATCTAGTTGGTTGTTTATACTATTGAAAGAAACTGTAAATTTGCAACAGTATCCCTCCAGACGATCAAGTCTGTGTGTAATCTGCCTGCATTTCCAAGTACAACAGGCTGTTCTTTTCTTTTGAAGCAAATGCCCGATTACACGAAGGACTACATGATGTTTACCCTCCATTTCTGAATACTAGCACTAAATTCCCAGGATATTCATTGTGACTGTGTGTGCATAACCTGTGTTCATGTGGAATGAAGGTGAGAAATACAGCTGTTGGAAGTGTGTAAGCGTTGTTAGTTACCATGTCAACGCGGGGCTTCGATTATAACATTAAGGTATAATAAATACTCCAAGCTTATACTGCAGCCTGAAGAGATTATTGTCAAGTCTATGTAGAATTAATAATCTAATCCTATTACATGCTATTAACCTGATTATTGGTTAACTTCTGTTTACTTAGTATTGTGTGTTCCAGTTTAGATGTATTGCAAGGGCTACAGAACATTGCAGTCATGGGGTAAGGGAGATGCATATTGTGTGAGCGATTTACTACTGCAGTGAATGGACTTACCTACAGTGTACAGAGAAACGAAAACCAAGCCAAACTGTTTGCATCACTTCTGCGTGGGGCAGGTGGAAATCAGCCATATTTGGGGAGTGTTATGTTGTTATCATTTTTATATCTTGAATAAATAAAGAAATCCATATGATTTATTTGTATGAAGTTCCCGGATATATGTTGTTCTTTCACTTTTAAGTTAGAGCAACGAAAAAGGTAGCCTGATAACAAATGACGCACGATGCACGCTTGAAATTAAATCGAGAATTGCCACAGCAAAAGCACATTCAAAAATGAAGACCCTTTTCACCAGCAAATTTGACTTAAATTTAAAGAAAAGCTACTTAAATTCTACCTTTGAACAAATCTTTGTATGATGTTGTAACTTCTACACTTCCCAAAATAGATCAGAAATATCCAGGACGTTTTGTAACGAAATGCTGAAGAAGGACGGAAAAGATCAGTCGGAGGGATCGCGTGAAAGATGAAGTATTGCAAGAGTCAAAGAAGGAAGGAAATTCCTAGATACACTAAAGCGAAAGATAGATAACTGGATTGGATATTTCTTGCATAGGAACTGCTTTCTGAAAGGCGTAACTAAAGGAAAGATGGAAGGAAAGATGGCAGTGAGGAGAAGAAGAGGAAGAAAATATAAGGAGCTACAGGATAACCTTAAGGAAAAGAGAAGATACTGGATATTGAAAAAGGAAATCCTAGATCACACTGCTGGGCGAACTCGATTTGGAATAGGCTGTGGGCCTGTCATAAGACAGACTACGGATTGAGTGTCGAAAATGCGGTGACCTGGTTTGGATTCGACTTTGTTATAGGCAGCCTCCGTGCACAGCAGAAAGCGAAGAAGTCGGCAACATAAATAACGAAATACCGCTTTCCGCTTCCTGCGTTTTGCAGTAATTGTTGACATGTGACACCAGTAACTTAGCGTCATGGAGAATGCGGAATGGGAAAAATGGCTTCGTTATGAAGATACATAGGTGCGAGAACTGCATTTTGGAAGGTCTGAAGCAGTTTCCTGAAGGAAAAGGTGAGAATATTTTAGTATAAATATGAAAATACGAGCGTGGGAATATTTTAAAACTTGACGTTTCTTGCTTCAGTTCTCTGACGTAAATATTCTTGTGTTATAGCTACAGCGTTCTGATGATTCACCGTTCAATACGAAGAGAAGTAACGTTCAACTTAATGATGATGAGATAAATTTGTAAAATTGATATTAATTACAAAGGGACGTTTTAATTATTTATTTATCGTTCAATATTGCTATCAGCAGCATACTTCTTAATAAGAAGACTATTAACCCTTTAAAGACGAAGCGCAGACCGCTTTATTTAAACATCCAGTCCGTACCGCGCTGTAAACACTTTTCATCTCGGTTATAAAAACGAAACCAGCTTGTATTATATGGGGCGGAATTCGCTGTTTGTTCTGAAATAAATGCAAAACAAATACACATAATGTGGGCAGAATGTGTAATTCTTAAGTGTTAAATTTTCTGGTGCATCATGTAAGCAGTAGGCTTTAAAAGGTTAACAAGAATCGAGTAAGAATTTCAACAGACGTATAATAGCTTGAGTGTGCGTCTCGGCATTTGTGTGGATGGTCTGAGAAGAAGGACGAATAAACACTGTCAGAGTAGCAGAGATTCTAAAGCGAAACTTTGCGAATGCGAAATAAAGGTGAACAAAATCTATCTTGAAATCCTACGTTTTTTTTGGACGAAGATAAAATAAAAGAAAAATATTTTCACGGCAGTTTCAATAGGCGTTTGGTGTGTGATGAAGTGTTGCCTATCAAATATCGTAATACCGAAGTGCCGTTCTTCCTTCTGAAGTTCGATGTGACAGGGCAAGTGAAACACCTGGGGATGATGCAGTAACCGTTTCCTGAAAAACTATTAATATTTCAGTAGCAAAGTGTATTTGACTATGCTGAATTTGTGCCAGTCTCTTCAGAACGAAAACACTAAAATATTCTCCTGTCGCATCCATTATTTAAATAGGTGCTAGCTCTGTATAATCCAGTCATTTTTCGGCTTCCAGCAACGACAGATTTAAATTTATCTTCTCTTTCTACCTTCCCAACACTTTTTCTGCCTTCTTTTTACTTCGTTCCTCCCTAACATTTTTAACCTTGGCGCCACTGGCGAATCTGGCAAGTAACAAAATATCAACTACAGGGAGTAGAACAACTTTATAAAATCCATTACAAGTAATGAACTAATAACTCTACGAAGTATGTCTGTTGAAGGGCGACACGTTAGATTTCTAAGCTCCT
>Ga0131853_10014010_pt1 | contig 14689 bp, 6 predicted proteins | sample TergutLab28metaG_FD_92764 | JGI IMG/M metagenome (GOLD analysis project Ga0131853, IMG submission 92764) | Labiotermes labralis P1 segment gut microbial communities from Petit-Saut dam, French Guiana - Lab288 P1 (version 2) (version 2) | ecosystem: Host-associated > Arthropoda: Insects >... | reverse complement strand
TGCCCCGGAGCGTGTTTTTCCCGTATTTTTAGACCCCACATACCTGTATCAACCGCCGTTTTATGAAATGCGCACGACTTATGTGCGTGAATTTGGACCGCGCACACCCTCGCTGTTTTATGAAATGCGTGTTGGCCGCACCAACAATTTTTGGGGCAATCGCAACAGATACCGTTCGTTTATTCAATTCCCCATCCCCGAACTGCCCAGCTCAGCGGTGGTGAACGATGCACGACTGATGCTGTTTGACACCGACATGGGTCTGCGCATTGGGCTTGGACTATACGCTTGGACCGACCTCATTCGCATGCCCATTGGCGGCGGCCCGATCTCGGACTACCAAAACTTCATGGACATCGGCGTGCACCGTGTGACCAGCCATTGGAGCAGGTTTATTGAATGGGACACGCAACCTGCGCATGACCCGCGCGTGTTGGGCACAGGCCGCTGGATTGGCGAGCTGCCAGAATTCCACTCGCCCTGTCCCGACAATCCCGAAGAATATATCGTTGTTCCCGCAGGTTTGGAAGACGCGATTGTGTTTGACGTGACCGACCCAGTGAAACAATGGGTAGAGAATGGCGAAGACAACCACGGTGTAATGCTGCGTGCGCTCAACGAAAACAGCATTAACGATAGAGTGAGCTTTTCGGCACTGCAACTGCCCGCCATTAACTTTAGAATCAATTTTAATATTAAGGGCTTTCCTGTTAGCATCCCAGTTAGCCTTGCGCTAAACCCCAATGCCGCGCAGCCCTTTGTGTTCCTCACCTATGTGAACAACGTTGGACTTTCTAACCTGTGGACATACGAAACGGTGGGAATTGGTGCATCGGGCAACGCATTCATTAACCATTACAACGGTGGGCTGAGCTACCAAATCCCCCTGGTGGAACTGAGCGGCGAGCGTATGCCGTTCACCCTCGCACACACCTATGTTTCTTCGCGCGAACTGCCCGAACGAGCCCCCGACCAACCGCGCTTTGTTGGCCAGCATGCGGGGATGAACTTCGGCATTGGTTTTCGTCTGAATGTGATAGAGGAAATCTATCGCGTGGGTGCGGATTTGCTGTTGCATGTGGATGGTAACGGCGCGTTCACCTATTTCCATTTCAGCAGTGACCGCTCAGATAACACCATCCGTCGCTATGTCAGCCAACTAGATCCATCAGTGTCATTGACGTTTAACGCAGGCCAAGCCACCATCGCGGATGCCCAAGGCGGCACGCGGGTATTCACCAACACCTACAGCATGAACAGCGGTTGGGGTGCACAAGATCATTACCTGCTGACCGAAATTCGTGACACGAACAATAACACAACGCGCATCAATTACAACACAGCAACCGGGCGAATCACCACGATTGTGGATGCGGTCAATCGAACCATCACAGTGAATTTTGACGATGAGGGCTTTCTTGAATCAGTCACGTGCCCGGCAGGCAGAACCACCACGTTTACCTATGGCAGCACAAGAGTGCAAGCAGGCGATGATGACGATGATGACGACAACGATGAAGTTCGCGATGTCTTAACGCGAATCGAAGCCCCTGATGGCACAATCACACATTTTGCGTTTGACCGTTTTGCAGAACGTCACCCCGTGACACAACTGCGCACACACATGACGGCGGTGCAAAGCTCGCATGGATACCTGGTGGCGTTTGCTTATGAACGCTCGCACACCGCAGACCGCCCGAGTTACCGGGTGCGTGAAGTGGCGCAGGGTGCCGGGGAAATCGGCGAGCCCGATTCATCAGCGGGCAACGCAATCATACCACCATGGTGGGCGGATTTTTCCAACTGGCCAAGCTGGTTGAATTGGCTGGGCAACGCGATTACGGCTTCAATATCTTGGGTGCTTGCGTTTGCACTGCTTACGGCACAATACTTCGATTGGATGCCGCCGGATTGGTGGTCAGACCAGTGGGGGCGCTGGCGTCCTGGCGATGCGGTGTTCGGCGATACGGTCACGCAGCACTTTGACTTTGATGAAGACCTGCGCATTGAACGCACGCGCTTTGCGCGCAACCTAGCACAAACCGTAATGAGCAGCAACGTGACCGATGAAGTGGTAACGATGCTGTTTGACCGCATGGGTCGCACGGTGAATATCTCGAACAACTTTGGCGAAATTCTCGGTTCGGGCTTTACCTCCGGCGGCAGTGTGTCTAACGTGGCGCAAGGGCACATTGTGCGCAATCACCTGCGCAACGGCGGCAATGAAATATTGAATGTTAGCGGTGTGCCCAGCAATTATGCTTGGACAACCACTGGTTATGTGTCGCATTCAATTGATGCGATTGAGGGCGGTTTTTCGTGGTCGCTGAGCGAAGACGCAAGCCTGCAACAGCGGGTGAATAACTTGGCACCTGGCATTTACACCCTTTCGGCATTTGTCCGCGGCGGGCAAGTACGGCTTCGCCATGATTTCGAGACAGATGACCGCAACTATGTGGTCACCACCGGCAATGAAAGCTGGGAACGCGTGAGCCTTACGTTTGAAATCGGCGCAGGCAGGCGCGGCACATCCGGCACGGTGTTCATTGAGGCTCTTGAACACGTGATTGTTGATGCCATTCAGTTGGAACGAAGCAGCAGCGCAAGTGCATTTAACTATGTAGAGAACAGCTTTTTCCACAACAACAGCAGCAACCGCTGGACGGTATACGGCAACCCAAGACAACGTTTCGAAAACGGCGCTTGGGTGCTTGAAGGCACAGGCCTGGACAACACTCTTTCGGTGCAGCAAGACATTCCGTTGTATCTGCGTGCCGGGCAAATCGTTACCTTTGGCGCATAGGTGGAGGGCAATGCCATTCGCGGCGGTTTCCGTGGTGAACGCGAGAACCGCGCCATCAATGATGACTTTAGAATCCGTGCTGAGTTCCTCTTCCGTTTCACAGATGAATACGGCAGAGTGACCGAAGAAGTTGCGGTTGGCGACACTTATGTGGACTTCCAGCGTGACATCACCGGGCTGCCGCAAATCGCGATGCATAGCCACGCGCTGCAAAGCGATGCCACACACATGCGTCTGCATATTGTGTACAATGGCCAGCCCACAGGCCCGGGCAACCCCTTGCGCATTCACGATGCCTTTGTGTTTGTCACCACCAACGGTGTCATCCACGACCACTGCAGTGACACCGGCAGATTGATGCGCACCACCAACGCCGGCGGCGTGGTGGAGTATATGTATGATGACTATGGCAACACCACACAACTAACCGTGCGCCGCATTGACGGCCGCGTGGAAATTACCCGCTTTGAATTCTTCCCCAACACCCACAATCTGCGGCAGTATCGCCAATATATTGTAGAGGATGGCGTGGAGCGCTTGCTCACCACCACGTCATATACCTACGGCGCTGGCGGGGTATTGTTGAGCATCACCGTGGTAGAAGACGGCGTAACCAGTGTGCAGACCATCACCTACCAAAATGATTTCAATGATGTTGCCACCATTCGCAACGCAGCCGGGCAAATCGCTACATTTGATGTTCCATGTCGTTATGACAATGTCATCACCCGCACAGTTGGCTTTGATGGTGTGGAAAATGCCTTTGTCTATGATGCAGACGGTGTGCTTAGCCGCATCGAAAACGGCGCAGGCAATCGCGGCATTAACTATGGTTTTGCGGATGACCGCTTGGGCAATATTCGGCACAACGATACCTATTATGAATTCGAGCGTAACACGCTGGGGCAATTGGTCGAAAGCCGCATTGCTGGACAAGCGATGGTGACCAACACCTTTGATGATGACGGAAATATCACCGAAACACGCTTCGCAGGCGGCACGATGGGACGTTTCCGCCCGACCTTCGATGGGCGCGGGCGCATCATCCAAGAGCAATATTTCGATGGCGACGGCAACCTTGAGGCTCGCTTTTCATTCCTGTGGGGCGAAAACGGCAACGTCACCCGCGCAAGCAGTTATGACGCGCAAGGGCGGCTTGACCGCAGCAGCGACTTTAGTTATGACTTGGCCGGGCGCTTAACCAGTGTATACACCACAGACGAAAATCCCAACTCACGTGTGAGTTCCATGCGCTTGCGCTTGGGCTATGACGTGAACAGTGCACTCAATCGCATCAGCCTTTGGGTGGACGGCAGTCTGCTTTCCGAAACCCATCACTTCTTGGATGCTCAAACAAGGCCGTATATTACTGAGCACGTGATGCTGCATGCCTTGCAGGGTTATGAGTTCATCGCGATGAACCGCCTGTCGCGCAGCATCTTGCAACTGCCCGATGGTGAGCAAGTGATTACGCAGTTGACCTACAGAGAAATGAACGGCAACGCGACGGATGTGGTGGAAAGCATGGTCACCACCACGCCGGACGGCACGGAGATTGGCTTCCGTTATGTTTACGATGCCAACGGCCGCATTGTTGCGATTTATGAGGATGGTGCAACCACGCCCACGCACACCTTCGCTTACGATGCCATTGGGCAAATGACCCGCCACAACGATACCGTGTTTACTTACGACAACTACGGCAACATCTTGTCTGCCATCGGCGGCGGCCGCAATGACGTGTTTACCTACCGCTCCAACGGCTGGCGTGACCAGCTTGTGGCCTTCAACGGCCAGGCCATTACATACGACGCACTTGGCAACATGACCAGTTTTGCCGGGCGCAGCTACGCATGGGAACGCGCGGGGCTGTTGAGGGAGATTCGGTTTGATGCTGATTATTTTCTGCCTGATGATTTTGACGATGGCTATGGTGATTATTTCTATGCTCCACCTGACTATACCATTAGGTACGAATACGACCACAACGGCTTGCGTGTGCGCAGGATTACAAATGGCTGGGTAACTGATTACATTTGGATGGGCAACATGCTCATTGCGCGCATTTGTGACATGTATGAAATAGCTTGGAGCTATGATGCCATGGGCCGCATGGCTGGGTTTACGCTCAATGGTGTGCCGTACTTCTATGTGCGCAATCTCTTCGGCGATGTGGTTGCCATTCTTGACATAGACGGCAACATCGTTGCGCGTTATGAATATGATGCTTGGGGGAATCTAGTCAGCCTTGAAGATTTCTCGTTCAGCGGTGTTGGGCACATTAACCCGATTCGCTACAGGGGTTATTATTGGGATGAACTTGCAGGGATGTATTACCTAGTCACCCGTTGGTACAATCCGCAACTGGGGCGTTTCATCAGCGCGGACATCTACTTCGACACCGGGCATGGCGTGCTGGGCGCAAACATGTTTGCTTATGCCATCAACAACCCCATCATGTTTTGGGATCCCATGGGCACAAGTCCGGCCTTGCTTGCTTTTGCACAGGCGGCTTGGAGCATCACCAAGGCTGTCATCAATGTGCTGTACCAAATAGCGTCATGGGCGTACCACACCCTGGTACCGCTATTGAATCGGGTCATCGAGGTGGCGCAGCGGGTCATTTCGTTCTTTGAGACTTATGTTATCCCCATTGCTCGCGGTGCATTGGATGCCCTAGCCTGGATGCGCTCGGCGCAGCCCCCACCCGTCAACCGACGATTAAACACCGCATTCAATGCTTTCTTCGACGCCAATGAGCACTTATTCCAGACCGTCATTGCTCTGTCCGAACGGGCAATTGCGTTCTCACGCACCGTCATCGCTGCTGCCGAATTTGCCATCAATGCCATTACTATCGCTTATGAGGTCATGAGCTTCCTTCAGCATGTCGTTGTGCCGGCGGTGGATGAGTTGTTTGAACGGTGGAGTGGGAACTTCTATATCGATTATGAGCCTGATATTATAGATAGTACAGTGCTGGGTGCACATGATATGTTATCAAGCAGGGCATTTGCTACTGAACGCGGTGGGCACGTGAACTTGTATCATAATTTTAATGCTTTTCGTGCTTATTCCCGAGTTTTACGAACCAGTTTCATTGAAGTACCGGAAAATATTGAACAGTATACCATTCAGTGGCGGGTGGATGGCCCCCTTTTGAATCGCGTTATGTTAACTTCTGAAAATGGCAATCAAGTAACGGTTCGTACTGGTGGCGGTGAGTGGTCAGGCAGGGTAACGGCAAGGTTAATGGGAGCTGGTTTCCCTGAAGCGCATATTTACGTAACCGTTTCAACTAGAGCAAATTTTGCAGTCAACATGGAAAATATTCTTTTAGCACCACAGTTAAGAGGCAATGAACAAATCACGATACAGCCAAGACCAGGCGCTAACGTACAAAGAGTTAGTTCCTCGTGGATAGGAACATTTAGAGAAGGTGATGAAGTTCAAGTGCGTGGCATTAGCGGCAGCTATTTCCAAGTGATTGTGCCGTCCACGTTATCACCTAGACGGGCAGAACAATTGGGCTATGTGCCTATTAGCAGGACGCGGCCTAGTGATGTAAGAACTTTGACGCGTCAAACTGTAGTTCTCACAGAGGCTTCAACGCTTGTTTCTTGGCCATCTACAGAAACGCGTTTTAGGCTAAATAGAAACTTGCCAACATTAGATAGGCCTATAAACACGCGGCTACGTATTATTGGTGAACATGGTAATTACTATTATGTTGATACAGGCTTACAGGGCGCCAATAGGTTCATGTTTGTACGACAAGATGTGGTGGAAGAGGCGCATAATATCGTCTGGCCAATTGGCCCCACACACGGCACTTCTCTTCAAGGCAATGGTGTGAATTCGTTTTTTGGCTTTCGAACTTTTTGGCGTAGAAATGGCACTGAAAGCATCAGTTTTCACAACGGAGTTGACACGCCAGGACGAAATCCAAGTAATCGCAATATAGGGGCTCCGGTTTATGCGATTATGGATGGAACGGTTTGGTATGTAAGACCTACTTATTCTGGCACGGGACGAGGAGTATTTATCATTTTAGAGCATCAAGTTGGCAATTATACATACTATACCTTGTATCAACATCTCACAAGAGGTTCGATTTTATTTGCACGAGGAGAGCCAGTTTCGGCGGGTACACCCATTGCAAGAGCAGGTGATACTGGAAGCCCAGGCGATTTACACCTGCATTTTCAGATACACCGTGGTCCACCAGGAGCCTCTTTTAATGAATATGTTATCAATCCACTTCCCTCATACAACAACACTGATATTCGACGCAATCACCAAAACCCAAATCCGTTTTTTGTTTTGCAAAATGGCCAATGGGTGTTTAATAATAATTTCGCCTGGTCATATGGAACTGGCGGGACACAACGTGAAGCCTTTTTCACCGGCAGAGATGCAACGGCATCAAGGCAAAATGTTTTTTATCGAAATAACGTAAATTCTCCTTGGCGTTCATTTACTCCTTAAAAATGAAAGGTGAAAGTATGAAAAAAATCTATATTCTATCGCTGTTGTTTGCAGTTGCTTTGCTCTTAACTTCATGCACACTAAATGTTGAGCCACAGCTAGACGAAACAACTGCGCAGTCAGTAGTAGAAACTACAGTGATATCCATGCCACCATTTCCAAGCATAGCGCCAGAAACGATTATTGTATTCGAAGACCCACATGATGCTTTATATATTCATGATCCTCATATGGAAATTGTTTATCGTGCGATTTATTATTCAATTTCAGAGTCAATTTATCGACTAGGGGAATTTGATGGTTCTATTTCAACTGATGAAATGGCATTGCTATTTTGGGTTAGGCATCATAATATTTCAAGAGAAGATTTTATGGTTGCCGTACAATTAGACTATGAAGGGATCATAGCTAGAGGCTGGGATGTTCATTCAGAGGGAGCGGAACTTCCATGCCCTGACATCATTTTTACGTTCGATAACGAAATTATCAACGCATTTTACCGCCGTGAGAACCCAGTTTCCCCTGAATGGTGGCCATTGGGTGAAGCAGATAACGTGCGTGTTTTTGAGTCTTATTCCGCCTTCCGCGCCGCTAACCCCCACTAACCGAAGGAGTTATTTCCCATGAAGCGAAACATCACCCGCCCCCTGACCCTCCTCCTAGCGGTCCTGCTGTTGGTCGTAGCCCTCCCGATGCCCCCCGCCACAGCCGCAGACCTGACCCCCCTATTCACCTGCCCGAACTTGGCAGCCGCCGTGCGCGGGGTCATCTTCCCACCGCTACCGCCGACCGCGCCGCTAACAGCCGCGCAAGCCGCAGCAGTAACGCACCTGCAAGCGAGAGGACGAGGGATTACAAGCCTGGGCGGATTGGAACACCTGCCGAACTTGCTGGTGTTTGATGTGTCGGAGAATGGGTTGACGGCAGCGGATTTCTCGGTGGTGCCAAGATTGCTGCGGGTGGATGTGTCGGCAAATCCGCTGACTAGCCTGAATATCGCAAGCAATGCGAATTTAACACAGCTAAACGCAGCGCTCACAGAATTAACGACGCTGAACACAGCGAGCAACCCACGCCTTGAAATTCTGACCATCCCCGGCAACCCGCAGTTAGCAAACTGGTCAGTGGCGCAAAACCCGGAGTTGGTGCAATTGAACGTGTCGGGGAACGACCTAACCAGCCTAAACATAGCGAACAATAGCCAACTGCAGCTGCTAATCGCCTCGCATAATCGGCTGAGCAGCGTGAACATCAGCCACTTGGCAGGGCTGGAAATGCTAGACGTTTCGCAGATTTTCACTTGCACTTTGAGATATGGAATGGCCCAACTACGGCTTTTCGAATAGATCCATTCCAATTTTTCAACGATAGAGGTGTAGCACGGCCACCAGGGCAAGGAGGAATCGCAAATCCAAGCGAGGTTCAAGGATAGAAAGGTAGATTTTATGTCATCAACCAAAAAGTATGTTGTTTTTGGAATTGTTATATCGCTATTTGTATTGGTCGCGTGTCAAGGCGTATCGAATGGAGAGCAATCCATTGAACAAAACGCCACAACTCTTACAGAAACAACTGCGATATTCACAACAACAACTATTCACGAAATAACAACTGAAGCTATTACGTTTACGTGGCCTATTCCCGATGTATGGCCAGAAAGGGATTCACACCGTGATACTGGAGAATATCACGACTCAGGCGATTGGATTGTTGGCAGATATCGGACGATTTTCTATGATTTACCTTATCATTTCATTCGTATAATCGGCACAGAAACTTATGATATTTGGCAGCGTTCAAGAAGCAATGAGCAAGTTCATAATGAGGCTATAGCGGTGACTTTTGTTCGAGATTTTAATATCAGCCTTGAAGATTTTCAACGAGCAAACGATGCCCAACGTCAATGGTGGGAAAGGTTTAATTTATTGTCAAACGGAGGTGTGCTATATGAATTGTATCCTGTTGATTTAATTTTCACATTTGATAGCGAAAGAATAAATGAATATTTTAGATGGGAGAATAGCATTTTTTCCCATGAGATTGGCCTGCCCAACCCCCTGCGCGGTGACTGGGTTAATGGTAGTTGGCAAGACCACCCTAATTGGACAGAAAACCCCGCGTGGCGTGACCACCCGTTTTGGCCATATCTTCCGTTCGGCGACATAAACGACAGCACCAGTGTGGTGTGGAACTCTTATGCGGAGTTCCTTGCCGCTAACCCACAATAACCTAACAGGAGTTAATTCCTATGAAGCGAAAAATTTCCCGCCCCCTGACCCTCCTCCTGGCCATATTGCTGCTAGTTTTCACCCTCCCCATCCTCCCCGCAGCAGCAGACATCACGCCATCCTTCACCTGCCCGAACTTGGCAGCGGCAGTCCGCGGGGTGATCTTCCCACCGCTGGCCCCGGGCGCACCATTAACAGCCGCGCAAGCAGCAACAGTAACGCACCTGCAAGCGAGAGGACGGGGCATCACAAGCTTGGGCGGACTGGAGCACCTGCCGAACCTGCTGGTGTTTGACGTGTCGGAGAATGAGCTAACGCAAGCGGATTTCTCGGTGGTGCCAAGACTGCTGCGTGTGGACGTGTCGGACAACCCCTTGACCTCCTTAAATATCGCAAACAATGCGAATTTAACACAATTGAACGCAGCACTCACAGAACTAACTATCCTAAACACCGCAAGCAACCCACGCCTTGAAATTTTGACCATCCCTGGCAACCCGCAGTTAGCAAACTGGTCCGTGGCGCAAAACCCGGAGCTGGTGCAGCTGAATGTGTCGGGGAATGGGCTAACCAGCCTAAACATAGCGAACAATGACAACCTGCAACTGCTCATCGCCTCACATAATCGGCTGAGCAGCGTGAACATTAGCCACTTGACAGAGCTGGAAATGCTGGATGTGTCGCATAACCTGCTGACCGCAATTAACCTACAAGGCGTGCAAGACTTAGCGAACCTGAACGTCAGCCATAATCAGCTAACTAGCTTAGATTTAACACCCACCCCATGGCTGTTTTCACTCATCGCAAGCGGCAATCGGCTGAGCAACTTCAATGCAGGCGCAGCACGCTTTTTGGTGCACTTGGATGTCAGCAACAACCAGCTGATGCACCTGCAAGTGATGGGCAATGCCGTGCTGCAACGCCTTGTTGCGGCCAATAATCGCCTTGCTACGCTGGATACCAGCGGCTCATTGTTGCTGGTCACGCTGGACGTTTCGGACAACGAACTCAGCACACTGAATTTGCAACCCAACACACAGCTGCAAACCCTTGATGTGTCGCGCAACCGTCTGTCGGAGCTGGACGTCACAGCATTAACGCGCCTGCGTGAACTGGACGTGAGCCATAATCGTATCGCATCACTGCAACTCGTTGCAGGACTAAACACCACGCAACTGTATAGCTTTACATTCCAACCGCAGGAAATCTTGGGTACAGATGTAACAGCCGCATTCACCTGTGAAAACCTGCTCAATGCCCTGCGTGAGGTGCTGCAATGGGGCGACGGCGCACCGATTATCGCGGAACAAGCCGCACAAATTACACAGCTCGACCTGCAAAACCGCGGCATCACACGCCTAGATGGCCTGCAATACTTCAGCGGCCTGCAGGATTTAATCCTGTATAACAACGACATTGTGTATATCAACCCTGGTGCATGGCCACAGCTGCAAGAACTGGACGTTGGTAATAATGGCCTGGAATCCGTCAATGTGTCGCAAAACCCGCTGCTGCAACTGCTGTGGGTTGACGGAAACAACCTCGAAAGACTAGATGTATCAAGCAACCCATTGCTGATTTCATTGTTTGTGTCAAACAATCGGCTTTCTACGCTAGACCTGCAACCTAACCCCGCGCTGGCGGAACTGCAAGCACGCAATAACCTGTTGCAAAGCTTGGACTTGCAACAGCAAACCGCGCTTCGCCGCGTGGATGTGCGCAACAATTTCATGCAAAGCATCGCAGACTTGCAACTTGCGCCGGGCGTGACGATGACAAACCTGCAAACATTTCAGTTCCATCCGCAGCACGGCATGAACCGCGACGTGAGCGAGTTTTTCGCCTGCGAGAACTTCCTCGCAGCCATCCGTGAATATCTCAATCTTGATGCAACCGACCCGGTCACCCCCGCACAGTTGCAGCAAATCACGGTGCTTGACGTAAGCGGTCAAGGCATCACCAGCCTGGCGGGGCTACTGTTCTTGACGGAGCTGGAATACCTCAATGCAAGCAACAACCGAATTACCAGCGTTGACGTAACCGCGAACACCAATCTGCAAATCTTAGACATCCGCATGAATTGGCTGCCGAATGAATCAGCAATTCTCGGCGCAGACCCGCAAACGACTGTGTTGTTTGCTCCGCAAGTGTTTAGCGGGCAGAACATCACCGCGCAGTTTGCCTGTGAGAATTTCCTCGCCGTCGTGCGTGAAGCGTTGGGAATCGACAGCAACACGCCCATCGGCGCAAACAATGCCGCCGCCCTGCAAACGCTGAACCTGCAAAACCGCGGCATCACCAGCATCGCAGGGATTGCGAACTTCACAGGCTTAACTACACTAAACCTCGCCGACAACCCGCTGCAATATATCGACCTGTCAAGTAATGTTGCACTGCAAAAGCTCAACGTGTCGGGGCTATGTCTGAGCGCATTAAATTTGACCGCAAACACGGCACTGACGCACCTAGACATCAGCCGTAACCACTTTGCGCAGCTGAATTTGTTGGGCAACCGCAATCTCACACAAGTGAATGCCACGCAGAATTTCTTCGCACACCAAAGCGATATTCAACTGCCGATTGCGCAAATGACGCTGCAATTCAACCCGCAAAACCCGCATACCGTAACAGCACCAACCTGCACCACGCGCGGCTTCACGACTTGGACAAGCCCATGCGGACACAGGCTCATCACCAACGAAACCGCAGCACTGGGGCATGTTTTCACCACGGAAGTCACGCGCCCAACGTTCACGCAGCCGGGCTACACCACGCGCACTTGCACGCGCTGCGAGTATAGCTACACCACCGACCACCAGCCGCCGATAGCCCTCGAATACGAAGCCACGCTCGAGCTGCGCCACAACCAAGCGACAGATGTATTTGTGAACGTGGCGCGTGTTGCGCCTGAGCTCACATGGCATTCCAGCAACCCCGAAGTGATGACGGTTGACGCGCAGGGCCTGGTGAGTTATGGCCGTGCGCCGCGCCGTGGCGTGACGACTATCACCGCCACATGCCCTGAGGGCATCACCCGCATGGGAGTGGAAGTGACTGTGCGACTGGTTTGGTGGCAGTGGATTATTCTAATTTTCTTCTTCGGATTTTTATGGTACTGATTCAATGCGCAATTCGCAATGCGTAATGCGCAATTGTGGTTGCGCTACGCGCGATTTTAATGGAGAAAGATTTGAGGGATAGTGTGAAAGAAGAACGAGATAATCCGATTGCTGACAAGAGCAAGGCCTTTGCTTTACGAGTGATTAAATTATACCAGTTTCTTTGTGATGAGAAACGAGAGTACATTTTGTCTAAACAACTGCTTCGCAGCGGAACAAGCATTGGTGCGAATGTGAAAGAAGCGATTCGTGCACAAAGCAAGCCCGATTTTTACGCAAAGATGAATATCTCACTCAAAGAAGCCAGTGAAACAGAGTATTGGCTTGAGCTTCTGCATGAAAGCGGATATATTGACGAACAAGGTTTCGACAGCATTTATGCTGACTGCAAAGAAATTTTAAAAATCCTTATGGCCATAACCAAGAACCAAAAGCGAAATTAATTCGCAATCTAGGATAATGCGCAATGCGCAATGCCCAATGCGCAATGAATGATGGGCTTCGCCCATACCCATTTAAATCGCGCGAAGCGCAACCACAATTGCGCATTGCGAATTACGCATTGCGCATTCAAACAAGGGGGAAGTTGAGTTGAAAAAGATATTAAGTATATTGGTGTGCATAGCAGTGCTATTGACAAGCGTGTCAATAGGCTTTGTAACGAATGCCATGCCAACAGTGAATGCGCTAGTGGCAGATATTCACGTTGCGCTGGCCTTTGACGGCACGATCAGCAGCTTTGCTGACATGCTTGCGCTGTACGAAAATACCGTGTCGGCCTATCACGGGCTGACGAGCAGCATCGCAGGCGAGCCGAACTTCCCCGGCTTCACATGGGCTGCGCATGGCATCGCTCCGAATGCCCCGCAAGCCGCAATAACAGCCATGCGCACCGCCGCGCAACGCGTGGATGTGTGGCTGCTGTTGGACTATTCGCAAGTGCCCGATAGCAGCGGCTGGACAAGTCGCCTGAACTTTGTGCCAGCACAAGCTGAACGCGCTGCACTGCAAGCAGCAGGGAATCGAGCACGCGAATACGAACGCCAACACCCTTTGCTTGTACCCGCAGGCACGCCGAATTTCACGGCATTTCCGCGCAGCACACCCGCACCGGATGCGATAGATTTTCCTGCAGAATTCGCCAGTTGGCAAGCCACGATGGATGCCTATGCTTGGATTGATGCATACGACCCGACAGACAACGATGCCTTTCCGCACAGCGGCACCGATGCGCAACAATATGCGTATTTGGTGCAATTGCAGCTGCGTTTTTCGCTGTATATTGACTATGCGATGGCAGTGGACGAAGCCTTGCGCAGCCACGAAGCGGTGTTTAACTATCTGCAAACGCAATGGTGGAACTACCAAAATGACCCCATCTACCGCAATGCGTTCATCAGTGCCATGCGCAGATATTTCGCGCTAGATGGCGCACCCGCACCCAATGGTCTGGCCGAGATGATCGCAGAACAGCAAAGCACATTGCGCAACATGGCGATTGCACAGCGATATGGTGCGTTCTTCAACGGCTATCGCATGGGGCTTAGCGTTGCAGATTTTGCGCGCTACAGCAATGCACAACTGCGCGAAGAACTGGCAGCGGCACAAAGCCAACTGGAACGTTTTTCGCGTGAGTTTCCCAGCGAGACGGTGCCCACAGCATGGGAGAACTACCCGCAAACACTGCTGGACGTGATGCGCTTTCGTCTGTTCGACGGCATCACCAACCACAATACTTACGATTTCGACAACCTGTATTTCCTGCCGATGTTTGAGCAATATCGCACGAACCCGCAAATTATGGCAGCACTACAGGAACTTGCAATTCGGCGGCGCGATGCCGTCACGCACACGAACTTGAGCGATGCACTGCTACAGGGCAATGTTGCCCCGTGGTTCGACAATTGGCTGCCCACACGCGGCCTGCGTGACCCCATCGCCCTTGACCCCGAGGATACTTACCGTGCGCAATATGAGCATGTGCTGCACACGATTGCGCAGCTGGATGTACTTTTGAATAGCACTTGGCTTGCCAATTTAATGCGTAATTC
>Ga0131853_10014006_pt1 | contig 14690 bp, 7 predicted proteins | sample TergutLab28metaG_FD_92764 | JGI IMG/M metagenome (GOLD analysis project Ga0131853, IMG submission 92764) | Labiotermes labralis P1 segment gut microbial communities from Petit-Saut dam, French Guiana - Lab288 P1 (version 2) (version 2) | ecosystem: Host-associated > Arthropoda: Insects >... | reverse complement strand
TTTTCCCTTCATTTTGTTTTTTAGTTTGGAATTGCATAAAATGTGTTTTATTGTAGTTTAAAGATAGGAGATTGCTCTGGAACCAGGAAGTTATTTCAGTCATTACTGAATTAATGTTTTTTTTAAATTTGTCAGGGTTGGCGTTAGATACAATAATGGTAGTATCGTCAGCAAATAGTATAGGGTTGGCTAATTTGTTAATGCTTAGAGAGAGATCGTTTATGTATATAAGAAACAGTAATGGACCTAGTATCGAACCCTGTGGAACACCATGCTTCACATGTATCCAGCTAGAAGATATGTTATGTGGATTATTGTTGTATACAGATAGTCTCTGATATCTATTTTCTAGATAGAATTTCATTAGTTTGTTGGGATGTATTAATGTCTGAAACATGTTGAGCATAGAAGAAGTGAAATAAAACACAATAACTAGTGACGTCAAGTTGGTCTTTTATTCTTCAACTATCACAATGATGCACGGTCCAATATACATAAGATTTCAGGCTAACTTGCCACCTTACATTTTTTTAATCCTTATGTGTCACATGTCATTGTGTTATATATGTATACATACATAGGTATATACATACATAATACATACATACTTACATATATATATAAAGAGGTGAATGGGTGTAGTCAGCCACAACTATACTTTGCAGTGATTTAATGTATATTATGCAGCATGTTTCAGCTTTAACTGAAAGTCATCATCAGACTTTACAAAGTACTTATACAAAGATCACTTGTGTACAACATAAAAAAGTTTAAAGTAACTGAGTACTTCTCCATCACGTGAAAGTGGAAGTGATCTTCCATAATTTATGTAGGTTATGCTGTGTTTTGTTTATTTCTGTTTCTATGAACACTAAGCAACTGAATAACACAAGATAAAAACTACATATACAGAAGTGTCACTCCTCCAGACATCACCTTTTTCCCAGATAATTATGAAATTGTCATCTCTCAGGAGCCATACAAAATGGTAGAATATTTCTTCCACTCAAGAGAAATAATAAGTAATACTAGGTAATGTTTTTAATATATCTCAATGTACTTGATATTTTCTTATATTTATTTTTCTATCTTTGGCTTTTACAGCACACATGATGTTGTAAGGTTTATATCTCAATCACTTGAAATGTTATTGTATTTTACACAACTGATCTTTGTAAAAGTATTTTGGTAATGTTTCTGGTTAAAGCCGAAATATGTTGCACAAGATACATTAAATCACTGTAAAGTTGAGATTGACTGGTAGCATTTCTATTTTTATCTGCCTTATTTAGTTGACACCAATATATGAATCAAACTGATTAATGTAGTTTGGTCTTCCATAAAACTGTAACAGGGTTTAATAGTGATGGAAATGTATCAGCTGTTGATTTATAGTAAATTTATTAATTTCAGGTATTAGTCAGTCGTATGTTGAGTGTATCTGTCCCAGCGGATATGTGGGATCTGGTGTTGGCCCAGCAGGTTGTGTGCCTACATCTGGTTCTGTGAACCCGTGTAATCAGATGCACTGTGTACATGGCAACTGTAGAACAGACTCTGCTGGTGCATCTGTTTGTATGTGTTATCAGGGATACACAGGTATGACTCTATGAGGCAGTATAAATATGTCCCACCCACTGTAATTTAGTCTGTTGGTGGTGTGGTGTTTAGCATTCCTTCTTTTTATTTGGTAGATCTCAGATAGGACTGCTGACATGCAGACCGTCAATTCCGAATCACATTTTTTATGATTTTTTTTAAGATTTCGGGTTAATGTTGAGACTGTGTCTTATGTAAACCATGAACATATATTTTCATATTGTTTATAGTTACTGTTGCACAGTTGTACTACTTTCTGAAGCAGGATGATGTGAGAAAGAAGTGTTTTATTTAAGGACATTTTCTGTTGGTAAGGTTATTTAGCATCTGGTTTAGAAGAATGAAATATGAGAATAGGGCGTTAGTGGAATGAAAGTGACAGAGAAAAACCATAGTACCCGGAGAAAACCACATTCCAATGGTACTTTGTCCACCATAAATTTCACATGGTTTGCTGTAGGATAAAACCGGGGCCTCTATAGTGAGGGGCCTGCATTTAACCACCTGAGCTGTAGTGTAGACTACATGATGTAAACAGATAGTTTCTTTATTGGTTGTAAGGTGACACTGTTGTGGTGGAATAAAACTCCTGTACCCTGATGAGGTACAGTGCAGTCTTCTGAGTAATTTTTTGTGAATGTCAAAGGTGAAGCTGTGTTGATCAGAAGTGAGGTTACGGTGTTATACCTCGTGACAGAGCATAGTGACAAAGGATCAGAATGTGTGCTGAAATGCCACAAAATTCATACCTGGTCTGCTGACTGACTTATATTTTCTGATTAGGTTGGGATTTTTGAGAATGCTGGGTACTCTGTTCAGCAGAATATAAGCCAGTCTTATGTTTAAGATGGACTGGAAGCTGAAAAAAACTTTGTAGGAAAATATTCGTGAAGTTGGTAAAGTAATGATTATGATGCTGAACATTTGCCATGGTAGTATAGTACTGTTTTTTTTTTCATTTTTCGTTTTTCATTTCCATACCTTTGGAAATCATTTCACTTTCCAAGAAATCATGTAGAAAAATTGCTGTGTTTTAAGTTACTCTGTGCACCAGCATTCAGCTGTAACATACATTTTTGTTGTCACATAATTATCTCATTGTAATTACATCCTATATTACACAAATGAACAAGATGATTCAACCAGCTACTGGGATATGTTAATAAAAGGGGTGCAGGAACTGAAAAATTGTAGTGACAACATTGTGGGAAGGTAAAAGAGATTATAGACATTTTGGGCATTGATACATATAAAATGGGAATGATGAAAGAAGAGGAGGAGTACAATACTGAGAATTTGAACTTGGTAGGTTATGTGAATTTGTTTCTTTGAAGGTAGTTTAGTAGAAATTAAATCTTGTTTGCATGAGATCAAAATGACTTGCAGAATGGCATGAACCCCTACAAAGAATGGCTAATGATACTATTATTTTAAAATAACCAGGATTTTTGTGAGTAGAAAAAAATTGAGAGAATCAAAAGACCAGGTGGTTGTCAAAATTCGGTACAGAGATAGAAAAGGCAGCCTGTAACATGTAGATTTATGATGACAGTGATTACATATTGGCTTCATTACTGTGCAGTGTGAAGTATGTGTAAATAATATGTAATACTTCACTTCATACATCACTGAAAACACATTGCAACTCCATTAAATAGCCTGCCAGTTAATACTGTTTAGGAAGTCATCACTGTTATGACAGTTTTAAAAATTAATAAGCACATGTATGTATAAAATGCAGGGCTGTTAATGTTACTGCATGTGGTACATGGAATAAGAACTGTGCTTTAGATGTTTAAACCTATTAATTTAATTAAATGTGTTGCCTTGCTTTCCTCTTCGTAGAAGTAGTCACAGAATTATTATTGTGATGTCTATTTCTGTAAAGCCTGTTTTCATATTTAATTTTAGTGTATAGTTATGGTCGAGTTACATGTAACACAGTGAATTTCAGTGTTTGAGTGCATGAGTTATATTCTAATCTTGTATTGAACTTTATCAACAATTTATGTGTATTTCGTTCCCATATTCGTGTTATTAAAAATCTACCAAGTAAGCAATGCAATTAGTATTGAAGAAAATGTTGATGTTATGCTAGAGAGAAAGAGGACATTAATAAGAGGGGTGGCTGGACATACTTACAGTGGAATGTAAGAGAAATAAAATACCTCATAAGAGACTTCCATGTGCATAATGCTTGCAAGGGTTTTTGTGTACATATTACAGCATGCTGTGTATTGTGCTGGAAGTGTACAACTTTATATAACACAATATTAATATAGAGTAGCAATTTTCATGTTTAGCTTAATACAAAATCACAATATGTATGTATCTTCAGATCTTTTATGCATTCCAGGGCGCCTGTGTGATGTGCCGATTGACTTGTGTTCAAGTGCGCCTTGTCAGAATTCTGGCACTTGTTTGAAGGTTGGTGACACTAGCTACCGCTGTGTTTGTGCAGAAGGTTACAGAGGGTCCAACTGTGAGGAGGAGGAACAAAGTGAGTGTCTTGTACAAAATACAGGGTGTCCCTGATCACATTGCTTTCACTCTTGTAATGCACTTCCATTCCCATTCTTTAGTATAACCATCCATTTGAACTTCTATTTTTTTAGACGATAAGCTGGTGTTTGGTCACTACAGGTTTTGTAGCACAATGGGAGAAACTTGGCAAAATAAATTGTGTTACCTTCTTATTCAGTGAGATGTGTTCTGTGTCCTTGAGTAGATTGATGACTCCTACTTCAGGCAGGCCATGATGTTATTACATAATTTGTATCTGAAAATGAGTATGAAAGTTGAACAGTGGACTTACAACAAAACAGGGGTTCTGTTCACATTCCCATCAGTGTTGTTGGTTGTGCTACAAAATATAAACGATACAAATTAATTTTATAAAGTTGTTTCACATTTCAATTCTCTCACATATGTTTTCTGGGAATTAGAAAACACAAAAATTCAGTTTGGGACTCATTGGTGAAATGTAGGGGGCATGTGTGTGAGTATAGGTGGAAGGAACACAACACTGCTGCAAGAACAAGAGGGCATATTGTGATGTGCTCTTTTGAAAAAATTTCTTGCAGTAGCAAATAAACACTCCTCTATGAACACAGATAATAATGTTGCTGCAACTACACAGAGACTGAAGTGTTGGCTTGGCTGACAGAGAGTGGCCCTGTGCAGTAACTCGAAATATTTGTTTGTTGGCTGTATATGAAGGTCCAAATGTAGCACATGGAAGATGGATTAGGGGTAACAGTTTATAATGTACTAAAATGTGGGTTGTATGAAAGTCGAACATCCAAAAGTCAAGGACTGCGTGAATTTTTTTTTTACAGTAACTTTTCCCTGTCACAACAGATTAGTTTAATCAGTATCAGAATTTTTATATATGTTGCATTGTTGTACAACCTTGTCTGTCTGGTTTGTTGTTTGGCCCTGTTTCTACTTTCTTTGGAGGAGCATAACTTCATATTCAGTCCCTTCTATGTCCGTTTCAGAGTTAGGTTCAAGTGTAATCCCCAAAATATGGTATTTACTATGTCTTATCTCTTGGAATTTGAAATCGTATCTGGATCCTTATATTCCAGACTGGTAAATGGGGTTAGAAGTATCCCTGTTCTTTGCCAGATTTGACTGCACCAGACAGTTACTTGTGGGGTTACTTAAAAGATTAAGCGTACAGTAGAAAATAGCAATGCTCTAGTAACTTTGGTATGAAATTGTATGTTATATGCAACCAAGAATCTAACTGAGCAGAGATGTTGGAATCTTGGTGCAACTTTGTTCCTTGGTTGCTTGATGTTGTCAACAGTACCTAGATGATAATGGCTGATGGTGGTCGATTTAAATATTTTTGATAGTGAACCACATGGCATATACAATTGCCTTTGTATATACCACATATGTTGCGTGAATTACGCAAAACAGTATTGTCATTTCTGTCATTATAAGACATCCTTAACACCAAGTGTGTGCATGTGGGGGAGATGTGTGTGTGTGTGTGTGTGGGGGGGGGGGGGGGGGTGTGGATGTCTGCTACAGTCACCATGAAAGAATCCATGTCATCTAACCTGGCTGGCTTACATTATTCCTATTATTTTGTTTCTGCAGGCTGTGGTGGTGTTCTGTCCGGTTTGGCCGGCACACTTCAGTATCCACACTCTGGCAGCATTGAGTATAGTCACAACATAAACTGTGCATGGCTCATTATCACCAACACTACAAAAGTTCTGCAGTTGAATTTCACGAAGTTTGACATAGAGCATTCTCCCAACTGTGAATTTGACTTCTTACAGGTACAGTATCCACCACCCCAGTTCAGAAATTACAGTGTTTGATGTTGATTTTCCTGTGACTTGCAGTTTTTAAAATTTGTGATTTGGTGCATAAGGTTTATATTGTGTTTTAAAACAAGAAGTTTTACTCTTGGTGTTTACTGTCACCCTCAAATTTCTCTAATAGCATTAGAGATTAAAATTAATAGCAAGTTCAAGTCATTGAATTTTACTGTTCACTCATCATGATACACTAGTTTGTATGTACGTAATTTACATTTAACTTTTGTGTATTTTTATTGCAAACACTTGAAGTAAGCAGTTTTTAGGTATATTTGCAAAGTATCAACAAGCAACTCTTAGATTCATCATGTCTGTCAGTCTGTCTGTGTGTCTGTCTGTCCATACATCCGTCTGTCCATCCATCTGCATGGAACAACTCAGCTCCCAGTGGAAGGATTTTAATGAAATTTGATATTTGAGTATTTTTTTGAAAATCTATCGATAAAATTAAAGTTTCATTAAAAATCTGACAAAATAATATGTAGGCTACTTTATGTGAAGACCTGAGTTCTCTTAGAATGAGAAATGTTACAGACAAAAGTTTTAGATAAAATCAAAACACACGTTTTGTGTTCAATAACATGCTGAAAATCATGCTTTTTATGAGATAATGTGGAAAAATATGGTAGAGCCAGACAGGCCACAGATGACAATATAACACAGCACATGCATTGCTTTAAAGCAAGGTAGATAATTAGTCAAAACAACTAAAGTCTATTAGCTAATGATGGTAATCAAGTTCGTAACTACTACTACATGTTTCAACCCATCTAATGGCCATCATCAGGTTGTACAGTTTGCTTCAAGAGTTTATACAATATGCAAATAGACTTTGTTTAATGATGAGATCTCAATCATCTTCATACATAACAAGCCATATAAACTAATCTAGATGTGTACAGTATGTTATAGTATATTGTATATTTCCGTGAGTAGCTGTGTTTTGGGTAGGGCTACCTCGTAGTCTTAGGTTTGAGTGCAGAGTGGGATGGCGACTGTGTACCATACGTGCTGACCTCTTAATGGAGACTACAAGCGGCATGTTCCTTGGTCCTCTGGCTAGAGGCTACATATGACCAGTTGGCCGACAGCATAGATGGAGTGACATAGCTGCTGTGTTGCCAAAGAGGTCTCACAATGGGTTTGGAGAGTGTCAAGTGTCTGGGGTATATATCCTCTCTGTGAGAGAAAAATGTTGAAAGCAGATGGAATGTTGGCATTGTGGAAAGGGTTTTTTTATAAACAGGGGCAGTGCAATGTTACTTACATGTGGGAAGTAGTATCCTCAGCTCGTGTTATCATGTGTGACTAGCAGTCTGCACTGTGGTGTGTGTGGAGGAGTCTGCACACACTATACACTGCTTTGCATGTTGGCTAACTGAGGCTACAGATGCACTTGAAATGTGCAATAATTATTGCTGTTTCATGGAAACAGTGGTTACATGAACATGCCTGCATGTTGTGGTATATGCTTGTCTTGTTTAAATAGTAACCTACCCATGTTGTTAAGCCAGTGACAATCATCATATTAACTAAAGTTTAAAAGACTGTGATTCCTAATTTCATGCAAGAAACACAGTGAAAGTACACTAACTGTTGCTTAAGATATCCGTGGTTAAGTAATTTTCCCATCAAAGATGTCAGGATAATTTAGCACCAAATTCTTCCATATCATTAACATACATGTTGCCCTTTTCATGTGTCCATGCATAACAAGATTCCCACCTATGAAGCATGAAAAAGTTCATGACAAAACAAATTTTTCACATGTTTAATGCATTTTCCGTATCAAAATCTTAAAACACTTTTTCTGAATGTCCATTCCTTCAATCTGTCCCATCATACAACACTGAAATGATGTCCCTAATATTTTAATTGCATTATATCATAATCTTTTCCTACTTATGGTCCTGTATTCATCCTCATGATGGCTATATATAGCCAAAACATGTAGTTGATTGTTGTTTATAGATAAGTTATGTTTGGACTGTGAGTTTACATTCTTCTTTATTTACTGAAATGATGCTATGTGGTGGGTTAATCTCCAAGGTCATTTCTGCACATAGGTTCCCACAGCAGTATGATCACCCACATGGCACATGGGTGTATAACTCAGTACACATATTTATTCTGCTATACAGAGACTGCAGTCAGTCTGTCCCCACTGCTCAGTCTCTGTTGCTGTTCCATCATTATAGATACTGCATCATTCATTCTGGTTCTAGTCATACTACTCATAATGTTATTTATTAGGGTACATGTCTAAAAATTCTTTTGCCTCACTTCATGCCAACATGGTAGTTTGTCATTGAAGGCTGGGTCAGTGCATAGACTGGAAAATTGCACTGTTGCCAACTTGAAACTAGCTTGGAACGAGTTACATTACACATATATGTTTAAATGATGTTCCCAACATGCAGTGTTGAGGCAGACTTACCATGTGGCAAACATGATGCCTGAGTCCTCTGTGTTTGCAATCAGCCAAGCCCTCTTTTGATTACAAACTTCCCTAGAATTATTCTGATACTTGCTTTTAGTATCTTCTAGCTGCTACAGTGATACACTTATGTGGTTGCTAGTAGAGTTGCTGAATTCCTTGTCCCTGCCTGTCACACTTTTCTCTCATGAGGCAGAATGTTTGCACTGACCTGTTACAGAGCACATTGTGACTGCAGCTGTTTTATTTGAATTGAGTTGAATTTGAAATACTCAGTGCACAAAATTTATATACATATGTGATTTGTGTTCATGTCACATTGTGTATGTGTGCAAATTTTCATCTTGTAGAGCAATTACTGAACACTTGACCGTTGTGGCTGCTACCACTCATAAACTGGTGGTGTGATAGCAAGACTTTTTGTGATCTGTGTTTTACCTCAGTTGTTCTATACATAAAACATCAAAATCTGTGGACACATTACCATAAGGTGGGGGAAAATTACATGATGGGACAGTATTGTGTTTGATTGACTAATTGTTGCAGTTCTTTAATTTCATTGCTAATAGTGACCTCAGTACTTCAGTGAATTGGGTTTAAAGTTGAATTAACTTGGGCATTAAATATTTCCGTTGAGTTTATAAAACACCTACATAAACGTGGCCGTATCAAGGATGAGCATAAAAGCCGAGCCACTCTCGGTATCTCAAAGGCCAAACATAATAAACAAATTGGATGGTGTTCTGATGTCCCTTGCACCAAAATCGCTGAAGAACTAGATAATCCTATAAGAAAGGTTACTGATAATTTGCTTGGATGGTCAGTTACTGGTGAGAATGTGTTATGACTGCTTCAGATCGCACAAATTCAGCATGCAGTAAGTTCTTAATAAAATAAAAAAAATAATAAAAATAAAAATTAAAAAAAAAATAGAACTTCTCAGTCCTGCCCTTTTAAGAGGTTTCACTCCATGTTCCTGATTTTTTGGGGGATATTTTAAAAAATGTCTTAAGAGAATTTCACTGCAATTTTATGTTGTAATGGTATACAGTTGCTATTTAAATGATATTGTAGTTTATTTCATTCAATTGCAGAGTGTATAAACAGATATGAGTATTCCTTGCATTCAATAGATTTTATTTGCAAATTCACATAGGCTAATTTTTGACAGATCCATGATGGCAGGTCTGCAGGGGCACACATATTGGGCCGATACTGCAACAGTATTCCAAACATTACATCCACACACAATAAGATTTACTTATGGTTTCGCTCAGATCACTCTAATGCACGCGGTGGTTTTTCTGTCACCTGGAACTCCACAGATCCAGGTACGTTGCATGTTTATTTGATTCTTTTACCTTTCCTCATTAGTTTGCTTTGAAACTACACTTTCAGGCAATCAGTACACAGATACCGTGCATACATTGAACCATTTCATGCAAGTATGTTTATCCAATGATTTGTACCTTCATCTCATTGATTGATTGATTGATTTTTATCCATATTGTTACATATGCAACACTGGACTTGTCCAAGTGTATAATACAAAATTTACAGTGCTAAGTATCTGGCAATTATGATATGTGGTAATAATTACAATAATTCCAATACACGTACAAAAAGAAAAAAAGAAAGAGTTTACAAACGTAAAATACATTGCTATATGCCTCTCGTTTGAAGTAGGCCATGAAAGCATTTCGGTTTCGAGTTCAATGTTACATCCATCAGTCATTGTGTGACCAAGGATATATCTAACATGACACAGTCAAATATACAGTATGTTGTAATTGAAATTGTTACAGTGATAAAGTGTAATTGACTTGGCTTAATGTAAAACGTTTTACTACAACACAGTATTAAAGTTAACCCACAATGCTGTTTTATAACTCCTAGTTATGTGTAACTCCTAGTGGTGTCTCTGCTCTAGTGTTGTTCGCAGGTATTCTTCAAGTCTGTTCTTATGTCTGTACCTGTGTTTTGTACACATGGGATGTCCATATCTGTGTACTGGTGTATGCAAGCAGATAATTATTTCTTGTTCTGATATCTTAGAATGCTTTTATCCTTCTAGATGTATCTGTATCAGAATTTTGTACATCATGGCTTATAATCTGAAGGTGTTTTGGGATCCTGTCAGCACTTATTCTTCCAGTGTGTTCTTGTGAATCACACATATTGCGAAGGTTTGAAGCTTTACCTTCAAATTTATTGTATTACTCACACATTCTGTGTCACTGGCACAAAGTTTGTATCAGATAATACAATGTGACCAAGTCCATGGAACAGAGTCCTAGAAAATTGTCCAGCTACTTTGTAGTTTTCCCATCCTGCGTGTGTAGCCTGAGGCTGTATTAGGTGCTATCGGATTAAGCTTGTTCAATGAAACTCACATTTAAAGTGCCACAGTTTAAGATTTTTCTTCAATTAATGTGCATTTTGCATGATCCCAAGTCAATCTTAGTGTTAAGTGTTCACTTCTAAAAATTCTTTTCAGTGTAGTGTTCAGTGCCACTTCTTCTCATAGAAACCTTGAATGATGGTTTTATCATAATTATGTTTTGAGATGGGTTTCTATTTTTACTATCAGTGAATATTTTCAGCTATATACATATGTTCTTCATAAATATCTGTAACATTTTTTTGGTGTATGGTTACTCTTATGGGTAAAATTGTCTCTAAGGGTGGATTTATTGCACTTATAATAATCACATGTTTATTCTGAATGAAAAACAGTGTCTTCCTGAAGAGAAATTCAAAATATAAAGTTTTCCCATTTAAGAAATTTGGTTTAACCGTAAAACATTCGAGGGTAAAGCAAAATTTTGCACTTAATTCGTTTTGAAATTGATATTTTCCACATCATGAACTGATAATGTGCAACTTTAAAAAAAAAACATGTAATTTAATATATTCTAACTTAGATTTACCCACAAAGTAGCACATAAAACAGTGTATTTTATGTTTTTTGTATAACAAAGGTACAGTTCACATTGTTGCATGAAGACAGAGGTGGAGTAGAGGTATAGCTGTACTCATTCTTAACCTTGGTGCTAGATGGGGTGGATGGTTGACACCATGCCCTGGTAGCTTTGTCCCTAGAAAAGAGCCATAGTTCCTGTTGTACAGGAGGTTGGTGGGCCCAAGGACTGGTATTTACGGGGGTGGTGAAGTGAAAATCAGTTTGCTCCACAGGGGTTGAACCCTGTACCATCCAGCCTATAATGCATCACTATATTGACTGTCCTGGCCCCATGTTTTATGTTAGTACATAAAGTCAATTAAGGACAGTGCTAGAATCAGATGTATTCAACTTAAATCTGCTTCGATTAATTTCAAAAATGGAATGGTTGATGGTCACAAGAACAGTAAATGGTCACCAGTTTAGTGACAGAGTTCCTTACTAAGGAGGCAGAATATCCAAATAGGACATACATTTTTTTTTTTTTGGAAAACCAGGCAGCCTTTTTTTGTAGTTCATATTTCCCAAAATATTCCAAAGTTATATTTGGTTGTAAAATCTAGTACAAGCCACAATCAGAGTGGAATTGTATGTGTTCACAGGGAGTATATTTCTTTAGTATGAGTTTGAACTTCAACGTCATTGAAGTTGAAGCTGTGTTTTAAATTTCAACTGTTTACACGTTCCAAATACGTGTATGAAATTTCCCTCCAACCTATCATTTATATTTTGTCCAGTGTGTGGATCAGCAGACACAATTGAATTCTCCACACATGGAACTCTGTCATCACCTGGTTCTCCCGGCCGGTATCCTAACAACCGTGATTGTTTCTGGACGTTATTTGCTCCATACAACCGGCGTATTCAGTTCCACTTCTTCACAATGCAAATTGAGGCATCTTCTAACTGTAGTAAGGACTACCTTGAGGTATGTATGTTGTGTGTTAAAAATTTGACAGAATTCCTCCTTTTGTGCTATGGAACATTCAAGAGCAAATCTTTAAATAGTCTGTCAAACAGAACTATGTTTATTCATCAGCAGTACTAATCCGTGCAAACACAACACTCCGATGGATTTATTTAATCGTATTCTATTCTATTTTATTCTATAGTGGTGTTTTGCTTCTTGGAGATGGACTTCCCTGATGATGGTGGTGACTGCCACTGATGGGCTATAAGAATTTTTTAAAATTGCTATATGCGGATACTGTCGGAACAATTTTTAGATAAATAATTGATATTGATGTCTGTTAGTTTTAACATAAACAATACTAAAGAGCTAAAGAACAGTAATAAAGAAATGTACAACATCTGATATAAATTCAATATTTTTAGCGATGTTTTTAACCACTGGTACTATATTTTTAATTTTATTTATGCTTATCTAATATGACATATTATATCATAAATTCTCCCAGAGGGTGGCTTGTGTAGGCCAAAACATGCAGGAGAACTTATTATTAGTTGACAATGAATACATGTGCAGTTAATTGCAATAAATACCGTATAATTAATATATTGTGTGGAATGTGTAGAACATTAAATGTGTTTGTTCTTCTTGTCCAGTTGAGCCCTGTGTGACATTTTAATTTTCTGATACTATGGGTAACAAAGTTTTGAAAGAGCTTATTTTGAGTCCTTGTAAAACAGTCAGAAATGTGTGATAATAGTATTGAAAGGACATTTGTAAAGTGATTGCCAGAAACGTTTCCAAGATGTAAGGCGTGTTTATGAAGCTAGAGTATAAGTACTTCAAAAGGGACTACAATAGTGAAAGGTTAGTGACATGTATTTCTTGTATGGAATAATACCAGTTAATTGTCAGACTTTGTGTTACCCAAATAAACTATTATGTGTTTAAAAACCATGTAGCTTTTGTGTGATCATTATTGAGAATTGCAATATTAGAATAATGTACTCTGTGCACAAAATATCCTCCACAAATGCTTTCAGATCTTGCAAGGGCTGGAGATGAGTCAAGTTGCAATATACTGCAACACTTCACATCCAAGACCACTCACAATACATGGAAACCAGGCTGTTGTGCATTTTCATACCAATGAAGCAGTGAATGATGCTGGATTCCAGCTGTCTTACTCCAGTATCGAAGGTAATTTTTCTTGAAACTGCACCAAAAGGGCAGCACTAATGAGTTATTTACATTGTGTGGAATCTCTCAGTCATCTTGTAGAGCTTGGAGTTAAAATATTCTCAACTTTGGTTCGATATTACATTCAGTGAAATGAAATGTCATTAACATCTTCCAGAATTTTAGGTATAGTTTATTGTAATTATCAGAAAACAGATTTTTATTGGTCTTTATAACCACTCCCCCCCCATGGCTTTATGTTTGTGTGATTGGCAATGATTTTCTTATAACTTATTTTTTGTGGCCTCATTGTGTTTTCATCACCTTTGTAATCCTGTCAAGTGTTAGGCCATGTGGCATGTTACAGTTTTATTCCATCTTTTCAGTGTTCTTTCTATACCTTCCTTTCTTCTGGTTTGTGTACTGTTATATGTGTTGGTATTTTTCAGTTAGTTTGTGAATTGTGTGTAACTTATAGCTGGCTTAACTAAGTATCCTCTTAATTCTGCTAAATCTCTTCACCTCTTCATAATTTGTGAAATATATGAAGTTCATTATTTGTGAAAATCACAGTTCTGTCACATCATTTATTTTATGGAGAGAGAGAGTAACGTACTCCATATCCATTAAAAAACTTTTCAGCTGATGCTATTTATGTGAAAATGCTGGTTTAGAAATTGTTCTGTAAATTTGTGTTCATATATGTCTTGATAAAATGATGGTTTGAAAATAGTGATTATGACGTATGAATTTCTTAACCAGGTGAGTAACTTTTAGTGTGTCCTGCTGGTTGGAAGGAGGATTGTCTTAAGTGTAACTTATATTTTAGCATAGTTTTTGTCTTTATTAAATTTATTGATTTGACATTATGTACAGTATGTACTTAAAAATAGTGTTGCTGAACTGAATGTTTTATTCTGCGCTTGAACTATGCTGAGTCCTCTTTATGTGCACTGGTTTTAAAGACACATCTAGTAAATTCTGTCTGTACATAAATGGGGCTGGCAGAGCCTGCAACATGTTGTTATGTGTCTATTTTACAAGTGTGGATTCTTAAATTCCATTTACTTCTTAAAGGGTCATAAACTACATAACATACACAGGATTAACATTTAAAAATTTTGTATGCAATATGTTTTATAGACCGCCTCTGTGGTCTAGTGGTCAGAGTTTCTGGCTACAGATACAGAGGTCCCGGGTTCGATCCCCGGCGCTACCAGATTTTCTGAGTAGTAGTGGGTCTGGAACGGGGTCCACTGAGCC
>Ga0131853_10014005_pt1 | contig 14691 bp, 9 predicted proteins | sample TergutLab28metaG_FD_92764 | JGI IMG/M metagenome (GOLD analysis project Ga0131853, IMG submission 92764) | Labiotermes labralis P1 segment gut microbial communities from Petit-Saut dam, French Guiana - Lab288 P1 (version 2) (version 2) | ecosystem: Host-associated > Arthropoda: Insects >... | reverse complement strand
TTCATCCCCTTCCGCAATGCCGTAAAGCACGGCAGCAAAAATGTTTGTTCGTGCGCCAATTTCTATTGCAACCGGCATACGTTCGCCGTTTTCTATCCTATAAACATAAAACTCGTCCGCCATTTGGAACACTGCATTGGATGGCACACGCAAAACATCCTGCTGCCACTGGCTGTAAAAATAAATAGCTACATGCTCGCCCAAAGCGGGCAAATTATCCCCTATCATGCGAAAAAACGCAGGCGGTACAGTTCTACCGTGCGTTCGCTGCTGTAAAACAGTAAGCGGCACGTATTCCAGCTCGAATACGCCATCTCGTGTGTGTACCCAAATTTCCTCCGATTGATGCACAACCCTGGGGATCATTGTGCCGACGAAGTCCAAAGACTCAAAACCGTATGCCTCTACGTGAAGGCTGTCGGGGTCACCAATATGCATAACATTTTGGAAAGCCGCCACCCATTGCCCTGCCGTAATATCTTCCAGCAAGGTGATGTAACCGTCGTAAGGCGCAAACAAATTAGACTGCTGCATTCGTTCCTGCAACTGCCGCATGTAGTCCTCGCCTTGGCGTAATGTAAAATTGTTACGCTCACGCTCATGTGTGAGCGCAAGCCTTGCACGATCTATCTCCAATTCTAAATTTTCGTTAAAGTAACCATCTAACGCCCGCTGTGCCTGTTGCAGAAGCAACATATCGATATCCAATTGCAGCATATCGTGCCTTAACGCACCAATTCGCCTTGTGTAGGCAAGAAAAGCCTCTTGCCGCTCTATCTGTAGTTCCAAATCTTCGGCTTCTAAACTTGCAAGCAATTGCCCCTGCGTTACGAAATCACCGATCTGCACGTGAAATTCGGCAAACCTGCCGCCGTGGTAACTAAAAAACAACTCCTCCGAATGCAAACGAACCAGCCCCGGGTGTTGGCTTATACCTGCAACCTCACCCCTATCCACAAAAGCCGTACTAATGCCGGCAGTAGCCGGACGGATAAGCGGCGGTTCGGGGATTTCCGCAGCAGCGCACGCCGCAAACACAGCCAAAAGGGCTATGACAAAACACAATTTAAGAAACAATTTCTTCACCTTCATACAACCCCCATAAAATTTCCGACACAGCATTGCCAACCACGCCAACACCGATATCTCTTACAACACGCAATCCGTCTTCTACAATGTATACAAAAGTTCGGTCGCCCACACGATTTATGGCAATATTGGGTATCATTAAAACATCCGATGCCTGTTCGTGAACTACATTCACAGACGCAAGGGTAAATACAGCGATACCAAACAAGTCGCCCTCCACGCTAAGGAACGCCTCTTGCCCTCCGCTTGTTTCCAGGTCGTATTCTTCCGGTGTAATTACACGTGCAGTTGCACGTGACATTGTCATAACGGTAGAAGATGTCATCCCACTAACTGCTATCTCTAAATATTCCCCAACCTGCAACAATGCTGCTTCTGCCCCCATAAGCCTAAACACCTGCTGCGATTGATCCATGACCGTTACCACCACTTGTCCAATTTGGCTTATGGTATGCTCTCCGGGGAAGATTGCTTGAGTAATAATGCCGTCAAAGGGCGCAACAATATATGTATTTTCTAATTCTTGCGTATAGTGTTCTACACGCATATTTATTATTTCCAGCCGGTCTAAAAGCCTTGCACGCTCTTGCAAATAAAAGCTGTCATCCACAGGGTTGCCTGTGCGCTCGGCATGTGCTAACGCCAATGCGTGCCTGTCATTTATTTGAGAAAGCTCCAGGCTTGTCCAATCACTGTCCCACATAAGGTCATCCACTATGGCTTGGGCGTGCGGAATTTCAATTTCTGCTAAGATATCCCCTTCACGCACGACGTCTCCGATGGTTACATACACACCCGCTATCAAACGCCCTGCTTCGTTAAAAGAAAGCTCTGACACACGCGCGGGAACATGCGACACACTAGGGTTAGAGAAATTGACAACATCGCCTCGCACAACAAGCGCAGTGCGGAATGTGCGCAGCCCTTCCGTGGTATTCATTACTACAGAAGGCACGTCGTCTTCCACCGGCAGGGCAAAACAACCCACAGTGAAAAGCACAAAAAAAGCGATACAAACACATATGCCTTTTTTGCCCAAATGTGTATGGATCGCTTTTTTCATAGTTACCCCTCCGAAATTACTAATTATGAACGTGCGTTACAAACTTTAATGTATGCATGGCACTGCGCTGAATTTCTGCAAGCGAAATGCCGTTTTCCTTATTATACGACGCGATCAGCGAGCCGTCACCCTCTGTAGCAAAATGCACCTTACCGCCCGGCATAAGCACATCCACTTGCGCACGTACACGATAGCCGTCGTTAAACACATCGGGGAAGTCCGGGTCTTGGCATGGTTTCATCCACCAGTCGGTAATGATTATGCCTTCGTAACCCCATTCGCCCCGTAGAATGGTAGCGCATAGCTCGTAATGATAATGTGCCCACACGCCGTTAATTTTATTATAACTTGTCATTAAGTTACGAGGTTTGGATTCTTTTACGCAAATTTCGAACCCACGTAGGTAAATTTCACGTAACGCCCGCTCACTCACACGAGAGTCGTTTATGCTGCGGTATTGCTCTTGATTGTTTGCCGCATAATGTTTTGGGCAGGCAGACTTGCCATGTTTTTGCAAGCCTTTTACCATACTTGCCGCCATTTTGCCCGACAGTACAGGGTCTTCGGAATAGTATTCAAAATTGCGACCGCACAACGGGTCACGCAGAATATTCATACCCGGTGCCAGCAGAATATGTGAACCTTTTTCTGCAAGTTCTTTGCCTTGCTCGGTTGCCAGTGCTTCCAGCAAGTCCACATTCCATGTAGAAGACAGCGTCAAACCGCATGGGATAAGCGCGCACTGCTGCATCAAACGAATGCCCGAAGGTCCGTCGGATGTGGTAACAGGCTGCACACCTTTTTCACGCAACGACTCGATAACACCGCCGTACGTACCCGCATTGCCCGGCACACCAAGGGAACTACCCATCACATAATCGCCACGGGTTAAAGCTTCCAGCTCAACTATGTTAAGCCCGGCAACAAATTCCTCCAAAGAAATTTTACCGCTTTGCACATCTTGCAGCTTGTAACCCTTATACTCTGTGGGCGTAATTTCCGTTGGCATTCCGGCTAAAATACGCTCTTTTAAGTTTACCGTACGTGTTGGCACATCTTCCATGGCTTTTTCTACGCCACTTGGTGTAGTTTTCGCCACAAACCGCCGGAACTTGCTTTCAACAGGCACAGCCGCCGCTTCTTCGTGCCGGGCACACACGGTAAGCTCGTTGATGTGAATGCCACCAACCTTTTTTGCGGAACGCACACAGTTGCCCACATATATCTCGTACTCGCCTGCTTCCAACACATATGCAGATTTGTACCCGGTTTTGCCCGCATCGTCGTAAGAAGCCATATAGTACAGCGGGAATTCGATGTTTAAGTTTTGTTCCTCGCCCGGCTGCAAGGCATTTGTCTTTTTAAACGCTGCAAGCTCCCTCAACGGCTTACCCAACAGCCCTTGCGGGGCAGAATAATACACTTGCACAACTTCCATACCGGCAACATCGCCTGTATTTTTCACTCTTACATTCAGCGAGACATCGTCGTTTTTTGTTACTTCTGCTTTAATATCAAAATTCGTATAACTTAACCCATACCCAAACGGGAATAATGCCTTTTCTTTTGCAAATGTTTCAAAATATCTATATCCCACAAAAATATCTTCTTGATAAATATTAAAATCCTTGCCTGCAAAATTACCGGCAGACGGATAGTCTTCATACTTGCGTGCAATAGCAGTAGGCAATTTGCCGCTTGGGTTATGACAGCCTGCAAGCACGTCACACACTGCATTGCCGCTTTCCATACCGCCCTGCCAAACGTAAAGCATCGCACTTATCTTGCGCTCATATTTTTCGTACCAAGAAAAGTCGATAATATTGCCGCTGTTTATAAGCAGCACAACTTTGTCAAACGTTTCGGTTACAACGTCAAGCATGGCTTCTTCTGCCTTTGTAAGGAAGAAGCTACCCTCAGTCAAAGCACTGTCACGGTCTTCGCCTGCGCAACGCCCTAGAATTATTACAGCCAAATCGCTGTTTTTTCTCGCCTCTGCCACGGTTGTTTTATCCAACGGCATTTCCGGATGGCTGGTTGGCCATGCGCCCCACGGTGCATTTGTGATAGCCGGGTTTGCAGCGCACCAATCTGCATAAACTTTGGCAAGCTCCTTGTTGTATTGCAGCTTAGAGTTATTCTCAATCCCTTGCATCAAACTAACCTTGTATGGCGCACGAACATCCCCGCCCGAACCATTGCCTACATAAAAATAATCATTCTGCACACGCCCAAACACGGACATAATGCCCGCCACCGGCAAAACACCATCATTTTTAAGCATAACAATGCCTTCTGCCGCAGCTTGACGATTAAGTCCACTGTAATACGCAGAAATATTGCCGCTGCCTACGGCAGCTTCGTCCTTCTTTTGCAACGCTTGGGATAGTAAATTGTTGTCTGACATATATAACCCTCCGTAAATGTTGTTCTTTTTGGCAAAGGCGGTCAAACCCGCTCCACACCTTGGCTAACAAGGATTTTACACAACCGTTTTGTTTTTTTGGTTAGAAGCTGCCCAGCCCGGTATTACAGCGGCTTTGACGGCATTTTATGGTCACACGGCTTTATATGTTTTTAGCTCGGATTTACAGTAGCCTACACAGGGGCTAACTTGGTAAGGGGACTTCGACCTTGAGTGACTCTCGCATTAGAATTGAGTGGTTTTCTCAATTATCATGCGAGTCGGAACGAAAGGTGAATCCCCTTGGCAAGACAGCCCCGGCTTGCTCTCTACTGATAAACCCGCACCCAATCAACTTCAAACCGTGCCGGCAATCCATCCAAATCTACACCTTGCGCTCCGCCCCAATCCCCACCAAAAGCAAGGTTTAAAAGCAAATGAAAACGCTTGTTATACGGCCATTCTGCGGAAGTAACCTTTTCGCAATGCTCCTCCGGCTTGTATACAAACTGCTTTTTACCGTCAACAAACCAAGTCAGCTCTTCAGGTGTCCATTCCATTGCATATACTTTAAATTCGTCGGTTGCGCCTTCCAATTTCTCATGCACACCAATATGCGTGTTTATCTCGTGATGGAAAGCCTCGGTGTGTATGGTGGTGTGGATTACATCAAGGTCGTAGCCCACATGCTCCATAATGTCTATCTCGCCACTTTTTGGCCAGCCGCCATACTCCCAGTCGGTTGGCAGCATCCAAATAGCAGGCCATGTCCCCTTTAGCTTGGGTACTTTTGCCCTTACTTCAATTCTGCCGTACAGCCAGTCGCCCTTGCCGCTGGTATTCATGCGGGTAGATGTTATTTGGTCGCCTTCTTTTCTGGCTTCTATTATCAGCTTTTCGCCGTCTACCCAAGCATTTGCGCCATCGGTGTACATTTGTAGCTCGTTGTTGCCCCAGCCATGGTCACCCACTTGAAAATTCCATTTTTCCGGATTTGGCGGTCCAACATAATCAAATTCGTCGCTCCATACAAGTTTTCTCATAGTCCTGTCAACCCCGTATTCTCTATACCTTTTATAAACTGCCGCTGTACAAACAAGTACAATATAAACAGCGGTGTTATTGCAATAAGTGTGCCACTCATGCGGAATGCTTCGTTCAAGCGTTGCGCCTCTATATTTTCGGACGCACCGCCTGCACCGCCCATTAACCCCGCAAACTGGTCAAACAGGCTTGTAAACTGGTTTAACCTGCCCGGAATAAGCTCCAAGCCCCTCCCCACAAACGTGGCAGTCATCGTGGTTTCGTTCCAGTTCCATACAAACGAGAATAAGAAAACCACCAGCATGGTTGTAATGCTCAGCCTCAAAATAACATGATAAAACGATTGCAATGCATTTGCGCCATCTATAGATGCCGCTTCGTCCAGCGCAACAGGTATCATTTTTGTAAAGTTGTAGAAAATTAAGATAAGGATGGCAGAAAACACACCTTGCCCGCCAAGTGCCATTGCTGTTTGCGGAATAATTGTGCCAAACAATTGGAATTCAAACGCCGTTTGTATAGAAAACACCATCATTACACGAGGTGCAAGCATAACGGGCGCAGGCAAAATAAAGGACACAATTATCATAACAAACCAAAACTTTTTAAATGGGAAGTCAAACCTTGCCAAAGCATAACCCGTAGTGGCAGACACTAAAGTTTGCGAAATAGCAAGCAAACCGGAAAACCAAAGCGAGTTAACCATGGTGGTACTCGGGTTTAAAACCCTCCACGCCGTAGAAAAGTTGGCAAAAGACAACGAACTTGGTATCCAGTTTACGGCAGGGTTTATAACATCGTCGCTGCTCATTACAGCAAGTGAAACCATCCTAAGCAATGGGTATATAAATTGATAGCTAATCAAAATAAGCACAATGTAAACCGCTATGTTTGCATAGTTAAGCCGTTTCAACCAGCTTGTGAGCTTGTTTAATTTTTGCATAAACCCACCTCCTACTCGTTCCACTTGCGCTGGCGTGTTTTAATTGCCGCAGGCACTTCGTCTTTTGGTCCTTTTAACAACACAAAACCAAAGCCTATAAATGCCAATACAACCACCGCATATATCCACGCAAATGCGCTGGCAAGCCCCAGCCCGCCAACCGTGTCGTTCATTGCTTCTGTTATCATTGGCAGAATTGGGTTTAACGTATAGCTTGCAAGCTGCACAACGGTAAGAATAAAACCGACCATTATTATCGGGCGTACAATCGGCAGTGTAATTTTCCACAATATCTGCCAGTTGGTGGCAGAGTCTATACGTGCGGCTTCCAGTATGCCTGTGTCTATTTTTTGCAAACCACTAATGAACAAAATTATCGGAATGCCTGTAAACCACAGCACCACGGAATAGTTTTCAAACAAAATCATTAGTGCATTTGCCAAAGGCATGGAAAATTGAGATACCGCATCCAATAACAGCATATTTTGAATACCAATGCTGGACAACCCGCCGGAATCCATAAGTTCATGCATAACCGGTCCGCTCATAACTATTACAGGCAGGAAGAACAACGCCCTAAATATACCTCTCGCCCTTATTTCACGGTTTAATAGCAGCGCAAGTATAAACGCAATAATTGTTATAACCGGCGCATATATTGCCAACATAATGATAAATTCTATAAGGTTTGGCACAAAGTACGGGCTGCGCAAAAACGCTAAATGGTAGTTGTCTATACCCATAAATTGGCGTTCCCAACCAAGTGCCGTGTATTGCACATTAAAGAAGCTTAAGAAAATAGTGTAAAAGAACGGCCAGGCAGTTAGCACCAGAAACCCTATAATCCACGGTGCCATAAACGCATATCCTAAAATTTTATGCCGTCTTGCTTGGTAGCTTTTCATTTTTTTTACTTTTTTCATGAGAACAACCTCGCAGTCGCAGGCGGCACAGTTATGCCCCTATGGGTAAATGGTGCAGATGTGTAGTTGATAAGCACTTCCGTTCCACCGGAATATGTGTTCAAAATTACACCGTTTTCAAGCACTTCCCTGTTTACCCATTCTAAGTTGCGTACATGGGAAAGTATTGGAGACATTTGTTGGTACATATTAATAATAATATCTCGGTAAATGGCAAACTCGGTAGAGAAGAAGTTTAGCGAATTTGTATTGGCAAGATAGTATGCAGGGCGATACGTTAGTACAAACGATGGGAACACGTTGTAGTCTATCATACGCAAAACATCCTGCTGCGTATGGAAAGAGAAGTTTGCCCACGGAGCATATACTTCCATGGTGTTGTGCAGCACCAGTTGCAAAAACGGCACAGTATCCGAAGTTATCATAAACTGTGTGTTAAACACAGGCGATTGCAAAAACCTATGCGCATACTGCCACAAATATTGGTTTGGCGATTGCATGTTTACAGGTACAGGCGAATTTGCAAATGCTTCCTGGAGTATTGCAATGGATTCCATTGTATCAGTTGCATCCCTGCGTCCCCAGTGGCTTATTAGATTATTTGTAATACCGGTTGCCGTAGCAGAGCGTGCCCCAAGGTTTACTGCGGTATTTGTTTGCCGCTCAAACCATTCCGCGCTACGGGCAGGTCTTGCGAACGAAATGACTTCTACAGGAAGAAATGCTTCAAAACTATCCACCGCAACAAGCCCCCAGCGGTTGGCATGGAATGCTTGGTTGCGGGACAAATTCATTTGGAAGCTATTTATATGCAAATAATCCTGCATAAAGCTAATATCTGCGCCTATATTGTCCATGGCTTCAAAGAAATTGCGGAAGTCTCGCCTTCTGCCGATATTGCGGTCAAAGTTTATTGCCCATGGCCGCCCGGTTGTAACTCCGCCACGCTGGAAGCCCATCAACCCGCCATTTATAGAAGAAATTCCGCTTTCAGACAAATCCGTAACGATATCTTCCACTTGACCTATGGTAGTTGTAACAACGTTTGTACGCCCCAAAATACTACGGCGCACATCGCTCATAATAAAATCTAAACGAACAGGCATGTATTCATTTTGCTCGGTAGTTGGGGTAAGCACGCCTTGCTCTATCAAATGAGAGCGATACGCTCTAGCCATGCCAACATAACTTGCATCATCGCCATGCAAAAACCTATACTGCATAGAAATATCAAACTGGCGAATGTCATAGCCCAACAACCTAAAGAAGCCATCGCCGCTGCGGTTGTAAACTTGGTGAATTTGCGTGTTCATAGCAAAACGTGGGTAAACAAAATTGTAATGCGTCGTGTTGTATTCCGGCATCATAATAATTTCCATGTATTGTGCGCCGCTGTCTGCCCATGCAACAAACGATTGCTGCCGGTACCCGTGCGTAACGCCAAAAACAGGCATTAACGGGTGCGGGCGGTCTACTGTCGCTACTTCAAAGTCGTAAAAGAATGTCGCTTCCGCAGGGTTGTTGCCAAAAACAACACCCCTGTATTCGCTAAGGCTAACGGTGTTGGATATAAAGCGCATCAATGCACCGCTGCCATCCGGTACAAAAATGTAACCCGGTATCATTGGCTCAGCCACAGGGTCGCCGTATCTGCCTTCTTCAAAGTCGAAGTGGCGGCGCACGCCCCCTACTGCACCCATAAACGGCGTAAGAATTATTGCAGCAAGCACACTTGTGTCTGCCCCGGTAATTTCTTCGTGGAAGATATTGTACGTAATGCCTACATCACTTAAATGAATATGAACGGGTATAAAAATATCCGGAATACGAAACTGAACATCCAGCCTAAAATGCCCATGAGCAACCTCCACAAGGTTAGAAGTTACCCTGTGGCTGTCTTGCCCGGCAGAAGAAATACGGCTGATATTAAACGCAGCGTCAAAAAACTCTATGGTAAGTATCGAGTTTGCTTTTGCTACCCACACCGCATTAAGACGTTGCTCAATAGGTTCCGCAACACGGCGCAATTCTTCATCCGTTTGCGCACGGGCTACAGCGTCTTCTGCATCCATGCCAAACGGCGCATCTATACCTGTGCGCCACGTAAAACGTCCATGCACATCCGTTACCAAAAGGATATCCCGGTCGCCCCTAAAGTAGTAGCGCAAGTCGCCAAATTGCCCAAGGAAAGCGTATTCATCCAAAGGGATATCTGCAAAAACTGCACGCCCCTGCGGCAAGCCGGTGTCTCGGTTAGTAGGTATAAAGTTGGCAAAAGCCGTAACGTCTAGTAAGGCAAAGCACAACACAGCAGTGAGAATCAACTGCGGTACACGTTTCTTAATATAAGCCTTGAACATTTAAGCGCACCTCACTAAAAATAGATTCAAAGAACTCTACAACTTCGTTGTACAAAATTGTAAGGTTAAACAGCACCACCAACGCAATAAGCATAAAGGCTAAAGTGAGCAAAAGCCCCTTAAACGTCTGACCAAAGCTATAGCTATGCACCTCTTGCAGCCCCAGCCAAATGATAATAAATGCATATGCCACACCACTATAAAGCAGCATGTTGTATAAGAATATCTCGTTAGTAGTTACCACATGTGAAAGAACCGTTGTTAAAAGCAACGTTATCGTAAGCGGGAATATCCCATAGCTCACAAGTTTGAAAATATCTTTTATGCTGCCCTCGCCATCATTGATAGATGTTACAAGGTAGTTGCTTAGTACAAACAGCACAAATACTCCAAAAAATCCGCCAATAACTACAACAAAGTCCATGTCCACAATTTCGGTCATTTGAACAATAAACCCACGGGAAGTTTGGAATAGCATATATGCGATAAAAAATAGCACAAAGTGGAACACTGCCCCGCCAAGTGTGCCTTTTTGGTTTAACTTCATATAATAATAACTATCCAACGGATGCCGTGCTACAGAAAATGCAAACAGCACAGGCTTTAACAACGGTGCATTCATCAATTTTGATTTTGTATTGCCAACAGCCGTTCCAACAACCCGCTTTCTATCCACCATTTTTACGATGGTTGATAAAACAGCAAGTGCCGCAATACCTAACAAAATAAATGTTAAGTTATCCATCAGCCATTGGTTTCTAACTTCCCAAAAAGCGGCACTGTAATAAAACCTGCTGCCACCCAAAAAGAACGATTCCATGGCTTCTTCAAATTGCTGCTGCTGCAAATACGCACGCCCCAAACCATTGTGCGCAAGTGTACTCATTTGGTTATGGCGCAATACATCCGTCCAAACAACTGCCGATTCTTGGTACAAACCGGAGTTAAACAGCGTAATCGCATCAAAAACCAAAAGGGCGTACTCCGTTGGCGTAAAGCTTTGTAAGAACATGCTTTCATCGTCCAATGCCCAAATATGCCCCTGGGAAGAAACCGCAAGGGAAACCAAGCTCCTAAACATACCGGCAATATCTACGTTGCCAATATGCCCTGCACCAAAGTAGAAAATAAATTCGCCACGGTTGGTAAATACGTTTATCCACCCGCCCCCGGATATGGTGTAAATAAAGCCTCTGTCATCTACGCATACATCAAAATGCGCAGCAAATGGAACGCCATCTTGGAATGTATTACGCCCGGCCATATCGTGCCGCTGCAAAGAATCCCCTGTAAAAGCCTGCCCGGGTTGTGGTATACGTATAGATGTACTGTATATAACGCCCCGGTTGTCAACTGTTACATTGGAGAACGTGCTTGGCAGACGATCCATTAAACCTTCCCGCTGACGTTCTGTAAAAAATAAATCTTGAAGCATTTGTACAAACGTTCTGGTGGTTTGGTTAGCCGCAAAAAAGCCCAAGAATTCTCCGCCGCTGGAAAGCTGAATAATACCGTCGAAAACACCTTCACCAACGATAAACATGTTACCACGCACGTCTACTGCAATACGGTTTGGCGCAAATGCGGTGTTGGCAAATGCCATTGCAGTTGGTGCGCCGTGGGTTTGCAAATGTTCGCCTGTTAGCGCATCAAAAATAAACACGCTGTTTGCCCCGGCATCAGCTACATACAGCCAGTCATCCGGTGTTACAAAAACTCCACGTGGCGAAACAAAACCTTCAAATGCAAGATCCATAAAAACTTCATCATTTATAGTGTCAAAAACCAAAACTCTGCGGTTGCCTGTATCGGCAATATATAGCAGGTCATTGTTTCCAAAAACCATATGCTGCGGGGTGTCCAAACCCAGCGTTGTTATATTCCTGCCCGGCAAGAACGCATCCTGCGTACGCACCAGCCAACCCCGGCGGCTACCTGCAAATGTTAGCGTAGTATTGATGCCGGAGGCAGAAGTAGTCATGGGCAGAACAGTGACAAATGCTAAAAATATACATAAAGCAAATTTCAAAAATCTTTTCACGTTTTGCCCTCCTCTACTTAATGCCGGAATGGCTCATTGTACTCATAACCCTACTTTGCATGGCAATAAATATAGCCAAGTTTGGCACAAATATTATAAGACCTGCCGCAGCCCCTACCCCTGCCATTATGGGGTTATCGCCAATGGCTAAGTTGCTTAGGTAAAATGCAAACGTTCGCAACGTATCGTCTTCCACAAACATGGTAGACGATTCCAATGCCCCCCAAACAGACTGGAAGGTAAGTATCGTTACCGTTGCCATCGCAGGTTTTATTAGCGGGAATACTATCCCCCACAACACCCGCATTTCTCCTGCGCCGTCTATTCGTGCGGCTTCTATTAATGTATCCGGCACTTGGTCTACAAACTGCTTAACCAAGAACAGCCCCACCGGCATAGCAAGAAACGGGATAATATGCGCCATAAAGCTGTTGTTTAACCCGCTGTTTACAATTACCAAATATCTTGGCACAGCCAAAGCAGTCGGCACAAACATGAGTGCAGCTTGGTTTATACGCAATAGCCATTCTTTTGCCCTAAACTTCTTTTTGCTCAAGCCGTACGCAGTCATTGCGGTTATAAGAATGGTAAGCACCACCGTAATAACCGTAACAACAACCGTGTTCATAAAAAAGCGGCTCATTGGTACGCCCGTACCGGATGCTACACGCAAAATATGCCTAAAATTTGCAAGCGTTGGACGCTCCACAATAAATGTGGGAGGAAAGCGGAATAGTTCGTCGATAGGCTTAAACGCTTGGCTAATGATAAACACCACCGGCAAAAGCATGAACAGTGATATCGGAATTAATATCATGTAAAACTTAAACTGCGACCTGTGAAATTTTGTGGGGTTTATTTTTGTACCTTGAAAACTTGAATTATTTTTCATAATCAATCCTGCTCCCCAAAGAATTTATACGCTAGTTTTGAGAACACCCATACCATACCAAGCAGCACAACCGAAATAGCGGCGGCATAACCCATTTCAAAACGGATAAGCCCAAAGTCATCTATATGGTTGGTAATAAGCTGCCCTGCGTACTGCGGCGTGGGGTTTGCACCGGCAAGTGCAACACCAATACCACCTGCGTTAAACGCACCAACTATTGCCATAACCGCACCAAACAGCATTTGCGGTTTTACGGATGGAATGGTGATGTAAATAATTTCTTGGAAGCGGTTGCGAATACCATCTATATATGCGGCTTCGTAAAGCTCTTCGTTTATATTCAAAATACCTGCAAGCATAGCTAGGAAACCTAAACCCATTGCCGACCACAACGACACCAAAATCATAATAAACATGAAATAGTCCGGTGTTTGTAAAAATTGTATCGGCTGGTCTATCAAGTTCCAGTTTAACAATGCGGCATTTACAATACCAAACTGGTTACCCGAGAAAATGGTAGTCCACAGTGTGCCTACAAAAACACCCGGTGCAAGCGACGGCATGTACAAACACAGTGCAATAACCGTTCTGGGTTTAGACTGAATTTGCGCAAGCATCCACGCCATAATAAACGAAATAAGATATCCGCCCGGTCCTACAATAATTGCAAATTGCAAAGTATTCGGCAGAACGTGCTGGAAGAAAATCGTATCCTGCGTAAGCAAAGCGATATAGTTTGCAAGCCCTGCAAAGGTGGGCATTTGAACCATGTCAAAATAAGTGAACGAAAGCACAATTGCAACTGCCGTTGGCACTGCAATAAACAAGGAGAACAGCAACCCATAAGGCAGCAGCAAGAATAATGCATGAAAGCCATCGCCCATTGTGCTAATTCTGCGTTTTAAACCTTCCATGCCTACCTCCTTGCGCTTTCTATCATTTCAATTACCCAGTCAAACTCACGCACAACGTACGGGCGTATTTGGTTGCCTTGCGAATCCAGGAAACCAAACTCGGTTACTTTACGAGTAAATTCTCGGTTAACTTCTATAACTGCTTGGTCTATAGCAATTTGCGCCGGTGTTCCTTCAAACACCATTGTGTTCCAAATGTGCGAAAGCATACGCTCCAGCATATATTGCCCGGGGCTTCTTGGTACGTCACGCAACCATTGCATGGAATCAAGCAAAATTTCCCTGTGGTGGTATTCCATCGGTACTTCTGCAAGAGCTTCTAAGTTTGCAGAAAGCCAAAGAATATTGTGGTTTGCAAACAGTGCAAAGGCAAACTCTCGTTGAATTTCTGCGCTTAGGTACCATTTTAAAAACTCCCAAGCTTCTTCCGGAAGGTCTGTATTATCAAAAATGAATGCCCCCATGCCATTTGCTATAAATGAACGGTCTATCGTGCCGTCGGGTCTTGGCGTGCCGGGGAATGGCGCAATATTCCACTGCCCCATAATCTCCGGTGCTGCATTCACCAGCAGCATATATGATGCCGGGTCAAGAATGCCAACCGGATTTTGTCCAAAACGGAATGCATTAAAGAAAGCAGGTACTTGTGCATCCAAAGCAAAAGTCGTAAACAAATCGCCAAGGAAAGTAATCGCTTCTACCGCCTCCGGCTGGTTTATAGCTGTGGAAAGCCCGTCCGGGTTAAACAGCCGCCCGCCATGCTGATATATCAGCGGCGAAGTTTGGAAGAACCATTTATAGCTTATGCCCGATGCGATCGGCTTAAAGAAGCTCATGTCAAAACGCTGGAGTTCTGCCTGCATTGCGGCAACATCCATCCAAGTGTCCGGTGCGGTAAGCCCCAACGGTCCAAAAATATCGGTGCGATATGCTGTGGCTGCAAAGGCTACAGTTTCCGGTACGGCAAAAACACCATCATTAAAGATATAAGGCACTAACGCCCCCGGCACTAAATTGC